>Ga0118677_10008402_pt1 | contig 16563 bp, 15 predicted proteins | sample AliMusrvi5mmetaG_FD_86154 | JGI IMG/M metagenome (GOLD analysis project Ga0118677, IMG submission 86154) | reverse complement strand
TCCACAAATAGGACGATACGGTTTCCCCTGGCGGCAGCGGATAATCCGGAAACTGATAGCCCAGATCTTTCAGCGTGAATTCCAGCCGCGAGGAGATCTCCTGCGTATTCGCGATCGCCTCCGGCAGATCCGCGAACAGCCGCACCATCTGCGCGCCGCTTTTCAGATAGCGCTCCGAATTCAGCGATAGCAGCCGACCCGCCTCCGCCAGCGTGACCTTGTTTTGCAGGCATGTGAACACGTCCATCACCTGCCGTTGCGTCTTCCCCGCCAGACAAACGCCATTGGTGGCGACGAGCGGCAACTGCGCCGACCGCGCCAGTTCAATCGCCGCCTGATTCCGCGCTTCCTCTTCGCGATTCAGATGCCGCTGCAGTTCGACGTAAACATTGTCGCGCCCGAAAATCCCGGTCAGCTGATCGAGCGTCGCCTTCGACATCCGGTGCGCCAGCGGACCCTCTTCACCGCCGGTCAGGCACAGCAGCCCGTCGGAAAATTCCGCCAGATCGTCGGCCGTCGCGGCGGGCTCCAGCCCCGGCTTCGGGTTCTTGGTCCCCGCGCGCAGCTTCATGCGCGTCACCAGCCGGCAAAGGTTCTGATACCCCGGGCGAGTCTTCACCAGCAGCGTATAACGGCTCTTATCCCACGCCGAAATCTCCGCGCCCAGATGCGCCTGGATCTGGTGTTTCCCGGCTGCTTTGTGGAATCGCGCGGAGCCGTAGACGCCGTCCACGTCCGTCAGCGCCATCGCCTGCGCGCCCTGCGCCGCCGCCACGGCGATGTAGTCCTCCGGCACGCAGGCGCCGCGCAGAAAGCTGAAGGCCGACCGGGCGTGCAGCTCAACGTACGGCGACGGCATTCTCCTACACGATCTGCGTGATCACGTTGCCGCGCACTTCCGTCAGGCGCTCGCGCCGCCCCTGGTGCAGGAAACTCAGCGCATCCTGATTGAGCCCCATCTGGTGCAGAATCGTCGTGTGCACATCGCGCAGATGATACGGATCTTTGATGGCGTTTAGACCGATCTCATCGGTCGCGCCCACCACGGTGCCGCCCTTCACCCCGCCGCCCGCCATCCACATGCTGAAGCCCAGATTATGATGATCGCGGCCCTTGCTCCCCTGCGATTCCGGCGACCGGCCGAACTCGCCGCCCCACACCACGAGCGTCGTGTCCAGCAGTCCCCGCTGCTTTAGATCCTGGAGAAAACCCGCCACCGGCTTATCCGTCTGCGCCGCCATCCGCAGATGATTCTCCTCGATATCGTCATGCGCGTCCCACTGCAGCACGCCCGGACCGCCGCCCGATATCGGCGCCACGAACCGCACGCCCTTCTCGATCAGCCGCCGCGTCAGCAGTAACCGCCGCCCGTAGTCGTCCGTCTTCGGCTCGCCGATTCCATACATCTCCAGCGTTTTCGCCGATTCCTTCGACAGATCGAAAACCTCGGGAGCCTCCGTCTGCATCTTGAACGCGAGATCGTACGAGTTCAGCCGCGCTTCGAGCTCCTGATCGCCGGGCCGCATGTCCGCTTTATCGAGGCCCTTGATCAGGTTCAGCGTCTTCACGCGGTCCTCCCGCGAAACGCCCTTTGGCAGATCCAGATTCAGCACCGGCCGGTCGCCCGGACGGAACGTCGTCGGCTGGTACACCGCCGGCAGGAAGCCGTTCCCGTACATCGGCTGTCCCGCTTCCAGCGCGCCTTTGGGATCCGGCATCACAACATAGCCCGGCAGCGACTCGCTCTCCGACCCCAGCCCGTACAGCAGCCACGAACCGATACTCGGGAACCCCGGTAAAATGCGCCCCGTGAACATCTGGTACTGCGCCGCCGAGTGCACCACCATGTCGCCATGCACCGAGCGGATCACCGCCATATCGTCGACGCACTGCGCGGTATGCGGAAACAGATCGGACACCTCGATCCCGCTCTTGCCGTATCGCTGGAACGTGCGCTTCGTGCCCAGCAGACGCGACGCATCGTTCAGAAACTGGTATTTCGCCTCGCCAAACGCCGCCGGCCTTTTCTGCCCGTTCAGCTGGTTGAGCAGAGGCTTCGGATCGTAGGTCTCCATATGGCTCGGCCCGCCGGCCATGAACAGGAACACCGCCGCTTTCGCTCTGGCCTGCAGATGCGGCGGTTTGGGAGCCAGAGGATTCGTCGTCGCCGCCCGTGCCTCACTCCGCAGCAGCAGGTCCGCCGCCGCGATGGAGCCAAATCCGCAAAACGCATCCGTCAGGAACTCCCGGCGATTCCGGGTAAATCGAATATGTTCGGCCATATTAGTTCACATACAAAAACGAATTCAGATTGAACATCGCCAGCGCGAACTGCTCCCGCGCCTTCCCTTCAGCCGTTGCGTCGACACTCAGAAACCGCATCGCCATCTGCATCTCCGCCGGCCGGGGCGCGCGCCCCGCTACCAGCTCATAAGCCAGCAGGATCTGCTTCCGGTGATCCGGACCGGCTTCCGCCGCCAGTCGCGCCGCCAGAGCCTTCGCCATCCCGTTCGCCAGATCGCCGTTCAGCAGTTCCAGCGCCTGCGGAGCGTGCGTGCTCGATTCCCGCCGCGGACAACTCCCGGCCATATCGGGCGCATCAAACGCCTGCATGAACGGCAGTTCGAAATTGCGCTTATACAGCAGGTACACGCTGCGGCGGTTGAACTCGGCGGAATCCTTCGCGGGAACCCACTGCGACGGCTTATACATCGCCTGCGCCAGATCCTTCTCGATCGGCACCATCACGCCCGGTCCGCCCTGCTTCTCATTGAGCCGCCCCGCCACCGCGATCATGGCATCGCGAATCTGTTCGGCATCCAGCCGCTGCCGGGGAAACCGCGAAAGATACCGCGCATCCGGATCCTTCTCCATGCCAGCGGGCCCGGGCAACGACGCCTGCTGATACGTATTGCTCAGCAGAATCAGCCGCTGCATCTGCTTCACGCTCCAGCCTTCCTGCACGAACCGGTTCGCCAGATAATCCAGCAGGTCCGGATCCACCGGCTGTTCACCCATGCGCCCGAAATCGTTCGGCGTGGCGACGATGCCGCGCCCGAAGTGATTCGCCCAGATCCGGTTCACCATCACGCGCGCCGTCAGTGGATTGCGCGGATCCGTCAGCCACTGCGCCAGTGCCTCGCGCGGTTTCGCCAGATCGTCCGGCAGTTCCGGCGCGTCCGGAGGCAACAGCACGCCAGGCACACGCATGCCCACCCGATCGCCCGGATGCTCGTAATCCCCGCGCGGCAACAGATGAATTGGAGCTTTGTTTGCCGGATCGTCTTTCACGGTGAACAGCGAAGGCAGCGGAGCCGGCAACCGGTCCTGCGCCTCATCCAGCTTCGCCATCAGGTCCGCGGTCGGCATCCCCGCCTTGGTTGCGGCGGCGATCTCCTTCTGCAGCTTGCCCACTTCCACCTGCAGCGGAGTCGCCTTCGCCGTCCACGCCTTTTGCTCGGCTTCGGGCGCGAGGATCAGATCGTTCGGCTGCAGCGCCGCGAAGAACGCCTGCACCCGGTAATAATCGCTTTGCCGGAAGCCGTCGAACTTATGGTCATGGCAGCGCGCGCAGCCCAGCGTGACGCCCAAAATGCCGGCGCCCACGATGTTCGTCATCTCCGTAAGTTGCTCGTTCCGGCTGCTCGCCACAAGCTGGTTGCCGGCATTGCGCCGCACCGGGCCCAGACGATTAAACCCCGCCGCGATCAGCGTTTCCTCTTCCGCGGGCGCGATCTCATCGCCCGCGATCTGTTCCTGCACAAACCGGTCGAACGGCTTGTCATTATTAAATGCGCGGATCACATAGTCGCGATAGCGCCACGCGTCCGGCCGGAAGTTATCGTACTCATAACCTTCCGTCTCCGCGAACCGCACCACATCCAGCCAGTGCTTGCCCCAATGCTCCCCGTAATGCGGACTGGCGAGCAGACGCTCCACCACCTTTTCCCACGCCTGCGGTGACTGGTCGTTCAGAAAAGACGCGATTTCGGCAGGTGTCGGCGGCAATCCCGTCAGATCGAACGTGACCCGCCGGAGCAGGGTTCTGCGATCCGCGCGCGGCGCGTGACCGAGAGTCTCTTTCCGCATCCGCGCCAGCACAAACGCGTCCACCGGATTCTTCGTCCAGGCCTGATCCGCCGCCTGCGTGAACGCGGGAACTACCGGATTCCGGCGCGGCAGAAACGACCAGTGCCGCCTCTCCGCCTCCGTGTACTTACCCAGCGGCGCCAGCTTCGCGCTATCCGTGGCGGACCCGGCAGGCACGCGTGGCGCGAGCACCAGAAGCAGGGAGAAAACAACGAGAGCCGATGTCCGACGCATACGGTCGTATTCTATCGTGCGCGGCGCCACTTCCACCGTGCGCGGCGCCATTTCTATCATGCGAGGCACCAACAAAAAACGGCAGGCGCTCGGAGGATGGCGCCTGCCGCTTCACCAAAGAACCAGCGGTACGCTCGGAGGAGTGCGTCCGTTGGCTGGGCCACTTATTCTGTATGCACGAAAATCGCGCCAGTAGTAGCCCACTCGGTAAACCTTTGGGGATCGGATTTCCCCTACCACTTAATTATGACGGAGTAACACCGAATGTGTTTCGACCCGGTCACGCCATTCGTATTCAAACGTTAACCTTCCTTAGAAAAATATCATGAATCGTGATGTATGTCACGATGTTTTATTACGTTTTCCTCATGTCACGTTTCTTCAGTCGGAAACGCTTAACTAAAAATGGGAGATTCTGCCTACTTTCAGCACAGGTAAAACAGGCTCAACCTTGGCAAACCAGCCGATTCCAGCGTGGACCGTTCCAGAAACTGCGCTTCCAGCATCGCGATCTGCGGAGCGGTCATCCTCGCCCGATAGGGGCGTAAGTAGACATCGAGCTCTTTCCTCGACGCCAAAGACTGCTCTTCCGTCTGCCGCGTCCGCGCGAACGCCACCAGTTTCTGCTCCAGAATCGTGAGTCGCTGTTCCAGACTCTCCAGATCCGCGCTCAGAACGTCGATATCCGTAATTATCTGATCCAGTGAATCCGAGATAACTCCGTATTCCGGCACGCCGGTTGCCCGAATTTTCTCCGAATTCCGCTCCAGATACCGGCGTATCTCGTCTCCCGCGAAGGGCGCCGCCGTTTCTTCCGGCTTCGGACGAGCCTGACCGGCGTCGGCCATTCGCTGCGCTTCCACCATCACCGCCTGGGAACAGAACGCCAGGGAATTCACCTGCTGCGCCCGCGACTTCTTCGCCCGCCATTTCTCAAACGCCGCGTCGATGCCGCGCAGCACCGCTTCCAGCGGAACGCCGCCGTTTTTCCACGTCTCGATGAGAGCCCAGTCCAGCGGCGAGAGCAAAAACAAAGCCGTGCCGCGGGCTTTCTGAAAATGCTCCTCGATTTCCGTGAAGTAGTTGAAGTAGTTGTGGAAACTCTCGCTCACGGCGCTGACACCGGCTTCAATGCGCGCGTTCCCAGATCAGCCGCAAACCTTCCAGTGTCAGATTCTCGTCCACGTGCCGGATGTAGCGTGAACCGCCCGCGATCAGCTGCGCCTGGCCGCCCGTCGCGATCGTTCTGGTATCCGGACCCAGTTCCTGCACCAGCCGTTCGATAATCCCGTCGATCGCGCCGATCGCCCCGTAAAACAGCCCGGACTGCATGCTCGCCACGGTATTGGTCCCGATCACATTTCGCGGCTTCCGGAAATCCACCAGCGGCAGCCGCGCCGTCCGGCTGAACAGCGCTTCCGCCGAAATGCCGATACCCGCCGCGATAATCCCGCCCAGATACTCCGCTTTCGCCGAAATGGCGTCGAAAGTAATCGCCGTGCCCAGGTCCACAATCACGCACGGCCCGCCATACTGGTGCAGCGCCGCCACACTGTTCACAATGCGGTCGGCGCCCACTTCCCCGGGATTGTCGTAGAGAATGGTCAGCCCCGTATCCGTGCTCGCCGTCACGAACATCGCATCCAGCCGAAAATACCGCTGTGCCATCTCCGCCAGCGCGCTGTTCAGGGGCGGCACCACGGACGATACGATGATCCCGTTCACCTCCGCCGGGTCGAGCGACGCATAGCGCAGCAGGCTCATCAGCAGGATGCCCCACTCGTCGGAGGTCTGCTCGCGCACCGTGCGCAAGCGGCGATGATCGGCCAGTTCGCCATCCCGGAAGATGCCGATCGTGATATTCGTGTTTCCCGCGTCCAGAGCCAGCAGCATGAGCTACATGTATGCGGGCACGGCGATCCCCAGGATCGACAGCGTCCGCTTCAGTTGCAGAGCGAAGAACTCGGTCATCCACAACAGGAAGGTCCGGCGCTCGCGATCCGGCTCGTCCAGCACCTTGAAGCGCTGGTAGAAGTTGCTGAACTCCTGCGCCAACTGGAAAGCGTACCTCGCCATATGCGCCGGCTCCCCGGCCGTGACGGCCCGCTCCAGCGCCGAGCCCGCCCGCGAAGCCGCCAGCAGAACCTGCCAGCAATCCTCGTTCTCCAGTTGCCGCGCCATCGCTTCGCGGCTCAGTTCCGCCCGGAAATCCGGCAGCGTTTCCCCGCGTTCTTCCAGCTTGTTCAGAATCCGCCCCGCCCGCACCGCCGCATACTGCACGTAGGGACCGGTCTCGCCCTCGAAACTCAGCGCCTCCTGGAAATCGAACGCGATCACCGTATTCCGCGTGAACTTCAGCAGAAAATACCGCAGGGCGCCCATCGCGATTTCCACCGCGACCGCCTGCTGCGCCACCGGATTGTCTTCCGGATGTCGCGACGCCACCTCGCCCAGCGCGCTTTCGATCAGCTTGTCCATCAGATCGTCCGCCTTCACGCCCAGGCCTTTTCGCCCGGAAACTTCCACGTAAGGACGCCGCGCGTCTTCTTCGGAAAGCTCGATCCCCAGGTCCGCGCAGCAGCGCGGCGAGAGCGCCACCATCTCATAGCTGAAATGAATCGATTGCTCCGCCTGCGCGTCGAAACCCAGCGCCCGCAACCCCGCCACCACCACATCCTGCAGATACGATTGCCGGGTGTCGATTACGTTGTATACGCGCGTCGCCTTCCCGAACGCCGGCGCGGGCCGCGGTTGCGGCGTATCGGCCGAAACCCACACATCGTGCCCGTCCGTGTAGCGGGTCAGCGGGTGGTAATAAAAATCCTTCCCCAGCAGCCCGAACTTCCAGAGCTGATAAGCGATATCTTTCCCGACGTAAGTCACCGTACCGTTCGAGCGCACAATCACCTTACTGTCTTCGTTGGCGTCGCCTTCGCCACGGAACGCCGACGACGGCATCACCCAGCAGCCCTTGTTCTTGCCTTCTTCTTCGAGATAAATCGCCTTGCGGTCCTTCAGCAGCTCAAACGCGGACGCCCAGAACTGCAGATGCAGAATCTCGCTCTCCCGGGGCAGCACGTCGTACTGAATATTCAGCCGCAGCATGGTCGCCAGATGCAGATTGACGATCGCGTCCGCCACCAGGTGCGCCATCTCCGCCAGCGGACCGTGGTTCGCTTCGATCTCATGCAGCGTCGCCGCCCGCCATGCCAGCGCTTCCGGATGATCTTTGTAATACTGCGACGTGCGCGCGTAAAGATCCCAGCAGAGGTAGTCGAAACGAAGACTCCCGGGCTCTTCGGGCGCAATCAGCGCCGCTACTTCCGCCGGCGTCTTCTGCTCCAGAAAGTGGAAGCCAACCACCACATCGGCCACCTGCACGCCGGTGTTGTCGATGTAGTTCTGCACCTCGACCTGATGCCCCAGCGCCCGCAGCATCCGCACGAACGTATCGCCCAGCACCGCGTTCCGCAAATGCCCTATATGCGCGGCCTTGTTCGGATTGATGTTGGTGTGCTCCACCACCGTCTTTCCCGCTGCCGCCGCCGGTTGCTCGCCCTCGCCCGCCAGTAACCCCGCGCCATACGCCCCACGGTCGAAGCGAACGTTGATATACCCGTTGCCCGCAACCTCCAGCGAAGCGACACCAGGCATCGCACCCGCCGCCTCCACGAGATCCGCCGCAATCTTCTTCGGAGCCTGCTTCAGCGCTTTCGCCAGCTGGAACGCGACCGGCAGCGCGAGTTCGCCAAAGGACGATTGCTTCGGCTGCTCGATCACAATCTCCGCTTCCACGCCGAAGCGGATACGCACGAGATCCCGAAACGCGGTTTGAATTTGCTTTTCCTGAATATGAAACACGGAAATTTGAGTATAGCGGGCGGGACTAAAATTAAGGGTATGGTGCGCCTCCTGCTGGTTCTGGCTGCCGCCTCCTTAGTCTTCCCGCAAGACCGGGTTCTCACTCCGGCAGCCGAATTCGATCTCCACGCCGGACTCAAACTGTCCCGTCACGCTCGCGTCCGTCTCACGCTCTCGGCGACGCCCACCGGGCTGACTCTGGTCACTATCGGAGAAAACTTCGCCGCGCTCACCAGCGCCGATCCGAACGGACGCATCCTGCACGCCCGTTCCGACCTCGCCTCCGTCCATGCGCAGATCTACGGCGCGCTCCCGCGCCCGGATGGAAACGTCTGGTTGCTCTCCGCCGGACCGAACCAGGCGTTTGGCGCCTATACCGAACTCGGCAACGCGCTTCCCTCCCGGCCCGTCACCGGAAAATTCCATTCCGGTCCCGAAAATTACACGGATATGGACCTCTACACGCCCGCCGGCGAGCATCTGGAACACCTGCGCCTGCTCCGTCCCGTGGTCCCTTTGGCCGCGGGTAACGACGAGATCGTCCTGCGCGTATATCCCGGGCAGATCCTGTATTTCGGCATCGCCGCGAACGGTCAGTTTCAGAAGAAAACCGAAGTCCGCCTCGACCCGCCCGTCAGATTCGCCTTCGCAACCATGGCCTCGAACGGAGAAATTCTGCTGATGGACCGCCAATCCGGCGACATGCTGATCGTCGATCCGAAAACGCATCGCGGTTCCGTCGTGCACCTGCCGAAACCTTATCCGGTAACGGCCGTCTCCACCGACGCCGATGCCGTCTATCTGCTGACCGGCGACACCGTCTTGAAAGCCGATCTGCAGGGCCGGATCCTCGCCGAACATCGCCTGCAGTTCGGTCACGGATTTCAGCCGGTGGCCATCGCGGTAACCGGCCCCTCCATCTATCTGGTCAATCAGTCCGGCGTCACCGAACGCTTTGAACTGTAGCTCTTACTGTCCGGCGCCCGGCACCGGCGCCGCGCCCCCGCCGGAACACTTGATCAGACATCCCACGGGCTTCGCCGCCGGCGCCGAGACACTGATCTGCACCTTCGCCTTGCCCCCCGCCTGGTGCAGATTCAGCGTGAAAATCTGCGACGTTTCATCCCACGTCATCCCGCTCGAAGACCCCGTCAGCGCCGTAGCCAGCACCGGATAAGGCGCGAAGCCGTAGATCGTCCGCATCCCCTCGCCCGCCGCGAAGTTGACCGTAATTTCCGCCTCGCCCGTATCCTGAAACGCCGACACGCGCTTCTTCCCCATGCTGACGAAGTTCCCCTTATCGCCCAGCATCGCGATGCCGCTTTTCCCCACCGGCGCCAGCACGTAATACCCGGCGTCGCCCGCCAGATCGAACGTCACGGGAGAGTGTGGGTTAATCAGCCGTCCGGATTCCTGCAGCGCATCGTAGAAATAAGCGGCTCCGCTGATACCGTACGTGGCCGGATCGATCGTGATGGTCTTGTTCGCTCCCCGGACATACGCGAACAGGTAGTACGTTCGCAGCCCGGCCCCGAAGTCCGAATGCGAAGCCACCACCATCGGCACGTCGATCCCCAGCGCGTCGTTCTGCATCACGCTGTCCACCGGCGTCGCCGCCACGTCCGGCTTCACGATCACGCCGTCCGCCCGGACCGCCCGAATCAGATTGCCCTTCGAGATATTCCCCAAAGCGTCGCCGATTCCCACCGGACCCGCCGACAGCGTCGCCGCGATCAGATTGTTCGTCTCCGAACTCATCAGGACATCGGTAAACGGCCACACGCCAAGCGCGGAAGCCAGCCGCGAGCTGTAGAAAAAGTTGGTCCAGATCTCCCGCCGGAACCGGTCCTGGCTCGCCCGGATTGTCGTGACATTGCCGTAATTGGTGCTTTGCAGAAAATGACCGGGCGCCGCCATGCAGTACTGAATCGTGATCCCGCGCTTCGCCATCGAAGCCGCCATCCCGTCCAGAAACGCTTCCGGATCCGTCAGATTGAAATCCGTGTGCGCCTGCTCCGCCAGCCAGTCCTGTTCGTAAGTCGAAACTCCGGAGGCCTTCAGATAGGTGGCCGTATCTTCCCAGTACTTCGGATCCGTGGCCACATTGCCCGAAATCGCATATTTCGACCGGTACGGGCTGTTCGCGTCGATCCACCGCGCGTGCGTCACCAGCGGCGTCTTCAACCCGGTCTGAAATCCGCCCAGATCCGCCTGAAAAAGCGCCGGAGAAGCCGTATACGTCCAGATTCCGGAATGACTCGACCAGCTGTTGTCCGGCCCCTTCGGATACCACCAGCTGTCCAGCTGCATCGAGCCCAGCCGGATCCCCTTGTCCGCGAATTCGGTCCGCACGGCCTTCAGCGTGTCCGTATAGGAAGGCCCGCCCGCGTTGTAATAGTAAGCCGCGCCGTTGTCCGTCCAGTAGCTCACCGATTTCAGCAGCGGATCCGCATCGTTCCCCGGCCGTTTCTTCCCCTTCAGGCTGGTCAGTGCCGAACCCCAGGTATCGAACGTCGCGTTGATGCCCTTGCCGTACACCAGCGCCGTCCGGTGCGTGAAACCCGCCGGCAGCGTCGCGATTTTCGAAGAGATTCCCGCGCCGATCGAGTTGTCCGCCCGCCGGTTCATCGACGCCGTCATGAAATTCGTCGTCGGCGACAGAATGAAGGTTTCCCCCATGCTGTCGAAGTACGCCCACGGGCTGTCAGGCAGCAGATCGATAAAATCCGCCGGCGCGAACTCGCCGTTGAACGCCAGATGCGAGAGCGTTGACGGATACGAAGAAATCACGGGAAACGGCGAAGCATTCGCCGCTGCGCTGTTCCAGGTCACGGAAAACAACACCGTGGGCCGCGAGTCGTAGACCCGGATCGCCGCCGTTCTCGATCCCCCGCCGATCGTGTAATCGAACGTGATCTCCTGAAACGACCCCCAGCCGTCTTTGTTCGTGCCGATTCGCGCCGCAACCGCCGGCGCCCCGATACTTCCCGAAAAATTCCAGTGGGGACCGGGAATCGCGACATTCCAGTTGCCGTTCGAAGAGACAGACACCGCAGTGCCGCTATATCCCGTAACTGTGAGCTGCGCAAGGGCCGCGTTACAGGATGCGAGCGCTGTCACAACCAGAAAGAGGAAGGGTAAAGATGAGGTTGAGCGGCCGAAACCGCGGGAAAATCGGGACATCAGTTGGAATTGGCCCTGTTGAAGTACTGTGCGAACTTTTACCAACTTTACCTGATTTTACGTTCGTAGTGGAAAAGATTTACAATCTCCCGGCAAACCCGTACTAGTACCATCCCAATCCCCTTCCAGCATGCTGAAAACCCGCAAATCCACCCAGCGATCCCCCAGCCGCTCGGCCTCCCGCAGGATGCCTTCTTCCACAAATCCCAGCCGCCGCGGAATCGCGCAGCTTTTCTGATTCCCCGTCGCGCACCGTATCTCAATACGATGCAGCCCGAAGTTCTGAAACCCTTCCGTCACCATGGTGCGGACCGCTCCCGTCATCAGCCCCTGGCCTTCGCGCGAACTCTCCAGCCAGTAGCCGATGCTGGTGGACCGGTTCTGTTGATCGATCCGGTGCAGTCCGATCGCCCCGCAAAGTTCCTCGCCGCACCAGATTCCCGCCGTCAGCGCGATCCGTTCCGCGTTATCCTTCTCCCGCTCCGCCAGATACCGGCCGATGTCGTCCCGCTGAAATTCGAGATTCGCCCACGGCAACCACTGCCGCAGCCGGTCCATATTTCGTACGATCGCCTCGAACCAGATATCCACCTCACCGGCTTTCGCCGGGCGCAACTCGGTCATGCGCGCGTTTCCGACCCCCACCACTCGCTCCACGCCCCGTCCCCCAGCCGCAGTCGCACCGCCGTGCCCGCAGCAACCGGCTCACTCAGCAGGATGTTCGCCTGCCAGACCCCGTCGCCCAGAGAACTGACCACGTCCACGCGCCGCCCCGTGCCCGCCACGTCCACCACCACGTCCGGCGTCCCGATTGACTCCGCCACGCTTCGGAAATACAGAATCAGCGACCCCGCCCGGTTCACCGCCAGCCGCAAATCTCCGGACGGATGAAACTCCGCGCTGCACAACTCCGGCGCCTCCGGGGGCAACACGCCCGCGGGCGAAGAAACCTCCCGACCGTCTTCGGCCAGCATCACAATTTCCACTGGATTGCTGCGCGCACTCACTGCCGGACGCAGACACGTCACCTGCCTCGCCCCCGGCCCGTTCGCGGAAGTCGTCAATGCCGGCGCCCCGAATCCTTCCACTTCGATGAACACCGAATCCGCCGTCAGCGCCAGCTCTTCCGACTTGAAAAAGCAGCAGATGTACTCTTCCTTCAGCGGATGGAACTTCGCCGTGTACGTCCGGTTGTTCGTCGCCGAATGCAGATGAGGCGGTCGCGCGATTCCTCCCTGTTTTGTCCCCGCCGGTTCCGGCCAGTGCCGCCGGCACAGCACCGAAGCCCGCTGGTTCGTGATATCCCGCAGTTCCACCTGCGCGAATCCCGCCGACCGGCACATCGCCGCCATGCACTCGGGCGATGGTCCACACCAGTTGTCGATCTGGCCGCCCAGTTCCGCGCGTTCGTAGAATTCCATCACCGCCGGAATTGCCCGTGCTTCCGGCGCGATCACGAACGATTCGATCAGCGCCCGGTCCGTCGTCAGTTCCAGCGCTTTTTCCAGCCCCAGCAGCGGATGCCGCAGATGATACAGGACGCCGAAGAACAGCACGATATCGAACGTTCCCAGCCGCGCCGCCGAAAGCTCCGTCACGTCCAGCGTCAGGTACTCCACCTTCGATCCGAGCAACTGCCGCGCTTCGAGGAACGTGTCCAGTTCCACGCAATCCACCGCGACCACCTGCGCGCCCCGCCGCTCGCACTCGAAACTGAACCAGCCATCCCACGCGCCCACATCGAGCACGCGCTTGCCCCGCAAATCTTCTTCAAGGCCGAACAATCCCAGCCGCCATCGCAGGTGTTCCAGGGACTGCAATCCGGGCAACACGCTGCCGTCCGGCAGTTTGATCGAGTGGTAGCGGAATCGCGCCGCCACGCTCGCCGCCATGTCCTGAATGCGTTCCTCGAACCGGGCATTGCCGGCGGCGACACGAAGTCCGTCGTTTGCCATGAAGGCCCAGTGTAACGGTCCGCCAGGCGAAAATGAAATCAGTTCATGTCACCTATTACTCCCCACCAGCCGATCGACGCCGAGTCGAAGGAACTGCTCGGCCACCTTCGCAACCTGCTGCTCGAACAGCACAAACTGCTCCTGGACCGGGAGCGGGCCGAATACGAACGCACCCACGGCCCCATCGGCGGACCCGGCAACTTCCTCGCTCTCGTCATGGGCGACGCCCACTTCGCCTGGCTGAAGCAGATTTCCACTTTGGTTGTCGAGATCGACGAAGCCATCTCCCGCCGCAGCAAAGCCGGGCAGCCCGTAGCCGACGCCCTGCTCGAACAGGCCCGCGATATCATGCGCCCCCGCGAGCACGGTTCCGATTTCCAGCAGCGCTATTACGCCGCCGTGCAGGAGTCCCCGGACATCGTCATCCTGCAGTGCCGCATCGAACAACTGCTCGGCATCTAAGCGCTTCCGGCCGAACAAACGCCGCGCGCATTCCGTTAGTGCAGGTATGCGATTCGTTCGTGAAGCGGCCGACTGGGCTGCCCAAATCGTGGTTCTGATCTTCGCGACCTCCACCATCGCGATGCCCTACATCATCCCTTCGGCTTCCATGGAAGGCACGCTCATGACCGGCGACCATGTCATCGTGGACCGCCTGGCCTACTCGCCGCATGACGGGCTGACGTCGCATCTGCTGCCGTATCAGGAGGTCAGGCGCGGCGACATCATTGTCTTCCGCTACCCGCTCGACATCCGCCAGAACTTCGTCAAGCGCGTCATCGGAATTCCCGGCGACCATCTGCGTCTCGAAAACGGCGTGGTGATCCGCAACGGACAAAGGCTGGTCGAACCCTACGTGCAGCACATCGCGACCTTCCCCGATCGCTACCGCGACAACTTCCCCGCCGAGCCTGACCTCACGGTGAAACCGCAAGCCCTGGGGATGCTGCGCGACCACGTGCGGGGCGGGGAACTGATCGTCCCCGAAGGTCAGTATTTCGCCATGGGAGACAACCGCGACAACTCCTCCGACAGCCGCTACTGGGGTCTGATTCCCCGCGAAAACATCACTGGCAAGCCGCTGCTGGTTTACTGGTCCTACGACGCGCCGGAAGAGGACCTGCTCGAATTCAACCTCCGCCACGCGTTGGATCTGGCCGAGCACTTCATGACGAAGACCCGCTGGTCCCGGACCCTGCGATTTGTGCAGGGCGGGTGAATAAAGCCCCAAACATCACCGATCTTGTGCCCCATGAAGGATTTGGAGAACTTCGACTGCAGCGTCCATCACCCGATAGATCGCGATGTAAGGCAGGGGCGCAAGGACTAATTCCCGTGTCCCTTGAATACGACCGACACGTCCGACATAGGGAAAGTGGACCAGATGCTCAATCCGGTCGAAAATGTTGCTGACTGTCTTCAGAGCGGCGTCGGGACTGTTCTCAGCAATATGAAGCGAAATATTCTCAAGGCAGGAACTCGCTTCCGGTGTCCAGCGAATCTCCATTTACCGTTGAAGAAGCCGTTTGATCCGCGCAACTACCTCATCATGGGGTATCAGTTCTCCGCGATCAGCCTGATCGATTCCCCGCTGTACCGCCTCCCGAAACTGAGTATCCTCATGCACCAGTCGCAACGCGGCATCGATTACCAGTTGTTCCGTGTCGGTGCCCGCATGGACCGCAATTTGCGATAGCCGGGACTCCTGTTCCGGAGTGAAGTGAACTTCCATGCCCCCACGCTAGAGCACCGGCCAGACTTCTGTCAAGCAAAGGTTACCGCAGATCCCCCACCGCAACTTCCTTATCCACACCCGTCGAAACGAACTTCAGATACGCAATAATATCCGCCAGTTCCGCATCCGTATATCCCGCCGACGCCGGTGGATGCGTCCACTTCGTGTTCGCCTTCATCGACGCCACATCCGCCGCCTTCACGCTCAGCAACACCGCCGGAGTCTTGCTCAGATCGTAAATTTCCAGCACATCCCCAACCTTCTGCTTCTGAATCCCCGGGAAATGCCGCCCGTTCCGCAACTCCACGTCCTGCACATAAGCCGTGACGGTCATCTGAATCGTCATCACCAGCCCGCGCGGACCAATCACGCTCGCCAGTCGCGTCAAATCCGGACCGACCGCCGTCCCGTTGCCCTCCAGCGCATGGCACGTCGCACAGGCTGTCCCTTTCGACGAATGCAGAAACCACTGCCGCCCGCGCTCGATCTGAGTCCCCGGCAAATCGGCCGCCCGCGCCGGAGCGGCGCAAAGCAGAACCAGGCAAATCAACGTTCTCTTCATGGGAACCTCCCCGAATCAACACCCTCACGGGGTGCAGCAGGGCTTCCAAATCGGGCCGGCGTGTGTTTTCAACGATCGCCGAACAACGGAACCCAACGCGCGAATCCAGCCCTGCGCCCCTTCGCGCAGATGGCTCAGAATTCGCGCAATAAGCGATAAACCAGCGCTACCGGCAGACCCACCACATTTGAGTACGGCCCGTCGATCCGCTCCACGAACCGCGACGCCAGCCCCTGAATTCCGTAAGCCCCCGCCTTATCCATCGGCTCACCGGACTCCACATACCACGCGATCTCCGCCTCGCTCATCGTCGCAAACCACACTCTTGTGGACGCCGAATCGAGAACCGTCCGGCCGCGGCCGCGCAGACAAACGCCCGTGATCACCTCATGCCCCCGGCCGGACAGCGCGCGCAGCATCCGGACGGCATCCGCCGCATCCCGCGGCTTCCCCATAATCTCGCCGTCCACCACGACGATGGTATCCGCCGCCAGCACGATCTCGTCCGCCGACGGTGCCGCCGAAGCCTTCTCCGCCGCCATGCGAAGTGCGTAACCCAGGGGAACTTCCCCGTCGCGCGGCGTCTCGTCGATCTGCGAAACGCGCACCACGAATTCAATCCCCGCCGCCGCCAGCAACTCCGCCCGGCGAGGCGATCCCGACGCCAGAACCAGCACTAATGATTCCCGTACTTCTTTTCGCCCGCCTCAATCGCAATCGGCAGCACGTTCTGTTTCGGAGGCAGCGGACAGGTCGCGATAGCCGTAAACGCGCACGGCGGATTCTCGGTCTTATTGAAGTCGAGTTCCACGCGCCCGTCTTTGGGCAAGGCCGAATACAGATATCGTCCGGCTCCGTAAGTCTCGTGCCCGCTGGTCTGGTCCTTCAGCAGGAAGAACAGATGATCGTCTTCCGTGATCGGCTCCAGCCGGAACGTCTTCCCC
>Ga0118677_10008400_pt1 | contig 16567 bp, 1 predicted proteins | sample AliMusrvi5mmetaG_FD_86154 | JGI IMG/M metagenome (GOLD analysis project Ga0118677, IMG submission 86154) | reverse complement strand
CCATCTGCGAGGGGTGTTCAGTTTCAACGGCAATGCGCGGGTGAAGGGAACGCCACTTGCCGGAAAACCGGTTTACGCCGTTGTCGTGCGCGGTGCCAGCCTTGGCACCGCGAGCCAAGTGGCCGTTCTGAAAGTGAATGCGCAGTTCGAGTCAGCGGACGATGACAGTCCATTTCCCAAATTGGCGGGCATGGGCACAGCGCTTGGAACCGTGACGATCATCGGTTCGGAAAACCGTTTCACCGCCGCCGCCACCAGTCTGGATGTGACGCCACACGCGGCCTACAGCCTTGCCGTCATTACGGAAACAGACCCCAACGTGCCGCCGGCGGCGGTCACCACCGGCACCGCCAGCGGGATCACCTGGAAGACAGCGACGCTGAGCGGCACGGTGAACCCCAATGGACTCACCACCGCCGCGCAAATCGAATATGGTCTCACCACGGCTTACGGCAGCGCAGCGAGCGTGACGCTTTCACCCGATAATGGCTCGGCGATACAAAATGTAAGCGCTAACCTCGGCGGATTGCAGGCAGCGACGACCTATCATTACCGCCTCACGGCCACCAACGGCGGTGGCACGACCCCGGGTGCGGATATGACGTTCGCGACCTATCCGACGGTGCCATACGATTACACCACGACCAACGGCAAGGTCACCATCAATGGTTACACCGGATCCGGCAGCGACGTGGTGATCCCCGCTTCGATCAATGGCCTGCCTGTCAGCGCGATCGGTGATTTGGCGTTCCATGACCGCGCCGACCTGACCAGCGTCACGATTCCCAACAGCGTCACGAGCATCGGAACCTATGCGTTCTATAACTGCATCCACCTGGCCGGAGTGGGCATTCCCGACAGCGTTACCAGCATCGGCCCCGGAGCCTTCGCCTACTGCCTTGGCCTGGTGAGCGTCACCTTGGGCAATGGCGTGGCCAGTATCGGCGAGTTCGCGTTCTCGTCCTGCAGCGGCCTGACGTACATCACGATTCCCGCCGGCGTCACCCGCATCGGCAACCATGCGTTTTCATTCTGTACCGGCCTTGCCGGTGTCACGCTGGGTGCCAACGTCATCAGCCTCGGTGACGGGGCGTTCTATTTCTGCAACAAACTGACCCATGTCACGTTCGGCGACAACCTTGCCGATCTCGGAGACCAGGCGTTCGCATTCTGCTTCAGCCTGGTCCGCGCGAGTTTCACGGGCAGCGCGCCGGTGATGGGATCGAATGTTTTCCAGGCCGCCGCCAGCGGTTTCACGGTCTATCACTTCGCTGCCGCGGCGGGCTTCGCAGCCCCCCCATGGAATGACTACCCGGCAGTCAACATGGGTGCGGCGACACCCGTGGCCAAATGGTTGCTCAGCAACGATTTGCCCTACAATTCGAACCTCCAGGATGATGCGGATGGCGACGGGGTATCCCTCCTGCTGGCCTATGCCCTCAACCTCGATCCGAAACGGAACCTCAGTGGCAGCCTGCCCCGGCCAGTGGCCACCCCGAACCATCTGAGCCTGACCTTCTACGCCGGAAGCGAAGGAGTGACCTATACCGTGGAAGCCAGCACTGACCTGCATGCTTGGAGCGCCGCGGACGTAACCGTCTCCGCGCCGGATGCCAACAACTTCCGCACGGCATCGGTGCCCTTGACCCACTCCATGCTCACTCTCCGTCTGAAGGTGTCCACCATTGAGTGATCGTGGCACAGCCCATCGTCGCCCGCCAGCGCATCCACCACGCCTCACGGTACCTGGTCAAGACCCGTACCACCTTCGTTCTTCGATTGCTGGAATGATGCTCTTCAATCGTGCCGGTGATTTTTTAAAAAAAGAATTTGGCGGGCGGGGGGTAATTCGATAGAAACGCTGTTGGATTTCCATTCCAATGCGGCGGAACCACCTCCGCCGCTTCTATCGCCATGACGACCCCGACCTTTCGCACCGCGCTCGCGGCCATCCAGTGTTTTTGCCTACTGCCGGCCGGAGCGGCGGTGGTGGACGCCACCTACAACGGCGCGGCGGACGTGCCGGTGACGGCTGCCAGCTACACGGCCACCGGCAACACGGTGAACTTCACGCTGAATTTCACTCCCGCCACCGGCGCGAATCTGACGGTAGTGAAAAACACCGGCCCGGCTTTCATCCAAGGGTCTTTCGACAACCTCGCGCAGGGGCAGCGGGTGGTGCTGTCATATGGCGGAACCAACTATCCGTTTGTCGCCAACTACTACGGCGGCTCCGGCAATGATCTGGTCCTGCAATGGGCCAATACCCGGATGATGGCGTGGGGTTCCAATTCCTCCGGCCAACTGGGGATCAACAGCACCATCAGCAGCAGCAATCACCCTGTGGCCGTCACCGCCGCCGGGGTTCTCGCCGGCAAGACGATTACGGCCATTGCCGGGGGCAGCGACCACAGCCTCGCCTTATGCGCGGACGGCACGCTGGCCGCATGGGGACTCAATGATAACGGCCAGCTTGGCAACAACAGCACCGCCACCAGTCTCATCCCTATCAACATCACCGCCTCCGGCACCCTCGCCGGCAAGCGGGTGATCGCCATCGCCGCAGGCTTTTCCCATAGCCTCGCCCTGTGCTCGGATGGCACGCTGGCCACATGGGGATACAATGAGTTCGGCCAACTCGGCACCAATGGCACGACCGACTGCCTGGTCCCGACCGACATCAGTTCGTCCGGCGTTCTAGCAGGAAAATCCGTGGTCGCCATCGCCGCGGGGGCGCATCACAACCTCGCCTTGTGTTCAAACGGCACTCTGGCCTCCTGGGGATTCAATGTCAATGGCCAGCTTGGCGATGGTTCCATGCTTGATAGCCATGTCCCCATCGCCATCACCTCCTCCGGGATTCTATCCGGCAAATCGGTGACCTCCATCGCGGCGGGAGCGCTCCACAGCTTCGCCATTTGCGCGGACGGGACGGTGGCCGCGTGGGGGGCCAATTGGGATGGCGTGCTCGGCAGCGGCGGCACGGCCAACAGCAGTGTCCCCATCCCGATCAACTCCTCCGGTTTCCTCGCCGGCAAGACGGTGGTTTCCCTCGCCGCAGGGGTTTACCACAGTCTCGCCGTATGCGCGAACGGCACTCTGGCCGGATGGGGTTTGGGCGGTCTGACCGGTGACGGTACCGGTAACTCAGATGGCGTGCCGATTGACATCACATCTTCCGGTATTCTTGCTGGCAAAACGGTGATCGCCCTCTCCGCAGGCGGGTACCACAGCCTTGCCCTCGGCGCCGACGGCACGGTGGCCGCATGGGGATTGAATTGGGAGGGGCAACTCGGGGACGACAGCAATTCGGACAGCAATACCCCCATTGCTGTCAGCACGTTGTCGCTGGAGCCGGGCGCGCGTTTTGTCGCTGCCGCGTGTGGTCGGGCGTCAAACCATAATCTGGCGATCGCCGCCACGCCGCCCGGGCTCGCGGCGTTTACCGAGCCTGCCACCTTGGTCGCGGTCACCGGCGCGACCCTGAATGGTCTGGTGAACACCAACACCAACAGCACCACGGTTTCATTCGAGTATGGCCTCTCGACCTCTTATGGAACCACCATCGTCGCTACCCCGTCGCTTTTGACCGGAATTGAATCCACCGCCGTCAGCGCGACCCCCGGCGGACTGACATCCAACACCATCTACCATTACCGGGTGATCGCCACGGATGCGGCGGGAACCCGCACCGGCGCGGACATGACCTTCACCACCTTGCGCAGCAACAATGCCAATCTCGCCGCGCTCGCGACCAGCACGGGCACGCTGTCACCGGCGTTTGACGGTGCGACAACGGCTTACACCATGTCCGTGCCATTCGCTGTCACCGGCCTGACCGTGACGCCGACCGCGGCGGACAGCACCGCCACGGTGATGATCAACGGCACCCCTGTCGCTTCCGGCACCCAGAGCGGAACCGTCACCCTCACCTCGGGCGTCAACCTCATCACCATCCTGGTCACGGCCCAGGATACGAGCACCAGAACCTATACCTTGGCGGCAACCCGCCAGGCGCTCGACGCAACCTTCAGTTCGGCATCCACCGTGCCACTCACCGTCAGCGGTTTCACGGCCACCGGAGGCACGGTGAATCTCTCGCTCAATTTCGCCCCACTGGCCGGCACCAACCTCACGGTGGTGAACAACACCGGTCCTTCGTTCATCCAGGGGACATTCGGCAATCTGGCCCAAGGCCAGCGGGTCGTCCTCACCTACGCCGGGATTTCCTATAACTATGTCGCCAACTACTACGGCGGCACCGGCAATGATCTGGTCCTCCAATGGGCGAACACCCGGCCGGAGGCATGGGGCTATAACAATTTCGGCCAACTCGGCAACAACAGTACGGCTAACAGCAGCGTCCCCGTCGCCGTCACCTCCTCAGGGATACTGTCCGGCAAGACCCTTGTCGCCACCGCCGCTGGCTACTACCACAGCCTCGCCCTGTGCTCTGACGGCACGTTGGCCGTCTGGGGATATAACAATTACGGCCAACTCGGCAACAACAGCACGATCAGCAGCGGCGTCCCGGTCGCCGTCACCACCTCCGGCATTCTCGCCGGCAAGACTGTGGTCGCCATCGCCGCTGGCGATTCCCACAGCCTTGCCCTGAGCTCAGACGGCACGGTGGCCGCCTGGGGATATAACAATTACGGCCAACTCGGCAACAACAGCACGACCAACAGCAGCGTCCCGGTCGCCGTCACCGCTTCGGGTATTCTCACCGGCAAGACGGTGGTTGCCATCGCCGCTGGGGGACAGCACAGTCTTGCGCTGTGTTCGGACGGCACGGTGGCGGCTTGGGGACGTAACGATTACGCCCAACTCGGCAACAACATCGTTGGCAACAGCAGCGTCCCAGTCGCCGTCATCACCTCCGGCATTCTCGCCGCCAAGACAGTAATTGCCATCTCGGGAGGAAATTACCACAGTCTCGCGCTGTGTTCGGACGGCACGGTAGCCGCTTGGGGATCCAACAATTACGGCCAACTCGGCAACAACGGCACGATCAGCAGCGGCGTCCCGGTCGCCGTCACTTCCTCCGGCACTCTCACCGGCAAGACGGTGGTCGCGATCTCGGGAGGATATTTCCACAGTTTAGCTCTCTGCACGGACGGCACGCTGGCCGCATGGGGATATAACAGTGACGGCGAACTCGGCAACAACAGCACGACCAACAGCAGCGTCCCGGTCGCCGTCACTTCCTCCGGCATTCTCACCGGCAAGACGGCGGCCGGCATCGCCGCAGGTAGTTTTCACAATCTCTCTGTCTGCACGGACGGCACGGTGGCTGCTTGGGGATATAACAGTTACGGCCAACTCGGCAACGGCGGCACGGCCAACAGCAGCGTCCCTGTGGCAGTGAGTTCGGCCATACTGGCAACTGGCGAACGTTGGATCGCAATTGGCTGCGGGCAAACGGCCTACCACAACCTCGCGCTGGTCGCCGCTCCGCCTTGGCCGGTAGTCGCCACCGCGGCAGCCACCGCGGTTTCGGCTACTGGCGCGACATTGAATGGCACGGTGAACGCATGCTCCAACAGTTCCACGGTTTCGTTCGAGTATGGCCTCACCACGTCCTATGGCACCACCGTCGCGGGAACGCCATCACCGCTGACCGGGCAGGACTCCGCCGCCGTAAGCGCGAACCTCAGCGGTCTGACGTCCGGCACCACCTACCACTACCGGGTGGGCGCGACCAATGCCCTGGGCACCAGCAAAGGCTCGGACCTGACTTTCACCACCCCGAGTACCAATGCGGATCTCGCGACTCTTATTGCGGGAGCCGGCACGCTGTCACCAACGTTCAACAATTCGATCACTGAATACACCGCGAGCGTTGCCACAACCTCGTTCACCCTCAAGCCCACGAAGGCGCAGGCGGGTGCCTCGATCCGCGTCAATGATGTCGCCGTCACTTCAGGTGGCTTCAGCGGTGCGATCCCGCTCGCGCTGGGACCCAATGTCATCAGTATCGTGGTCACCGCCGAGGATGGAGTCACCACCAAGACCTACCATGTGACGGTCACCCGCTGGAATGCCGACCTCGCGGCGTTCTCGATCAGCGCGGGCACACTGTCGCCATCGTTCAGCAGCGCGACAACCGATTACACGGCCAGGGTTTCCGCCACGACGACCTCGGTCACTCTCAGGTCCACTGTCGATGAGTCGCATGCGAGCGTCAGGGTCAATGGCATCAGTGTGGACTCGGGCAGCGATAGCGGCGCGATCCACCTTGATGTGGGCACCAACGTCCTCAGCGTCGTGGTGACCGCACAGGATGGAGTCGCTACCAAGACCTACACCGTGACGGTCACCCGCGTGAGTACGAATGCCAATCTCGCCTCGCTCTGGACCAGCGCCGGCATGCTGAATCCGGCGTTTGATAGCGCCACGACAAGTTATGCCTTCACGGTGCCATGGGGAGTCAGCGGTCTGCGCCTTGTCCCGACCCTGGCCGACAACACCGCCACCATGATGGTCAATGGAATGCCCGCCAATTCGGCGCGTTTCACTGACCCGATCCCGCTGACGCTGGGGACCACCGTCATCAACACCGTGATCACCGCCCTGGATGGAATCACCACCAAAACCTACCAGGTGTCCGTCACCCGTTTGAGCGCAAGCGCCGTGATTTCCAACTCGGTGCTGGCCTGGGGCGCGGGAACGACCAACACCGGCAACGAGCCGGAATTCGGACAGTCGATGGTTCCTAACAGCCTGAGCGCGGGCACGACCACCGTCGCCGGAGGACTCTATCACAGCGTGGCCCTGAAGAACGACGGCACGGTGACGGCCTGGGGATACAACGGCTATGGGCAAACGACCATTCCCGCCGGCTATTCCACGGTGAACGCGGTGGCCACTTTGCCATATACCTCGGTCACGGCGGTGGCGGCCTTCCAACCGAATCCCGCCGCTCCCGGCACGGTCAATACCTGCACCATCACCGTGAGTCCGTCGGTCAACACCAGTCTGATCATGTCCGCGATCCTTCCTGGCATGACGGTGACCGGACCCACCAACTCGGTTGGTAGCGGTGCCGTCATTACCAACAAGATCACCGCAGGCGGCGTGACAACCCTGACCTTTTCGGTAGCAAATGCGGTGACAGGTTCCACGGTGGTGAATCCCTTCACCGCCACCCTGACCATCGCCGCCCCCGCAGCGTGGGGCAACAACCTTGCCGCGGTAACCGTCACCCCGTCATCGAACCTAGGTTTTTCCGCCGCCTCCATAGTCACGGGCATGGCGGTGGCCGGGCCTCCCGGGTCGCTTGGGGTCGGTGCGACGGTCGCCAGCAAGACCACCATCGCCACAACCAATCCGGCAGGCAGCGTAACAATCCTGTCCCTTTCCCAGCCCCATATCAGCAGCCCGCAGGGTGAAATCAGCATATCCATCACTCCACCTAACCCCATCATTGCCGTGGCGGCAGGCGGATTCCACTCCCTGGCCCTCAAGAGTGATGGATCGGTAGTGGCGTGGGGCGCGGGGACCACGGCACCCGCATCTCCTGCGGTCGCACCCGCCTATGGCCAGTCGGTCATTCCGGCCGGCCTGACCACCTTGACCGGCGTGGCCGCGTCAATTCCCGACAATCCGACCGGCTTGGTCAATACCGTGACGCTCAATGCCGCCAACACCAACATTGTTCCCGGAATGTGGGTCACCGGACCAGGCAACACGGTGGGAATTGGCGCGAAGGTTCTGAGTGTTTCCGGCTTGATCGTGACCCTGTCGGTGCCGAATTTGAATACCGATTTCACCCCTTCGCCACCGACTACCCTGACATTCTCCTCAGGGGTGGTGGCCATCGCGGCGGGTTATTATCATAGCGTAGCCCTCAGGAGCGATGGCTCGGTAATCGCATGGGGCGACAATACCGCCGGCCAAACAACCGTCCCGGCAGGCTTGCAGATGGTATCGGTGACGGCCACATTGCCGCCGAATCCCGCTTCACCGGGCACGGCCAATACCCTTACGTTGGCAGCGAACAACGCCAATATCGCGCCCGACATGCTGGTCACCGGCCCGCCCAACTCGGTGGGTGCCGGGCCGACCATCCTCTCCAAGTCCGGTGCCAGTCCGTGGACGCTGACCCTTTCGGTTCCCAATGCCGTCAACACAAATGCCGGTTCGATCAGTGTGCCGTTTCTTTACACCCCGGGAGTAAAGGCGGTGGCCATCGCCGCAGGCAACGAACACACCATGGCCCTGCGAAGCGATGGCACGGTGGTGGCCTGGGGCCGCAATGTCGAAGGTCAAACCTGCACCAGCGGCTTGTCCCCGATCACCGCGAACGCAACCTTGCCAGGTGCGATCACGGCACCCGTGAACCTGCCCGCAGGCCCGGCCAGCACCGTCACCCTCACTGCGGCCAATGCCGCGATTGTTCCCGGCATGTCCGTAACCGGCGGAGCGCCGGGAACGATCGGCGCCGGCGCGACCGTTCTCAGCAAAGATGCCGATGGCGTGACCCTGACCCTCTCCCTTCCCAACACGAATACCGCCGCGATTGTCGGTGTCACGTTGACGTTCGCCACCCAGCCTAACAACACCATCACTCTCGCCGCCCCCAATCCGGCGATTGTTCCCGGCATGTATGTCACCGGAGTGACCTCGACGGTAGGAGTGGGCGCGACGGTGGTCGGCAAGGATGCCAGTGGCCTGATCCTGACCCTGTCCGGGCGCAATGCTTATGTCGGCACCACGACCTCCACCGCTACCACGTTGACATTCTCAGCAGCCATCAAGGCCACGTCCATTGCGGCGGGAGGCAGTACAAGTTACGCGTTAAAACCCGACACCACCGTGGCGGCATGGGGCGACAACTCCAATGGCCAGACCAATGTTCCCGGCGGACTGACCGGGGTGACGGCCATCGCGGCGGGCGGAAATCACGCCCTGGCTCTCAAGAGCAACGGCACGGTCCAAGCGTGGGGGAAAATCTGGAATGGCTCCACATATCTCAATGAAACGGTTCCCGCCGGTCTGACCGGGGTAACCGCCATCGCGGCGGGTGCTTACCATGCCGTGGCAGTCGCCGCAGCCCAGCCACCCATCATCACCTCCAACCTTCCCACCAACATGACGGTCATCCAAGGCGGCACCGCTACGATGAACATAGTAGCTGCCGGCGCGGCTAGCTATCAGTGGCGGAAAAACGGCGTGGCCATTCCGGGCGCGACCGGAGCGACGCTGATATTGAACAATGTGCAGGCTGCGGATGCTTCCAGCTATTCCGTGGTCGTGACCAACGCCTACGGCAGTGTGACCAGCACGGCGGTCGCGCTCACGGTGAACGCCCCCACCACGGGCTCGGTGGTGGCCTGGGGTGCGGGAACAACCAACACCGGCACAGATCCGGAATATGGGCAGTCAACAGTTCCTAACAGCCTGAGCGGAGGGGTAACCGCGGTCTCAGCGGGACTCTATCACAGCGTCGCCTTGAAAAACGATGGCACGGTGACAGCCTGGGGCTACAACGGCTACGGGCAAACCACCATTCCGGCCGGCCATTCCACGGTGAACGCGGTGGCCGTCTTGCCCTATACCACGGTCTCGGCGGTGGCGGCCTTCCAACCGAATCCCATCACTCCCGGCACGGTCAATACCTGCACCATCACCGTGAGCCCCACGGTCAACGCCACTTTGATCATGGCCTCGATCCTTCCCGGCATGACGGTGACCGGACCTTCCAACTCGGTTGGTGCCGGTGCGGTCATCACCAGCAAGATCACCTCGGGCAACGTGACAACTCTGACATTTTCCGTGGCGAATGCGGTGACGGGTTCCACGGTGGTCGATCCCTTCACCGCAACCTTGACCATCAGCGCCCCCGCCGCCTGGGGGAACAATCTTACCGCCGTGACCGTCACCCCGACATCAAATGCCAATTTCTCGGCAGCTTCGGTGCTCGCAGGCATGGTAGTGACCGGACCTCCCGGTTCGGTTGGCCTCGGCGCGATGGTCGTAAGCAAGACCATCATCACCACCACCAACCCGGCAGGCAGCGTGACGATTCTGGCGCTTTCCTTGCCCCATGTCAGCAGCCCTCAGGGTGAAATCAGCATCTCGATCACCTCGGCCAACCCGGTCACGGCTGTGGCGGCGGGCGGATTCCACACCTTGGCCTTGAGGAAAGATGGCACGGTGGTAGCATGGGGCGCGGGAACGTCCTCAACCGCAAGCCCTGGGACCGCCAATCTCGCTCAGTCGTCCATTCCGCTCGGTTTGACCACCTTGATCGGAGTGGCCGCAACCATCCCCCGCAATGACTCGGGTTTGGTCAATACCATAACTCTCAACGCCGCCAATACCGGAATTGTTCCGGGCATGGCGGTTACCGGACCGGGCAACACGGTAGGTATTGGGGCGAAAGTGTTGAGTGTTGCCGGCACGACCGTGACCCTGTCGGTCCCGAATCTGAATTCCGATTTCACTGCGTCATCGCCTACGCTCTTGAACTTCTACTCAGGTGTCACGGCAATAGCCGCAGGCTATTTTCACAGTGTGGCCCTCAAGAACGATGGATCGGTCACCGCCTGGGGCGACAATACCGCCGGCCAAACAACCGTGCCAGCCGGCATGCAAACGGTCATGTCCGTTGCCACCCTGCCCCCGAATCCCACTTCTCCGAGCACGGTCAATACCGTGACGCTCAGTCTCAACAACCTCAATATCGTGCCCGACATGCTGATTACCGGATCGCTCAACTCGGTGGGTGCCGGAGCATCCATTCTCTCCAAATCCGGCACCAGCCCCTGGATCCTGACCCTGTCGGTTCCCAATGCCATCAACACGAATTCAGGTTCGGTCCCCGTGTCGTTCCTGTACACCCCGGCGGTGAAGGTCGTGGCGATCGCCGCAGGCAACGAACACACCATGGTCCTCAGAGCCGATGGCACGGTGGTGGCCTGGGGCCGCAATGTGGAAGGTCAAACGGCTGGATTGTCCCCCTTCACCGCGAATGCAACTTTACCCGGTTCGATCACGGCGACCGCAAACCTGCCCGCTGGTCCGGCCAGCACCGTGGTTCTAACCGCCGCCAATGCCGCGATCGTTCCCGGCATGTCCGTCAATGGCGGAGCGCCGGAAACGATCGGGACCGGCGCGACCGTCCTCAGCAAGGATGCCGATGGCGTGACCCTCACCCTGTCGGTTCCCAACACGAATGCACCCGCGATCACCGGTATCACGTTGACATTCGCCACCCAACCTACCAATACCATCACTCTCGCCGCCCCCAATGCCTCAATTGTTCCCGGAATGTATGTCACCGGTGCGGTCTCGACGGTAGGTGCCGGCGCGACGGTGGTCGGCAAGGATGCCAGCGGTCTGATCCTGACCCTGTCGGGGCGCAATGCATACGTCGGCACCACGGACTCCGCCGCCACCGTGACCTTCTCCACGGGAGTCAATGCCACCGCCATCGCGGCGGGCGGCGATACGGGTTATGCGTTGAAGAACGACACCACCGTGGCGGCATGGGGTGATAACTACAATGGCCAGACCAATGTTCCCGCCGGTTTGACCGGAGTGACATCCATCGCGGCAGGGGGCGATCACGCCCTGGCTCTCAAGAACAATGGCACAGTCCAGGCATGGGGCAAAATCTGGAATGGTTCCACATATCTTTCAGAAACCGTTACCTCCGCCCCGCCCGCCAACATGACGGTCACCCAGGGCGGCACCGCTACGCTGAACATAGTAGCTGCCGCTGCGGTTGGCTATCAGTGGCGGAAAAACGGCGTGGTCATTCCGGGCGCGACCGGAGCGACGCTGATATTGAACAATGTACAGACCGGGGATGCTTCCAGCTATTCCGTGGTCGTGACCAACGCCTACGGCAGTGTGACCAGCACGGCGGTCACACTCACGGTGAATCCCCCCACCTCCGGCTCGGTCGTGGCCTGGGGTGCGGGAACGACCAACACCGGCATCGACCCGGAATACGGCCAGTCGGTCGTTCCTAACAGCCTGAGCGGGGGGGTAACCGCAGTCTCAGGGGGACTCTATCACAGCGTGGCCTTGAAGAGCGACGGCACGGTGACAGCCTGGGGCTACAACGGCTATGGACAAACAAACATTCCGCCCGGTTTGTCCACGGTGAACGCGGCGGCCGCTTTGCCCTATGCCACGGTCACCGCAGTGGCGACCTTCCAACCGAATCCCGTCTCCCCCGGCTCGGTCAATAATTGCACCATCACAGTGAACCCGTCGGTTAACGCCAATTTGATCATGGCCGCGATCATTCCCGGCATGACGGTGACCGGACCGGCCAACTCGGTGGGTGCGGGCGCGGTCATTACCAGCAAGGTCACTTCGGGCAACGTGACGACTCTGACATTTTCGGTTTCGAATGCGGTGACGGACTCCACGGTTTGGTATCCCTTTACCGCCACTTTGACCATTTCCGCTCCTGCCGCATGGGGGAGCAATCTTGCCGCAGTGACCGTCACCCCGACCTCAAACACCGGCTTCTCCGCCGCCGCGGTGCTCGCGGGCATGGTGGTGACCGGACCACCCGGATCGGTTGGCCTCGGCGCGACGGTCGTCAGCAAAACCATCGTCACCACAACCAACCCAGCGGGCAGCGTGACGATTCTGGCACTATCCCAACCCCATGTCATCAGTCCTCAGGGCGAGATCGGCGTTTCCATCGCCTCGGCCAACCCTGTCACAGCCTTGGCTGCCGGCGGTTTCCATACCTTGGCCCTGAGAAGGGACGGTTCGGTGGCGGCATGGGGTGCGGGAACGTCCTCAACCGCAAGCGCAGGCACCGCCAACCTCACGCAATCGTCCGTTCCGCTCGGTCTGACCACGCAGACCAACGTCGCCGCAACCATCCCGCGCAATGACACGGGTTTGGTCAATACCGTGACGCTCTATACCGCCAACACCGGCGTGGTTGCGGGCATGTTGTGCACCGGTCCGGCGGACACGGTGGGAATCGGAGCGAAGGTATTGAGTGTTTCCGGCACGACGGTGACCCTTTCGGTTGCTAACCGGAATGCCGCATTCACGCCCACAACTCCCACTTACTTGAACTTCTATACGGGTGTTACCGCGATCGCTGCGGGCTATTATCACAGCGTCGCCCTCAGGAGCGATGGCTCGGTGATCGCATGGGGCGACAATACTTCCGGCCAAACAACCGTCCCGGCGGGCTTGGCAACAATCTCGTACACCGCCATCCTGCCTCCGAATCCCACAGCCCCGAGCACGATCAATACCCTCACGCTCCCCGGCAACAACCCCTATATCGTGCCGGACATGCTAGCCACCGGCCCACCCAACTCGGTGGGCTCCGGAGCGGCTCTTCTCTACAAGTCCGGTGCCAGTCCATGGGCGCTGACCCTTTCGGCTCCCAATGCGATCAACACGAATGCCAGCTCGATCAGTGTGCCGATCCTCTATAGCCCGGGACTGAAGGCGGTGGCGATCACCGCGGGCAACGAACATACCATGGTCCTGCGAAGCGATGCCACGCTGGTGTCCTGGGGCCGCAATGTGGAAGGTCAAACGTGCACGAGCGGTTTGTCCCCGATCACCGCGAACGCAACCTTGCCCGGCACGATCACGGCGACCGCGAACCTGCCCGCCGGTCCGGCCAGTACCGTGACCCTCGCCGCCGCCAATGCCGCGATCATTCCCGGCATGATGGTCACCGGCGGAGCGCCGGGGACCATCGGAACCGGCGCGACGGTGGTCAGCAAGGATGCCGATGGCGTGACCCTGACCCTCTCCGTTCCCAACACGAATGCCGCCGCAATCACCGGAGTCACGTTGACCTTCGCCACCCAGCCTAACAATACCATCACCCTTGCCGCCCCCAATCCCGCGATTGTTCCCGGCATGTATGTCACCGGACCAACCGCAACGGTAGGCATAGGCGCGACGGTGGTCAGCAAGGCGGTTGACAACCTGACTCTGACCCTGTCGGGCCGCAATGCTTATGTCGGCACCACGGCATCCTCCGCCACCCCGTTGACATTCTCCACGGGAGTCACTGCCACCGCCATCGCGGCGGGTGGCGATACGAGTTATGTGTTGAAACAGGACGCCACAGTCGCGGCATGGGGAGATAATTACAACGGCCAGACCAATGTGCCCGCTGGCCTGAGCGGAGTGACAGCCATCGCTGCGGGAGGCGATCACGCCGCAAGGCCTCGCCGCCAAGGGAGGGTTTCATGATTTCTCCATCCTGATTGCACCGGTCACCAGCCCAATGGCGAAGAGCTTCCCCAAACTGCCGAGCATCACGCAACCCGAGACCACCGCACTGATCCCGGAGAACTACAAGGGCGCGACGGCAATCCTGGTCACCGGCAGGGACACACGCGGCATCGTTTACGGCATTCTGGAACTTGCCGAACGTATCCGCATGAGCGACGATCCGATCGCCACGCTGCAACTGCCCGCACCTCTGATCGAGACCACGCCGAACAAGGTGCGCAGTGTGGCGCGAGCCTATCTCTCTGAGATTGAAGACAAGGCCTGGTTCTACGACCGCGCCTTCTGGACCGACTACCTGGACACACTTGCCGCCGCGCGCTTCAACCGGTTCAACTTCGCGCTGGGCTTTGGCTGGGATTTTCCGCGCGGCGTCACAGGCGACTACCTCCACTTCCCCTATCCCTACCTGGTCGAAGTCCCTGGTTATGAGCAGGTGCACGTTGAGCCTGTGCTGCAACCCGGCGAGCGCCAGCGCAATCTGGAAACGCTGCAGTTCATTGCCGCGGAGACGGCGAGGCGCGGTATGGACTTTCAGCTTGGCATCTGGACCCACGCATACCAGTGGACGGACAGTCCCAACTCCGACCACCACATCGTTGGCCTGACGCCACAGATCCATGCCGCATACTGCCGCGATGCGTTGGCTGCGATTCTGAAGGACTGCCCGCAGATCACCGGACTGACGATGCGCATCCACGGCGAGAGCGGCATTCCTGAGGGCAGCTACCCGTTCTGGCAGACGCTGTTCGAGGCGATCCCGGCAGCAAGGACGCCCGATGGCAAGCCGCGTGTTATCGAGATCGATATGCACGCCAAGGGGCTGGACCAGAAGATGATCGATATCGCCCGCGCCACCGGCATGCCGGTGAAGGCCGGGGCGAAATACTGGGCAGAGCATCTGGGCCTGGGCTACCAACAGGCCGACATCCGCGCCAATGAGTATCCGCGCGCGGGCGTCACCGGAGCCTTCGCCGTCTCCGCGGGCGCACGCAACTTTACCCGCTACGGCTATGGAGACTTCTACCAGCAAGGCAGTGGGCTTGACCTGCTTTACCGCGTGTGGCCCGGCACGCAACGCCACCTGCTGTGGGGCGACCCCGCGCTGGCCGCCGGATACGGACGCGCCGCCAACTTCTGCGGGGCGGCAGGGATGGAGCTGTGCGAGCCGCTGACGTTCAAGGGACGCGAAGGATCGGGCCATGCGGGCGGACGCAACGCCTACGCCGATGCATCTCTGGGGCAGGCCACGCTCGACACAGCCAAATTCGCCCTGACCTACAAGCTATGGGGCCGCTATCTGTATAACCCGGAGACCGCGCCTGAGGTGGCTCATCGCGCTTACCGGCAAGCATACGGATCGGCGGGGACTGGGCTGGAGAGCGCGCTGGCCGCGGCAAGCCGCATCCTGCCGCTGGTGACGACTGCGTGGTGCCCGTCGGCGTCGAACCACGAGTTCTGGCCGGAGATGCTGACTCCGGTATCGATCCTGCCGTACACCGGCAGAGCGCCCTACAGCGATTCGCCCGCGCCGCACAACGTGAGCGCCATCAGCCCGCTCGACCCGCAGATCTTTACCACGATTGACCAACACGCCAAAGACCTAGTCGCAGGCACGAAGAACGCGCACTACAACACCAGCGAGGTGATCGCATGGCTGGAAGCGATGGTGAACACGTCGAGCAAGGGGCTGGCGGCGGCGCGCGCGGCAGCTGGCGCGAAGGCCAGAACGCCGGAGTTCCGCCGGGCAGAGGAAGACATCCTTATCCTGAACGGGCTGGGGACGTACTACGCGAATCTGTTCCGGGCAGCACTCTTCTATTCCATCGCTCAGCAGTCCCAAAAACCGGCTGCGGCCATCGACGCAACCTTGGCTGCGTATCGCAAGGCCCGCGACACTTGGGCCACGATGGCCACTCGCGCGAAGACCGTGTATACCATCGATATCAGCTATGGCTTATCGCCGATGCGACGCGGGCACTGGGGAGATCGCCTGCCGGCCATTGATGCCGACCTCGCAGCATTCAGCGCGTTTCTTATTACAAAATATGGCGAGACGTTAGGGACCCTCTCGAATGAGACGCCGCCAACTTCCCAGGACGCAATTGTCCAGCGTGCCCTCCTCCCCACTCCGCGCCCCGCCATCGCCGCGAAGCATATCGCGCCGCGATCCTTCCACCCAGGCAGCGAGTTGGTACTCGCGATTACCACTCCGGCGGGCGTTACGGCGAAGATCAATGCGCCGAATGTGAACCCGCCGGAGCCGTTCGCCAACACGGACCTCGAGGCCGAACTCGGCAGCCGCGGTGTCAATGGAGAGGGATGG
>Ga0118677_10008399_pt1 | contig 16568 bp, 11 predicted proteins | sample AliMusrvi5mmetaG_FD_86154 | JGI IMG/M metagenome (GOLD analysis project Ga0118677, IMG submission 86154) | reverse complement strand
CTGGGGGTGATAATGGTAGCAGTGGTGCTGGTAGCGGTGCTGGTGGTGGTGGTGCAGGTCTCGGGGGAGCGATATTTGTTCAGCAAGGGGGCCTGGTAATATTGCAAGGATCTTTTACTGCAAATGGCAACCACGTATCTGGAGGAGCGGCTGGGGGAGGGTATGGTGGAGGAGCTACACCTGGTTCTGGAGCGGGAAACGACTTCTTTATTAACTCAGGAGCCACGCTTCAATTCACCCTTACAAACTCTCAGACCATCTCTTCTTCGATAGCCGGAGACAATCTCAATACAGGAGGAGGACTGATAATTGATGGCTCAGGCACAACTACAGGTGTACTTACACTCTCTGCTATAAACACCTATAGCGGCGGTACAACTATCCAAAATGGCGCCACTGTATCGATTACCTCTGACGGACCTCTTGGAGAGCTCATCACGAACACGTTCTCAGGCACCGGGTTGATTACAGGAACGTTATTTACCGGTACTGTCACCCTAAATAACGGAACCCTGCGGGCTCAAAATGTCACTACAAGCAGAGCTATTTACCTAAGTGGATCTGGAACCATCGACAGTGCAGGAGGTTCTTTTACAGCAACAGGAAATATCTCAGATCAAGGTACTCGCAATTCATTAACAATCATGTCCTCGACTGCGCAACAAGGAACCTTTACCCTCTCTGGAGCCAATTCCTTTAACGGACTTACTTTGACCAATAGTTACTTAAGTCTCTCAAATGCAGGCGAATTAGGAACAGGTACTGTCACCTTAAATGGCAACGCAACAATATTAATTTTAGCAAATGAAATTACCCAGACTCTTATAGTTAATAACTCCAATAATCAATTCCGGCTTTATGAACCAAGTTTAACCTTGGACTCCCCTATTAATGGTACCGGGACCCTGAATATAGAAAACCCGAACGGCTCACCTTCGACAACCGGCACAGTGCTTTTTGGAGCCGGTTGCCAAGTTTCAGCCTCACTCAGTACAAGCTCAAGCGGTGGACCCATTACTCTTTCTTCAACAACATCAGGACCATCGATTACCAACCTCTCATTCTGTCCTCAGACATCTATTAATTTACCGGGGACGGGTGCCTCAATTAGAATTAATGGAGCTCTAGTTTCTCAATCAAGTCCCACTCTAGTTGTAAATGGCACCGGCACCCTAATCATGGGTATTAATTCAAGCTCAGCTGCTATCAGTCCTCAAATTAATGGTGGCGTACTACAAGTCAACACCAACAGCTTTCAAAGCTCGACAAGTGGTATTGTCTTAAATGCACCGGCTGGGGTTACCTCCACACTACAAGCTGGTGCGGGATCAAGTAATCCGGTACTCTTAACAGCTACTATTACTGCCAATGCCCCATTCTATGTTAATACATCCTTAAACAGTCTTAACTTATCAGGCCCCATTAGCGGTTCCAACCTCACACTTACCGGTGCTGGCACCCTGACTCTTTCAGGAACTAATATTGGTTATGCCGGAAATACAACGCTGACTAATGGATCTATTCTTAGCTTCTCGAGTGACGCAAACCTAGGAATTGCAAAAACTGTGGTGATGAATAGTACCTCTACCATACTCGCAGGAACAAATTTTACAACCAGCGCAATAATCAATCTTAATGGCACAGGAATAATCGATACAGCAGGCTATAATATAATAGAAACAGGTCCAATTACAGGGACAACAGCCGGAGGATTCAGTAATAACTTACTTAAGAATGGCAGCGGATCTCTTACACTCAGAGCAGAGCCAACCAATCTCCAGCTAGCTAATGTTAATCAAGGGACCCTAGTTTTAACGACCTCTACGAGCTCTAGCGCCATAAACCAAATCTATATTAATTCAGGAGCCTTCCTCGACCTTAATGCCGGGTACTCTGGGGCAGCTACTTTAGTTCTAAACTCAACAATCACAGGCCCTGGAACTTTTGAAATCTCGAGTATTTCTAATAGCGGAGTTATCACACCCGGTGGCGTTGTGCTCTTCGATAGCTCAACTACTCCCCAGATAGGCGCTGTCAATACGATAATAGGCACGGGCGCCACATTAGAAATAAATTACGATAATGCCCCCTCAACAGTAGATTTAGTAGGTTTTATCTCTGGAAGTGGAACGCTGCTAGTAAACTCTATTTCTGGTACTGGAACTTTAAATTTCGACCCCACTGGTTCAATCTCTGGCGATATAACACTCAAAACCAGTACAGCAGGGAATGGAAATGCTGTTCTTTCAACTACAAGCACAACATCCCTTGCGAACCTTACCTTCGGCCCAAATACCTTTTTAGATGTACCGGGAACCGGCGCGCAGTTTACTATTAACGGAATTATATCTCCCAGCGGCTCGGGCTATCCCTTAACCATCGTTGGATCCGGGGTTGTCGTTATGGGAGCCAATTCTCAATCCAATACTGCAGAGGCCCTAGTTAATGGAAGCACATTGCAAGTGAATACCGATAGCTTCCAAACCGGTGGGATTATTTTAACAAACACGGGCACTCTTCAAGCTCTTCAGAGTCTTTCCTTAAGCGCTCCGATTACAGGATCTGTCACGCCTTTTATCATTAATACTGGAACCTCGAGTGCAAATCTCACCCTTACGGGATCTATTACCTCAGGATCTACCCCCTTTATAAAAGAAGGCCCTGGGACCCTAACGCTTGCGTCTACCAATTACTACACAGGAACTGCCATACTGCAAGAAGGAACCATTAACATCTCATCTAATGGCAACCTCGGGTCCAATACCCTTATGATGGATGCATCGACGACTCTACAGGCTGGAAAAACATTTACTGCAAGTACAGCCATTACTCTCAACGGCTCTGCAACAATTGACACACAGAATTTCAACTTAACTTTAGTAGGAGCTTTAACCGGAAGCAATAGCGCTGCCCTTACAAAAACAGGAATTGGCACACTTACCCTTATCGACTCTCCAAGCACCCTCAGTGAGCTTATCATCAGCGCTGGAACAGTAAACTTTAATGCCGGATATTTGGGGCCTAGTACCCTCACCGTAGATACCATAATAACTGGATCTGGAAATGTAGAGATTACAAGTGCACCTATCTTCGATGGTGTTGTGATATTTAATGGGGGTAATGCCCAGTATACAGGAAGTACAACGATAACATCCGGCACGTTAGAGCTAGGCCAAGCCAACCAAATCGGAAGAGGAAAGATTATCTTTAATGGAGGGACACTTGTTGCGACAGGTTCTTTAGCACTCACAAATACCCTACAGATCAATCCGGGAACAAGCTACCTGGTCGCTAATGGAGCTGGAGTAGTTGTAGACATAAGCCTGCCGGGAAGCCAGTCAATATTCAAGGGCCAGCTTAACTTTACAAACAACACCCCGGGCACTACGGGAACGATTTTAATTTCTTCTAATACATTTGGACTCAATACTGCGAACTTAACGATAGGCGTGGCTGGAGCTGGATCTCCGAGCTCTCCCACAACCTATGGAACGACTGTATTACAGACAACAAATGCCCTTACTCTTGCAAGTACGATGATTTTTGGCTCAGGGAGTGTCGTAGATACCAATGGAAGCACGATGCTCTTAACGGGCATCCTTGCGGGTAGTGGATTTACCAAACAAGGAGTGGGAACCCTCACCCTTTCCAATAGCAGTCCCGCATCAGGAGTGAGTGGAATAACCCTTAATACTGACACCCTTCAACTGACCGCCAGTAATAATGCAACTAAGACGGTAATTACGGTAAATGCAACAAGCACCCTGCAAGTGAATAATGCTTCGGTAAAGCAGGTAATCCTCAATGATTCTTCCACACTGCAATTCGGCACATCAGGCCTTTCTTTTTATGCTCCAATCCTCACTACGAGTCCCAATTGCTCAATCGACACCCCAATCTTTTTTACCGATACAATAACGGGACTTATCAGCGGAAGCGGTTTTACAAAAATAAGTAGTGGCACCCTCATTCTTGCAAATAGCAACACCTACAGTGGAACAACTACTGTCACAGGAGGGCTACTCCAAATTTCTCGGGCTAATAATTTAGGAATAGCTCCAGAGGTTTTGCTTGGCACGGGGACCACATTGCAAATAAGTGGTAACATCCCCTCTATCGGAGCCAATATTCAAGTTGCCTTGAACGGCCCAGCTACAATCGATACACAACCCTTCTCCTTAACACTTGCAAATCCGATAACAGGCGCTCAGGCGCTGAATAAAAACGGAGCCGGGACTCTGACACTTTCGACCGGCAACCAATTAGCCTCTACGACTGTGAATGGGGGGACGCTTGCGATTAATGACGGCAGCGTTGGCAATCTTAACTTAGGACTAAATACCAATCTTAACGTACTCCAATTTTCAACACTTGGTCCAAGTCAAACAGTCACCCTTGGAGGATCCAATACTATCCAAATCAAAGGTGATCAACTTACCATTCAAGGAACCATCCAAGGAACAGGCCCTTTAATAAATGCGAAAGGGGGCATTCTTACTCTAACAGGGGCCAATACCTATACGGGAGGGACTCAAATTATTTCGAGCGCCTTACAGATCGAAGCTAATGACAATTTAGGCGCTGACGGAACAACCCTTTCCTTAAATGGAGCGACCCTCCAGGCCATAGTAGGACCTCTTCTTACGATAACTAGCCATCCGATCTCGATTACTGGAGCCAGCACAATAGATACCCAAGGCTATACAATATCTGCAGGGGGAGTACTCGGTGGAGCGCCTATCGGGGGCCCTGGAACTTTGTACAAAGCAGGTCTTGGAACCCTTATCTTTAAAAGTATAAACACCTATAAAGGTCCTACCATCATCCAAGCTGGAAAGGTCGCCTTAGAGGGATTGGGAGTTATCCCCGATACACGTTTAGATATATCGGCTTCAGGGTCCTTAGATATCTCAGGGGCCACTTTTGCGCAAACCATCGATGCCTTAAGTGGCGCCGGTAGCATCTTACTCGGTAGCCAACAGCTGACCTTTGGATCTAACTATTTACCCTCAACTTTTTCCGGTTTTTTTGATGGTAATGGCACCCTTATCAAACAAGGAACCCAAACCTTCACTCTAACAGGGCAAAGCCCAACCTACAGCGGAATAATGAATATTATCCAGGGGGAGATCGACTTAGTGAATGCGAGCCTTTTAGGAACCGTAGATGTTCAAGTAGCTGGCATACTGACTGGCTCAGGAACCGTAGGCAATCTTCTAAACCAAGGAACAGTGTCCCCTGGCAACTCGATCGGAACAATTGTAGTAGCTGGGAATTACAGCCAAACAAGTACGGGAGTGCTTGATATTGAAGTAGATAGCATTACTTCCGACCTTGTTACGGCAAGCGGCACAGCCAATCTTGGAGGCCTTTTAGCAGTCACGCCTCTTGCCGGCACCTACCTCAAAGGACAGACATTCCCGATCGTCTTAGGAGCGGGTGGTCTTAATGGAACTTGGGATTCTAATAATTTAAGCTCATTACCGGTAACCTTTGGTATTGAGTACCTGCCTTTTGAAGCAGATCTAATTGTCTTGGAAAATAACATCTTCTTCGGAAGAGACATTAAAGGATTTAATCCGAATTCTACAGCCAACTACCTTAACTTTAATGTACCGGGATCTGACACCACTTTTATAGATATCCTGCTGGATTTAGGAACTCTGAATTCCGAGCAGCTTACAGACGCACTCAATACCATGCATCCGGCACAAATGGGAGCCTTAAGGCAGGTAAGACAGAGTCAAGCATCTATGATCACGCAGATGTTTTCTTATAGAGCCGAAGAACTCTGCTGCCAAAGGCTTGAAACAGCCCCTGTTTGCGCTCCCACAGCTCTTTGGGTTGAGCCCTATGATCAGTTTTTACGGATAGATACGGAAGGGTTGCAAAAAGGATTTAATGCAAATACAGCGGGCGTAGCTATCGGTGCTGATCATTGCTTTTCATCGGGTGTGGCAGTAGGTCTTGCTTCCGGATATAGCCATACCGACCTTACCTGGCTGGGTGATGCGGGAAAATCTACAATGCATAGCCTATTTGCAGGAATTTATTCTGACTGGATAGATGGCCCCTTGTCCGTCTATGCCTCGGCCATCGGGGCAAAAGACCACTTCGCCGTCACTAGACATATCTTCTATCCAGGGTTTAGTGCAAACGCTAAGAGTAAACATTCTGCATGGGAATACGATGTTCATCTCGGTTCTGGATATGACTTCCCCATACGCACTTGGAATGCGCAATCACCTTCGGTGTATATGAGACCGTTTGTGAATTTCGATTATTTCAGTCTTTCAGAAAACGGTTTTGAAGAAAAGGGAGCTGGGGTGCTCGATCTTAATGTCTATGATAAAGACTCTAAGTTTCTCCGCAGCCAGGTGGGTGTTCAGCTCAGCCGTAGTATGACATTCTCTATGGGATGCTGGTCACCAAGCCTTTGGCTGAGCTATATTAACATTTATAGCTTTAGCGACATCAACTATACCTCTAACTTTGTAGGGCTTCCAAGTAGCTTCATAGTGCATACTTTCCCTAAAATGTGGAGCCTCTTCTCCCCCGGGTTTGATTTTAGCGTGAATTTCAATTCAGGCCTCATCCTTATAATGAAATACCAGGCCGAGTTCAATGGCACCTACATGATCCAGGGGGGAAATCTACGCTTCGAGTGGAGTTTTTAATAACTCATCTTTAAAAAATAAAATATATAGACGTGCGCTCTATCCAAAAGCCATAGGTTGGGCTTCTTCTTCCCGGAACAAATCCTCCGGCGATTTTTTAGCAAAACTAAAAAATCATCAAAAAATAAGTTAAAAAACACCAGTAATTTTCGGGTAAGTGCGATAAATGCTTTACAGCCGGGGCTTTTAAGATGCTCACTTTGGCCTAGCTTCTGCATTTCAATTTGCTATTTATTTTCCTCTTAGCCTATACTCCTTGTTTATTAAAAGACGTTTACCGTTTTTAGTATTTCCATGGCGATCGTAGCTCAGTTGGTTAGAGCACTGGATTGTGGTTCCAGATGTCGCGGGTTCGAGCCCCGTCGATCGCCCCATTTTCAACCTTCTTTCTTATCCTAATATGTGGTAATAAGGTTGTAAGACAAAAAACATCTCTTATAGCTCATATATGACACTACTTCACGCATTTGTATTAGGACTTATTCAAGCCCTAACCGAATTTTTCCCTGTAAGCTCATCGGCTCACTTAAAAATCATGAAGCTGCTTCTCGGCATTGAGAATGTCCAAGGTTCTGTCCTCTTTGATCTAAGTTGCCATCTAGGAACTCTCATTGCGGTACTCTACTTTTTGAAAAAAGAAATCGTGACTATTATAAGACAGGATCATAAGAAGATGTTTCTTCTTTTTATCGCTCTTATCCCCCTTGTTCCCGCTTATTTTTTACTCAAACCCCTTAGAGAATTTGCGTCAAAAACTGAGTATCTAGGCTATTGTTTACTCGGAACGGCGCTCATTTTATTTTTAGGACACTATCTTCGGCTTCCGAGGAAAAATCAAGGGACAAGGAAGACGGCTCTTAAAGATGCCCTTTGCATCGGGGCGATGCAATCAGCAGCTCTAATTCCTGGAATTTCAAGAAGCGCATCGACAATTGCGTGCGCAAGCGTTCTTGGCTGGCAGGCAAATGAAGCTGTACGCTTTTCTTTTTTACTCTCTATTCCAACAATCATTGGCGGCAACATGCTAGAGATTGCTAAAATGGCCTTTTCTAGGGAGGGCGGGCAGATAGCTATTCCTATGCAAGGCTGCTTTATAGCATTCATCACATCACTTATAGTTGGACTGATTATGGTAGGTATTGCTATGAAGATTTTAGAGAAAGGCAATTTACGCCCCTTTGCGTTTTACTGCGCAGCACTTGGGGCGTTTGCTCTATTTTATTTTGGGAGAGTATAGTGGCCAAACAAGCTGATAATAAAAGTAAAATTGCAAATCCTGAAGCTAAGGGCTTGGCTCTCATCGCCTCTTCTTTATTCATTATGCTATGCCTCCTAAGCTTTAACATAGATGACCCCTCAAAAAATTGGCTCGGCCTCGTAGGCCATGGTATTGCATGGGGGTGCAACTTCCTTTTTGGCCTTACCTCTTATCTTTTCATAGGATATTTTCTATGGGCAGGATGGAAACTCCTCGCTGAAGAAACTCTTACGAATTTTACTGCGAAAACAATATTTTTTGGCGTGTTTATCTTTTCCCTTTGCACACTCCTTACCCTTCTTGCTGAAAATAGTTTTCCCTTTCCAGATGCTTTAACCCGGAAGGTCTATAGCGAATCTCTTTTTTTTGATATCCCCTTTCCTCATAGACTTACAAGACAGAATATGGGTGGGGTACCCGCGTACTTTCTCTATAAGGACCTGCCTAACTTTAACCTTCAAAGAATGCTAAGTGATGTAGGCGTTAGCCTCACCTTCTCCATTGCCGTATGCACAAGCTTTTTCCTAACAACAGAAATACGCCTTCTGCCTCTTATTAAAAAGTGCGTAGCGAAAATTAAACAGTTGCAGGCAACAATTATTGAAAAACAGAGAATAGCAAAAGACGATCTCTTTGTCTCTTCTATAGAAAACGCAAATGTAGATGAAATCGAGCAGTCACTGAGTAAACCTTTTCCGAAACCTGTTTATACGAAACCTGCTAAAAATCCTGAGATGATCATACGCACTCTTTCTGATGGGGCGCCAGAGCCCGTTTCTGCAATAAGAGAAAATCCAGAAGGATTTTCTGCTGCTAAAAAGAAGCTTGCAGCTATTGCTATGCAGAAAGTCTACAACGGGGATTTTGAAGGATACAAATTACCCCCCCCCTCTCTTCTTACGAATGCAAAGAAAGTAGATCAGCCTTCTTTGAAAAAAGAGCTAAAAAGACAAGCTGAGATTTTGGAAGAGACCCTCCTTAGCTTTGGAATCGAGGCAAAGGTCGGAGATATCAATTCAGGACCGACCATTACCTCATTTGAAGTTCATCCAGCAATCGGCGTCAAAGTACAAAAGATCAAGGCCCTGGAAAATGACATAGCGCTCAACCTGCAATGCAAATCGATACGTATCATAGCTCCCATTCCTGGAAAAGCGGCCGTTGGAGTCGAAATCCCCTCGATGTTCCCTCAAGAAGTGGGCTTTAAAGAGATGCTGGTCTCCTACCAACAACAACAGAAAAAATTCCATGTGCCCGTACTTCTGGGTAAAAGTGTCAGCGGAGATAATGTAATCACAGACCTTACTAAAATGCCCCACTGTATCATCGCAGGGGCCACCGGATCTGGTAAATCGGTATGTATAAATACCCTTGTTATGTCGATTGTAATGAACGCCCGCCCTGATGAGATTAAACTTGTTCTAATCGACCCGAAAAAAGTCGAGCTTAGCGCTTATACAAAACTCCCCCACCTGATTGCACCTGTCATCACCGAGGCCCATGGCGCCTATTCAGCGCTCCAATGGCTTGTAAAAGAGATGGAAGTGCGCTACGAGATCTTGAGACAGCTGGGCGTTCGCAACATTAATGCATTTAACGGGAGAACTCCTAACAAAGAGCTCGAATCCTCCCTAAGCATCCCCATACCGGACCGGATGCATACCATTGTTGCGATCATCGACGAATTCGCCGATCTAATGATGGTATCTAGTTCTGATCTAGAGACCCCGATTGCGCGTATAGCCCAGATGGCAAGAGCTGTCGGCATACACCTTATCCTTGCGACACAAAGACCCTCGCGCGAAGTTATTACAGGACTTATTAAGGCTAACTTCCCCACTAGAATTTCCTTTAAGGTCGCAAGCCGGATCAACTCGCAGATCATTTTAGATGAAACTGGCGCGGAATCCCTCCTAGGCAACGGTGACATGCTATTTCTTCCTCCCGGCACTTCCCAGCTGATGAGGGCGCAAGGCGCCTACATAAGCGATGAAGATATTAATCGAGTCATTTCCTTTATCTGTGAGCAGGCTCCACCTAGATACCTGATTGAATCATTTGATAAGATGAAAAAAGAAGATTCTCTTGATTCAGAGCCCAAAGACAGTATGTATGATGAAGCCAAGAGTATTGTCATCGCAACAAAAAACGCGTCAACAACCTACTTGCAAAGAAAGCTCAAAATCGGTTATGCAAGGGCTGCATCCCTTATGGATGAGCTAGAACAGAATGGGATCATTGGTCCTCAAGAAGGAAGTAAACCCCGAAGGATAATAGCAGATGCAACAGATGGCAAAAAAGCGGCTTATTCTGATTCTGAGGCAACATTTACAGACGACATATGAAACTTAAACACAAAAATGCACACCAACTGCTTATAGAAAAGCAACTTATCCCACGCCTTTCCTTTCTCGGTGGGATATTGCTATTTTTTTGCATTAGCTCTCTTGTCTATGCCTTTTACGTCCACCCCCTACCCACTATCGATAATTTCATTCCCGACAGAGAAAAACAAACAGAGTGGCTATCTTTAGAAATGGAAGAAATTGAAAGCGATATTGCTAAAATAGTGACTCCTGAAGAGATCTTAAATTTCTACGTCGTATCACTTATTTTTGGAAGCCTTGGCTTATTCTGCCTTTTCACCTCATGGAAAAAAGGACAGATTCTTTATAAGAATCGCTAATTTCAAGACAAATTGATTGGCAATATAATCTTTTTTTGTCATTACTTGAGAAAAAGAGGCTTTGAGCCTCCAAGGGCCTCTTCATGAAGACAAAAAAACATCGGATATTGATTGCTGACGGATGTAAACAGACTCTCCGGGCAATAAAGAGCTCAAAAGAAGCTAAAAACTACCTTCTCGAAACGGCATCAAGCGGCAAAGAGTGTCTGAGTAAAATCGAGAAATTCCAACCGGAATTGATTATTGTCGACTTCGTTCTCCCCGGCATCCATGGAATAGAAATCTTAAAAGACGTTAGAGAAGCACCCCTACTAAAAAAAACAGGCGTTATCATTACCTCATTCCATAGCATGGTACAAAACTACCATGTGGCCATTAAGATGGGGGCGAATTATTACATAGAAAAGCCGTGCACCCTTAAGAAGCTCTTTGCCCATATTAACAGCTTTTTTAAGGGAACACTCCATCCAGAGCCAGAGCCTAAAATCCCTGAGCAAAAAAAAGAAAAAGATTTTACCTACGTACCCATAAAGCATTCCCATGCGTGCTATTTAAAATTCTGGGGTACAAGAGGATCAAATCCCGTATCAGGACCTGAATATATCCGCTTCGGAGGAAATACTTGCTGCCTGGAGGTGCGTCATGGGGAAGATCTCGTGATCATCGATGCCGGCACTGGCATCAGAACTCTTGGGGGGATTTTAAAGGAAACGTCAGAAAAACCGTATCATATCCTCTTCAGCCACACACACTGGGATCACCTGCTAGGATTCCCCTTCTTTCGTCCGATCTACGATCCCAACTCCGAGGTACACCTATGGGCTCCTATCGGTTTCGATAGAACCACGAAAGAACTATTTTCAGATATGCTTGCTTATGCCTACTTTCCGGTTGCTTTACAGGACATAAAATCTAAAATCGTTTTTGAGGATCTGCGGGACTCAGAAAAAGTTTCCTTTGGCAAAATCGATATCTATACCCACTACTCCTTTCATCCTGGATCAACTCTTTGTTTTAGGATTCATATCGATGGTAAAGTCATTGGATACGTTACCGATAACGAATTTCTAATGGGCTATAATAAGAGCCCAAAAAATATCGCTAAAGACAAAGACCTGCTCACCGCCTATAAACCCTTTATCGATTTTTTTAAAGGCTGCGATCTCATGATCCATGAGGCGCAGTACACTCCTGAAGAATACAAAAACCGGGAAGGCTGGGGTCATTCTTCAGTTTCTAATGCCTCATTCCTTATGAAGGCCTGTGCTATTAAAGACTGGATTGTAACCCACCATGACCCCCGCCATACAGATGAGGACCTTCTGCAAAAAAGTCAGCTCCACCACGATGTAATGGATGATATAAACCACAAATGTCGGATAAGGATGGCGTATGATGGAATGTTTATCCCCCTATGAAGCATTACTCTCGGAGATAAAAACCCTTTCTCTAAAAGAGAAAAAGGGTCTTCTTGAAAAAACCATTAAGCTCCAAGAAGAAGTAGGAGAGCTTGCCGAAGCTGTTCTTATCTATAAAAAGGCTTCTGGTTCAAAATACAAGGCCTCCAAATCCCTTTCTATAGAGAAGGAAGCCGTAGATATCATTCTAGTCTCTCTCGACATCTTCTTTTCCCTTTCTCCCGATCTGGATCTCCTTCAAGACCTCCTTTCTGAAAAATCCAAGAAATGGAAAAAATACCAAATTAAATAAAAACCTCTTTAAATACCAAATTAAATAAAAACCTCTTTAAATATTAAATAAAATTAATAATTACATTTAATTAATCAGTTAATATAGAATAAAGAAAAAGGTTTATATTACATTGGAGGATTTATGTCAGTATCTTGGACCCCACCCGATCCGGCTTCTCGACCACTCGATGCTTTAGCATTTCACATCGAACACAAACACTCAGACCAAATAGTGCAGATCTTAAACGATATGGCATCAGACCAGAGCAAGGAAATCAAATCGGCTCTCCCTAAAGTGGGAAAAGCGTGGACGGATAGCGATTTTGCAAAATTAAGCAAAGCTGTTAGCAAGGCCGTTGAAAAAAAATTTGTGAGACTCTCTATAGACAACCAGAACGAAGTTCTTAAACAACTTCACCTTAAAAAATTCGACCCCTGCCACACGGCAGCAATCATTAATAAGATATACCAAGTCGAAATGCTCCCTCCTTCATCTCTAAAACACAGAAATATGCTAGACAAACACAAACCTTAAAATAAGACTGTATGGCTTATTTTTTCTTGGTGAGCGATAGATACATCGATAGGCAAGTTACATTCCTGTAGCATCCGCCTTACGATATCTAAGGCGAGATCAGGCGCATTGCACTCAGAAGATAGATGGGCCAGATAAATATGCTTAAGATCTTTATGAGCAATAGAACGAAGAAGATCTGCGCAGGCTTCATTAGAAAGGTGCCCCTGCCTCCCTAGCACCCGTTGCTTATAGACCATAGGACGCGCTGAGGCATGAACCATTTCTGGTTGGTGATTTGCTTCTATGTATAGGTAGTCACAATCTTTTAGCTGGGCCTGCACAAGTGTTGTAGCAAAGCCCAAATCTGCACATACACCCACTTTTATCCCATCAAAAGAGAACGTAAAGCCAACAGGATCCGCTGCATCATGTTGGATGCTAAACGGATGGATCTGAATATCACCATATTCAAAAGTCTCTCCTGTGGAGAAAATCTTAAATTTTAAAACTTGAGAGCTTAAAGAATAAATCGCTTTGGCTGTATCACTATTGGCAAAAACAGGGATATTCATTTTATTGGCTAATACATGGAGCCCTCTTACATGATCGATATGCTCATGCGTTACCAAGATCGCATCGATATCAGCAATATCTACCTGAATCTCTTCGAGTTTTTTTAGGATCGACTTAGCGCTAAGGCCTGCATCTATAAGAAGCTTGGTATTATCAGTTCCAATATAAAGACAGTTCCCTTTAGAGCCGGAAGCTAGTGGACAGAATCCTTTCATAAATCTCGCTTTGTAAAAATTGGAGCATTCTATGCTTGGTATTAAACATCGTCAATAGCAAACAAGGCATCAGACAAAAAAATCTACGCGTAATTTTTAATAAAGCACATGTAAAATCACTTAAGTTCTTTTACGATCAGGATCCACAGATACCAGCACAAAAAAAAATGAGAACTAATCAAAGGAATATATGCTATAGCACTCCAAAAAGGCCTTTGCACTCAACTAAATCTTTCGGCAAATCTTGAGCTATAGCTATCAATACTGCGGCTGGAATCATTGCTACTACATAGCAACAGGCAACTCCTAAACAATTTAGCTCTCGTGATTCATTTTCATCATCAGAGGATATAGATCGAGTTCAACTTGTTAAATTATTGAAACCGGAATGTCCTGACCTTCAAGGCCAGAGTCACATCCTTGATCTAACAACCTTACGACTAGTGGCTCTGTAGGGAGATCCTAAGGGAGAGGATCTTCCTCTTGAGAGACTGGAAATTGGCTATGCTTAGAATAGGTCTTTAAGATTGTCTTGAAATTCCTAGAGTATTTAGGCATCCTTGTAAATATGCATAAATATTTCTTCCACTTTCTTAGCTACTTACTTTTTTTCGGAGTAAACTCCATCAGGGCGGAAGAAAAGCCTCTGATAATCGGTATGGAACTATCAAATCCCCCGTTTGAAACAGTAGATACCTCAGGTAAACCTTTAGGGATAAGTGTCGATCTTGCCAAAGAACTTGGATTATGGCTTGGAAGAGATGTTACGATTAAAAACATCCCCTTTGTAGGGCTCATCCCCTCTTTAAAAGCGAAAAAGATCGATATCATCATCTCTTCGATGACTCCGACTTTTCAAAGGAAAGCATCTATCGCCTTTTCTGATCCCTATCTTTCTATAGGTCTTTGTCTTTTGATAAATAAAGAGGTAAAAGGATCGGATGCTAAAGAGCTCAACCAAAAGACGAATAAAATTATCGTAAAAACTGGGACGACAGGCCAGCAATACGCCAGAAGGATTTTCTCCAATGCTGAGATTTTAGCTTTGGAACAAGCATCTAGCTGCATCACAGAAGTTCTCCAAGGAAAATCCTCCGCTTTTTTGTATGATCAGTTATCGGTCTTTGCAAACTGGCAAAAATATCCAGACAAAACCAAAGTAAACCTCACTCCCCTTGTCATTGAGAATTGGGCTATGGGTCTTAGAAAAGAGGATGTAGGACTTAAAGACTCTATTAACGTTTTTCTCATTGAATTTAGAGATAGAGGAGGTTTTAATACGCTTACAAAGAAATATCTAGAAAAGCCGGAAGAAGCTTTTAAAGAGATGGGTATTCCTCTGATTTTCTCTCCTCGAAGCAGCGAGGTTTTAAGTGAACCTTAAAGACCTATTCGTATGTTGTCCTAAGAAAATAACAAAAAAATCCTATTTCGCCATTGCTGTAAATAGCATCCTGTTATTTTTAGCTATTTCGATTGCCTGCAGCGCAGTATTTTCTTTTCATGCCTATGACTGGAAAGTAGTACTACCTTACCGTTCGGTATTTTTCACAGGATGGTTGACTACCTGCAGCATATCTTTCTGCAGCCTTATCTTAAGCTTTATTCTTGGAACAGCGACCGCTCTTTTGCGCAAGTCGGATATTCTAATTCTAAGATATATAGGCAGTCTCTATGTAGAGATCATCCGCGGAACCCCTCTACTTGTTCAACTGCTTCTTTTTTTTTATGTGATAGCAAGCTTTTTTCATATAGATAATCGGTTTCTTATCGGTATTTTAACCCTTTCTCTTTTTAGCGGGGCTTATATTGCAGAAATTATACGCTCAGGGATCGATAGCATTCGCTTATCTCATCTCGATTCTGCAAAAGCCATTGGCATGACAAAAACACAAACCTACAGGTTTGTTATTTTTCCCCTTGCCTTTAGACAGTGTATTCCTCCACTGACTGGCCAATTCGCCTCTATTATTAAAGACTCTTCCCTTTTATCGATTATTGGCATAAGCGAGCTTACCTATAGCGCGGAGCAAATCAATAGCGCTACATACAGCACACTAGAGTCCTATTTTCCTTTAGCATTGGGATACCTCATTCTCACTTTGCCTATTTCTCAGCTCAGTAAATACCTAGAAAAAAGGTTCAAATATGAATCTTGAAATCGAACATCTTTCAAAAAAACACGGACTGCAACACCTTTTTACCGATCTTTCTTTATCAACTAAGGCAAGAGTACTGGGACTTGTGGGTCCTTCTGGTAGCGGAAAATCTTCCCTTTTAAGGATGATTGCAGGTCTCAGCGTGCCAGATAGCGGGACAATCCATATAGAGGGAAACAAGGTTCCCTATAAAGAAGGTCAAAAGCTGCAAAACCACCGAAAATCTCTAGGTATAGTGTTTCAGTCTTACAATCTCTTTCCTCATCTTAGTGCCATTAAAAATATTATGCTTCCACTTACGGTAGCTCATGGCTTTAAAGAAAAAGATGCCTATGAAAGAGGATCTGAATTACTCTCCCGCTTTCAACTCCTTGACCATGCGAATAAAAGACCCTCGCAACTCTCTGGTGGACAAAGCCAAAGAGTAGCTATTTTAAGAGCTCTCGCCCACAAACCAGGCCTACTACTACTGGATGAACCTACATCCGCGCTTGATCCTGTTATGACATCAGAAGTGCTTGACCTTCTCTTTGAGCTTAAAGAAGAAGGAACTTCATTTATTCTTGTAAGCCATCATCTCCCCTTTTTAAGCAAGATTACAGAGGAAATGGTATTTATGGCTGGAGGTGAAATTGTAGAACATTCATCAACCAATACGTTTTTTACAAATCCGTCAAATCCAGAAGTGAAATCCTATCTAAAAACCATTCTAAAATACAAACAAACAAATAATAAATACTAATAATTTAAATAACCCGAAAACCATCCACTCAAAAACATCAACCTTTAAAT
>Ga0118677_10008398_pt1 | contig 16574 bp, 9 predicted proteins | sample AliMusrvi5mmetaG_FD_86154 | JGI IMG/M metagenome (GOLD analysis project Ga0118677, IMG submission 86154) | reverse complement strand
TTCCGGATGGCCGGGGGCGTCCAGCCGTCGTCGTGGCGGTCGGCCCTCTCGGAGTGCTGCTCGACGATCGGGCCCCCGGCCATCCGGAACGAGCGGAGCGCCCAGGTCACTCCGGCGGCGATCGACCACTCCGCCCGCGGCTCGAGCCAGTTGACCTCGACCGGCCCGTCGACCGTCACGAAGAGGTCGTCGCCGATCCTCACGTCGAAGCGGAGGAGCCGGGAGACGAACTCCGGCCCCGAATGGGTCCCCCCGGCGACCATCCGGACGGCCGCAGGGGTGAATCCGATGGCGGTCTTGAAACCGACGGGCAGCGTCAGGCCGATCCCGAGCCCGAAGACCCCGCTGTCGCTCCCGTCCCTGTACCGCCGCCAGGCGGCGGAGGCGACGACCGAGTAGACGAAAGGATTGAAGGCCTCCGAGAACTTCAGGACGTTCCCCTCCACGCCCAGCTCGGAGTAGTGGGCGGTCGGGTTGGTCCGGAGGAAGGGGCCGAGGAGGGAGTAGCGCCCCGGCTCGACGTCCGCCTGCTGGCGCTCGTCGCACTCGGCCCCCGAGCAGAGGTGGACCGCCGTGAACCACTTCGTCCGGTAGGCCTGCCAGACGTCCGCTCTCTCCGGATGGGTGTCCGTGCCCGGCGTGGCCCCCTGCTGGGCGAGGCGGAGGTCGCGGACGAGGACGATCAGCTCGGCGAGGGCCCGCCGAGCCCGGTCTCCCTCCGCCGAGAGGCACTCGTAGGGGACGTCGTACGGTTGGTCGGCCCGCTTCTCGCAGCGGCCCGGCTCCCCTTCCGTCACGTACGTCTTGTCCCGGTGGTCGTCCCAGACGTGGAAGACGGCAGGCGGGATCCCCTTCGAGCGCTCGGTCGGGAGTTTCACCAGCTTCTCGATCGGTTTCCAGACGCGCAGGTAGTCGACGTCCCCGCTCCCGTCGCGTTCCGTGTGGGCCCTCGAGAACGAGTCGGCCACCGCGTGCATCATCTCGTAGAGGCCGTTCCCGCTCTTGCGCACTCCAGGGCCGCCGTCCACGACGACCTGCCGGAGGAGGTTGTCGAGGAGGTCGTTGCAGCGGACCACCGCGCGGGTCGCCAGGGCGCGCGGGATGCCGGTCCCCGGGAACGGATCCGACTGGGCATCCGCGAGCATCGCCATGTAGTGGAAGCACTGCCCCGGGTCGCTGAACTGGCGCCGGAAGAAGGCGTCCGGGCGGTCGGTCCGCGGCTGGGGCCAGAGGAGGAGCGGGTTCTCGTGGTCGGCGTCGACGCAGAGGCGCGACCTGGGGCTCGGAGCGCCGAAGCAGGTGGGGGGCTCGAGCGCCCCGTCGTTCAGCAGGTCGCGCAGGACGTCTGGCCGCGGCGGCTGGCCGTCGCGCCCCTCGACGAGGGTCCGGTACGCGAGGGCCTCGATGACGTTGTGCCCCTTGCTGTCGAAGGCCGCAGCCGGCGCCGCCGCGAGGAGGGCGGCGACCGAGGCCGCGACGATCGCCAGGCCGAGGGTGGACGGGAACCGCCGCTGGCGGCGGATTTCCTTCCGGACCTCAGCGGGAGCGGCTTCCAAGGTCATCTTCCCCTCCGCCGCAGCGGGCCGCCGACCCGGGCGTTCCGACGATGGTGCCGGTCGTCAGTGCCGTCAGACCGGCCACCGCCGCCGCGGCAGCCCTCGCCTGAATCGCGACCACCCGGTGCGCCGTAGGTCCAGCCTCCCTTACTTCGCCCCCGCGAAGACGGCCTTCCACTCGTCCTCGGTCAGCGTCTTCTTCAGGGCGAAGACGCTGTCGAGGGATTCCTTCTGGCCGCGCTGGCGCTCGGCGGCGATCGAGTCGAGGAAGGGCTGGAGGTCGGCGAGGACGGTGTCGGGCTTCGTATCGGCCTTCTGGAACTGCTTGGCCACCTCCGCCGCCCGCTTCACGGTCGCCTCGCTCTCCTTCCGGGACTGCTCGACGATCCCCACGGCCGCGTCGGCCCGGGCGCCGTCGGTCACGATCTTCTTGATGGCCGCGGCCATCTCGGGGAAGAAGACCTGCGCCCCGAGCGCGCCGTTTCCGCCCGCGAGGAGAGACAGGGAGAGGACTGCTGCTGCGATCATGACGTCAGTTCTCCTTGGCTAGAATCGGTTCCTGGCCCAGCGAGCTGGCCGCGGCGTACGCCAGGGCCCGCTCCTCCAGCTTCGCCAGCTTCTTCCACTCGGCGGGGGTGGCTTCCTTCTTGAAGGCAAGGTGAGCGTCCAGGACCTTCCGCGCGAGCGCGGCCCGCTGGTCGTTCCCCTCCGCGAGCTTCGCCTCGACCGCCTCCCGGGAAGCGCGGTAGTCCCGGACGAGCGGGGCCAGCTCCTGCTGCCGCTTCGCGACCAGCGCCCCGGCCTCGCGGATCAGCCTCTCCATCTCGTCGACCGAGGAGGACATCCTCGACGCCCGGTCGGGGTCCGCCACGTTCTTCGCGACGGCGGCCCGGAGGTCGCCGATCGGGTCGGCCTTCTTCTTCGTGCCGGGGAGGGCCCACGCGAGCGTCGTCGACAGCGCCGCGACGACGCAGCAGAGGACGAGGACCCTGGGGAGGAACGGTCTCTTCATCTTTCGGCACCTCCGTGTTGTCGGGAATCGGTCGAGGGCTTCCGAGCAGCAGGAATTCGGACTGGGCGACGGCCTCTTCCGGCGCCCCCGGATCACGGTCGACCTTGGCTCGATGGATTTTATCTCCCGGGCGGTTCGCGGGGGACCTCGCTTTCCCGGCGACGCCGTCGTCCTGGCTGTTGACTCGGCCCGCGAGGCCGCTTACGGTGCCGGATGGAGGGTTGTCATGACTCACCCGCACGCCGGCCAGCCTGCCCAGGCCTCGGACCTCGTCCACGTCCCCCGCCTCCTCGCCGCGTACTACACCGAGCGGCCCGACCCAGCGGAACGAGGGCAGCGGGTGGCCTTCGGGACCTCGGGCCACCGGGGCTCCTCGCTCCGGTCCAGCTTCAACGAGGACCACATCCTCGCCACCACGCAGGCCATCTGCGAGTACCGGGCGGGGCACGATGCGACCGGGCCTCTCTTCCTCGGCCAGGACACGCACGCCCTCTCCGAGCCCGCCTTCCGCACGGCCCTCGAGGTGCTGGCGGCGAACGGAGTCGAGGTGCGCATCGACTCGGCCGACGGCTACACGCCGACGCCGGTCATCTCCCACGCCGTCCTCGGATGGAACCGCGACGTCAGCCACGCGGGGCACCGCGCCGACGGGATCGTCATCTCCCCTTCCCACAATCCGCCCGAGGACGGCGGCTTCAAGTACAACCCGCCCCACGGCGGCCCCGCCGACACCGGCGCGACGAAATGGATCGAGGACCGGGCCAACGCGCTTCTCACGGCCGGGCTCGACGGCGTGAAGCGGATTCCGTACTCCCGGGCCCGGAGGGCCGCCACGACGGCCGGCCACGACTACCTGACGGCCTACGTCGACGACCTCGCCTCCGTGGTGGACCTGGACGCGATCCGTTTCGCGAAGGTGAGGATCGGGGTCGACCCGTTGGGCGGCGCCTCGGTCGACTTCTGGGGGAGGATCGCGGAGAAGTACGGACTGGATCTGACGGTGGTCAACCCCAGCGTCGACCCCACCTTCGGCTTCATGACCCTCGACTGGGACGGCCGCATCCGGATGGACTGCTCCTCCCCCTTCGCGATGGCCTCCCTCATCGCGATCCGCGACAGGTTCCAGGTGGCGGAGGGGAACGACGCCGACGCCGACCGCCACGGGATCGTCACCCCGGCCGGGCTGATGAACCCGAACCACTACCTCGCCACCGCGATCCACTACCTGTTCGGAGCGCGGGACGGCTGGCGGAAGGATGCCGGGATCGGGAAGACCCTCGTCAGCTCCAGCCTGATCGACCGGGTGGCCGCCGGGCTGGGCCGCCGGCTGGTGGAGGTGCCGGTCGACTTCAAGTGGTTCGTCCCCGGGCTTCTCTCGGGCGACCTCGGCTTCGGCGGGGAGGAGAGCGCGGGCGCGTCGTTCCTCCGGCGGGACGGCACGGTCTGGACGACCGACAAGGACGGGCTGATCCTGGGCCTCCTCGCCGCCGAGATCACGGCGGTCCTGGGCAAGGACCCCGGCGAGGTCTACCGCGAGCTGACGGCCCGTTACGGAGAGCCGGTCTACGAGCGGGTGGACGCCCCGGCCACCCCGGACCAGAAGGCGCGGCTCGGCAAGCTCTCTCCCGAGGACGTCAAGGCGACGAGCCTCGCGGGCGCCCCGATCACCGCCACGCTGACGAAGGCGCCCGGCAACGGGGCCGCGATCGGCGGCCTGAAGGTGACGACGGCCGACGGCTGGTTCGCCGCGCGGCCGTCCGGCACCGAGGACGTCTACAAGATCTATGCCGAGAGCTTCCGCGGCAGGGACCACCTGCGCCTGATCCAGGAGGAGGCGCGCGCTCTCGTCACGGAGGCCCTGAAGGCGTCGTAGGCGGGGGACGCCGCCCCGGGCGTCAGACCCCCCCGCCCAGGGCCTTGAAGAGCAGGACGAGGTTCGCCTGCTCCGCGAGGCGGAGGCTGACCTCCCCCTTCTGGGCGTTGAAGAGGGCCTGCTGGGCCACGAGGACGCCGAGGTAGCTGTCGATCCCCGCCTGGTAACGGGCGTCGTAGAGGCGCCAGGTCTGGTCGAGCGCCACGACCAGCGCCTCCTGAGCCTCGCGCTGGGCGACGAGCGTCGTCCTCAGGGTCAGCGCGTCGCTCACCTCGGCGAAGGCGACCTGGATCGCCTTCTCGTACTGCGCGACGGCGATCTCGCGGTCGAGCTTCGAGACCTTCAGGTTCGCGATCAGCGAGCCGCTGGCGAAGAGGGGGGCGATGATCTGCGGTACGAAGCTCCAGGTCTGGGTGCCGCCCCCGAAGAGGTCGGAAAGCTGCGGGCCCTGGGTGCCGAAGCTCGCCGTCAGGGAGATCCGCGGGAAGAAGGCCGCCCGGGCCGCACCGATGTTCGCGTTCGCGCCGCGGAGGCGGTGCTCGGCCGCGAGGATGTCGGGCCGGCGGAGGAGGACGTCGGAAGGGAGCCCGGCGGCAACCCCTCGCGGGTCGGTCACGGCGCCAAAGGTTCCGGGAAGGAGATCGGGAGAGACGGGCGACCCGACGAGGACCTGGAGCGCGTTCCGGTCCACGGCGACCGCGCCGGTGAACGCCGCGACGTTGACCTTCGCGGCCTCCACCTGGCTCTGGGCCTGGCGGAGGTCGAGGTCGGAGCCGATGCCGGCGTCCGCGGTCGCCTTGATCAGGTCGTACGAGGACTGCTGCGCCGCCAGCGTCACACTGGCCAGCCGCAGATTCTCGCCGTCGGCCGCCAGGGCCAGGTAGGTTCCCGCCACGGCGGACACGAGGGCGATCTGCGCGCCCCGGCGGGCTTCCTCCGTCGCGAGGTACTGCTCGAGGGAAGCGGCGGAGAGGCTCCGGAGCCGTCCGAAGAAGTCCAGCTCCCACGAGGCGAGGCCGAGGTTGACGGAGTAGACCGAGACCGTGCTGGCCTGGCCGTTGTCCCCCAGCTTCTCGGGGATGCGGTACTTGTTTCCCACGGCCTGGACCCCGATCGTCGGGTTCAGTTCGGCGCGCTGGATGCGGTAGAAGGCGGCCGCCTTCTCGATGTTGAGGGTCGCGACCCGGAGGTCGCGGTTGTTCGCGAGGGAAAGGTCGATGAGCGACCGGAGGCGGGGGTCGGTGAAGAAGTCCTGCCACTTCAGCTCGACCGCCGGAGAGGCCGGGACGGTCTCCGTCGCGGGGCCCTCGGCCGCTGCCTTGACAGGAGCCGACTCGGTCTTCGTCGGGACTCCGTTCGCCCAGTCGCCGGGGACCGGCGAGGCGGGTCGCTGGTAGTCCGGGATCATCGTGCAGCCCCCCAGGAGGAGCGCCGCGGGGAGGAGCGCGGCCAGGACCGGCGGGGACAGCTTGCGGTTCATCACTTTCCCTCCACGGGGAGCGGGGCTTCGACGGAGGCGGCCGGCTCGCCGCTCTTCTTCCGCTCGAAGAGCCGGACGACGAGGACGTAGAGAAGCGGGATCAGGACGACGGCCAGGAAGGTGCCGCTGACCATCCCGCCCAGGACGCTGGTGCCGATCGCCATCTGCGCGCCGGCCCCGGCCCCCGAGGCGATTGCCAGCGGGAGGACGCCGAAGCCGAAGGCCAGCGACGTCATGACGATCGGGCGGAGCCGAGTCTTGGCGGCCTCCATCGTCGCCTCGATCAGCCCCATCCCCTTCTCGCGGTTCTGGACGGCGAACTGGACGATGAGGATCGCGTTCTTCGTCGTCAGGCCGAGGACGGTGAGGAGGCCGATCTGGAAGTAGACGTCGTTCGCCATGCCGCGCGAGGAGGTGGCGATCACGCCCCCGATGACCCCGAGCGGGAGGGCCAGGACGATCGAGATCGGCACGGTCCAGCTCTCGTAGAGCGCCGCCAGGACGAGGAAGATGACCAGGACCGAGAAGGCGTAGAGGAGCCCGGCCTGCGACTCCGACATCCGCTGCTGGTAGGAGAGGCCGGTCCACTCGAAGCCGACGTCGGACGGGAGCTTCTTGATCAGCTCCTCCATCGCGTTCATCGCCTCGCCGGAGCTCATGCCCGGCGCCGGCTCCCCCTGGATGTTCATCGCGGGGAAGGCGTTGTAGCGCTCGAGGCGCGGCGAGCCGTAGACCCACCGGCCCGAGGCGACGGCCGAGAGATTGACGAGGGCGCCGCGCCCGTTGCGGACGTGGAGCCGGTGGAGGTCCTCGGGGACCATCCGGAACGGGGCGTCGGCCTGCACGTAGACCCGCTTGACGCGCCCCCCCTGGACGAAGTTGCCGACGTAGGCGCTGCCGAACGCCGCCGAGAGGTAGCTCTGCGCCGACGCGACGGGGACTCCGAGCGTGCCCGCCTTGTCCCAGTCGATGTCGACCTTGTACTGGGGGACGTCCGTCATCCCGTTCATCCGGACGCGCGCGAGCCGCGGGTCCTTCGCCGCCAGGCCGACGAGCTGGTTGATCGCGTTCGCGAGCCCCTCGTGCCCGAGGGATCCCCGGTCCTGCACCATCAGGTCGAAGCCGGTCGCGGTGCCGAGCTCGACGACCGCGGGTGGAGGGAAGGCGAAGATGATGGCTCCGCGCTGGGACGAGAGGGCCCGCATCGCCTTCCCCGCCACGTCCTTGGCCTTCAGGCCCGGCCGATCGCGGAGCTTCCAGTCCTTGAGCTGGACGAAGACCATCCCCTGGTTCTGACCTCGCCCGGCGAAGCCCATTCCCGCGACCGCCCCGCACGATTTCACCGCGTCCTTCTGGTCGACGAGGAAGTGGCGCTCCACCTCCTTCATCACCACCTCGGTCTGCTCGAGGGTCGAGCCGACCGGGAGCTGGACCATCGCCATCAGGGTTCCCTGGTCCTCCTCGGGGAGGTACCCGGTCGGCATCCGCAGGTAGAGGAGCACCATGACGGCGACGATCGCGGCGAAGACGGCGGCGAAGCGCGCCTTCCTGCTCAGGACGTGTCCGACCGAGCCCACGTAGCGGTCGCGGAGCTTGTAGAAGAAGCGGTCGAACCAGAGGAAGAACGGCCTCAGGAATCCGACCCCGGTCTCGGCCGCCTCGTGCCCCTTCGGGACGGCTTTGAGCAGCGAGGCGCAGAGCACGGGCGTCAGGATGAGGGCCACCAGGACCGAGAGGAGCATCGAGGCGATGACCGTCACCGAGAACTGCCGGTAGATGACGCCGGTGGAGCCGGGGAAGAAGATCATCGGCCCGAAGACCGCCGAGAGGACGAGGCCGATGCCGATCAGGGCGCTCGTGATCTGGTCCATCGACTTGCGGGTCGCCTCGAGCGGGGAGAGTCCCTCCTCGCTCATGATCCGCTCCACGTTCTCGACCACGACGATCGCGTCGTCGACGAGGAGGCCGATGGAGAGGACCATCGCGAACATCGTCAGCATGTTGACCGAGTAGCCGAGGGCGCCGAGGACGCCGAACGTCCCGAGGAGGACGACCGGGACGGCGACCGTGGGGATCAGCGTCGCCCGGAAGTTCCCGAGGAAGAGATACATGACGAGGAAGACGAGGACGATCGCCTCGAAGAGCGTCTTGTAGACCTCCTCGATCGCCACCTTCACGAAGGGGGTCGTGTCGTAGATGAAGATCGGCTTCATCCCGGGCGGGAAGAACTTCGAGAGCTCCATCATCTTCGCCTTGACCCGGTCTGCGGTCTCGAGGGCGTTCGCCCCCGCCTCCTGGCGGATCGCCAGGACGCCGGCCGGCTTGCCGTTGAACTTGAACTTCATGTCGGGGATCTCGGTCCCGAGCTCGGTCCGGCCGATGTCCTTCACCTTCACGACCGACCCGTCCGGGTTCGTCCGGAGCGGGACCGCCGCGAACTCCTCCGGCGTCTTCAGGAGCGACTGGATGAGGATCGAGGCGTTGAGGCGCTGGCCGGGAACGGCTGGCGCCCCGCCGAGCTGGCCGGCGGAGACCTCGACGTTGTACGACCGCAGGGCCAGAACGACGTCGTCCGAGGTCATGGAGTACTTCGTCAGCTTGTCCGGGTCGAGCCAGACCCGCATAGAGTAGGCGGTGCCGAAGACCTCGACCTCGCCCACCCCGGGGACGCGCCCGAGGACCGACTCGATCCTCGAGACGACGTAGTCGTTGAGGTCGGCGTTGTCCATGCTGCCGTCCTCGGAGGAGACGCCGGCGATGAGGAGGTAGTTCCTGGTCGCCTTGCTGACGGTGACGCCCGTCTGCTGGACGACGTCGGGGAGGGCGGGCATGGCGAGCTGGAGCTTGTTCTGGACCTTCGCCCAGGCGATGTCCGGGTCGGTCCCCGGCGCGAAGGTGAGCGTGATCTGCGCGCTCCCCGACGAGTCGGCCGTGGAGTAGATGTAGAGCATCCGGTCGAGCCCGGTCATCTTCTGCTCGATGATCTGGACGACCGAGTCCTCGACGGTCTTGGCCGCCGCGCCGGGATACATCGCCCGGATCCCGATCGAGGGGGGGGCGATCGGCGGGTACTGGGAGACGGGGAGCTTCACGATCGCCATGGCTCCGGCCAGCATCATCGCGATCGCGATGACCCAGGCGAAGACGGGGCGATCCAGGAAGAAGCGGGACATCGGCGCCGTCCTTACTTCGCGGCCGGGGCCGGGGCTGTGGCCGGATCGGCCTTGACTGGCGCCGGATCGGCCTTCGCCGAGACTTGCTGGTCTTTCGCCGCGGCCGCGAACGGCACCGCCTTCACGTCGGCTCCGGGACGGATCCGCTGCAGCCCTTCCACGATGACGCGGTCGCCTGAGGCGAGTCCCTTCGCCACGAGCCACCGGTCGCCGACGGCCCGGTCGAGCGTGAGGATCCGCTGCTCCACCTTCCCCTCCTTGCCGGCAACGAGGGCGTAGGGGTTCCCCTTCTGGTCTCGCGTGACCCCCTGCTGGGGCACGAGGATCGCGTCCCCGCTCACCCCTTCCTCGACCACCGCCCGGACGAACATGCCGGGCAGGAGGAGATTGCTGGGATTCGGGAAGACCATCCGGAGCGTGACCGAGCCGGTCGTCGAGTCGACCGTGACGTCGCGGAACTTGAGCTTGCCCTCGAGCGGGTAGGGCGTGCCGTCCTCCAGGAGGAGCTTCACGCGGCTCCATGACTCGCTGCTCCGCTTCAGCCGGCCGCTCTCGAGCCCCTGCCTCAGGCGGAGCAGCTCGGCGGACGACTGCGTGACGTCGACGTAGATCGGGTCGAGCTGCTGGACCACCATCAGGGGGACGGGCTGGTAGGCGGTCACCAGCGCCCCGACGGTGACGCTCGACTTGCCCGTCCGCCCCGGGATCGGCGCCCGGATCGGCGTGTACGAGAGGTTGATGCGGGCGCTCTCGGCCGTGGCCTTCGCCGCCTCCACGCTCGCCTCGGCCTGCTGGAGGGCCGCCAGGGCGTCGTCGTAGTTCTGCCGGGGAGTCGCCTTGATCTCGACGAGCCCCTTGAGGCGCTCGGCCCGCAGCCGCGCCGCCGGGACGTTCGCCTCGGCCATCGCCAGCGCCGCCTTCGCCTGGTCGTACGCGGCCTGGTACTGGGCCGGGTCGATCTGGTAGAGGAGGTCGCCCGCCTTCACGTCGGAGCCTTCCTCGAAGGCCCGCGAGCGGATCAGACCGTTCACCTGAGGCCTCACCTCGGCGACGAGGTAGGGGGAGGTCTTGCCCGGCAGCTCCGTCGTCAGGACGATCTTCTCGGGCTTCACCGTCACGACGGCGACCTCGACGGGACCTCCCGGAGGCGGACCGGAGGGGCCCTTCTTGCAGGCGACCGTGAGGGTGGCGGCCGCGGTCACGGCGAAGCAGAACGAAAGGACGACGAGGGGGCGCCAGCTGGGTTTCATGTTCTCTCCATCAGGGACGATTCGGGGTCCGTCGGGCGGGTGACCTCACCGCGCCATAATTCTTCGTCACGTTCTCGTGGCGCTCATCGGCCCGAGCTCGACAGAGGCGTCGTCGCTCTCCATCCCGGGCCTTCGAGGCTCACCGGAGGCCAGTCGTGCAGGATCGACTCGAGGAGGTCCCTGGTCGCGACGCCCCGGGAGGCCAGCCGGGCGCCGGCCTTGGCGATCAGGGCGAGGAGGTACCGCCCGGCGTCGTCGATGTGGTCGACCCCGGTCAGCTCGAGAGAGATGGAACGGCCGACGAGAGAGGCGACGGTCACTCGCCAGCACTCCTCGAGCTCCCTCACCCACGGCCCCGCGATGTCCCCCTCGAGTTTCAGCCTGACCTCTCTCACTCCGGGCTCGACGGTGATCTTCAGCATCTGCGCTCGCCTCGAACTGACAGAGCGCAAGGCGGATGCCGGGGAGGCCCGCTGGGCCCTCGACGGTCTAACAGCTTACCAATGGAGAGGATGGATGGGAATCGGCCCCTTCGCCGGGGCACACCGATGCCAGCGGTTTGGCGCCAGCCGGTTGGCGGGAGCCAGCGGGCTGGCACAAGGGGCGACCCGAAGCCGTCAGCCTGCCGGCCGCACGATGCCCAGTTTCTTCATCCGGAACTGGAGGGTGGACCGGTTCATCCCGAGGCGAACGGCGGCGCCGTTCGCTCCTCCGAGGACCCAGTTCGACTCCTCGAGGGCGGCGAGGACGTGCTGCCTCTCCGCCTCCACGAGGGTCCGGGGCGGGCCGGCCGGCGCGCCCGGAGTGATCCGCGCCCTCAGGTCGTCGAGCGGAACCCGCAGGACGGGGCCCGGAGTCAGGATCATCGCCCGCTCGATCAGGTTCTGGAGCTCCCGGATGTTCCCGGGCCAGTCGTACCGCGTCAGCGTGGCCATCGTCTCGGCCGGGATGGTCTCCACCCGCTTGTTCATCCGCCGGCCGAGCTGCTGCACGAAGTGGCGGACGAGGAGCGGGATGTCCTCGGGCCGCTCCCTGAGGGCGGGAACCTGGATGGGGAACACGTTCAGGCGGTAGAAGAGGTCCGCGCGGAACCTCCCCGCCTCGACCATCGCGGCGAGGTCGCGGTTCGTCGCCGTGAGGAGGCGGGCGTCGGTCCGGAGGGTCCTCGAGCTCCCCAGCCGCTCGAACTCCCGCTCCTGGATGACCCGGAGCAGCTTCGGCTGGAGCTCCAGCGGGACCTCGGCGATCTCGTCCAGGAAGATCGTCCCGCGCTGGGCCAGCTCGAACCGGCCGACACGGTCCGCGATCGCCCCCGTGAACGCCCCCTTCTGGTGCCCGAACAGCTCGCTCTCGAGAAGCCCCGTGGGGATCGCGGCGCAGTTCAGCTTCACGAAGGTCTGGCCGCTCCGGGCGCCGCGCTCGTGGATCGCCCGGGCGATCAGCTCCTTCCCGGAGCCGGTCTCGCCCTGGATCAGGACCGTCGAATCGGTCGGGGCGACCGTCTCGACCTCCTTCAGGACGCGGCGGAGAGCGGCGCTCCTTCCGACGATCTCGTCGAAGCTCATCTCGCTGCGGATCTCGTCCTCCAGGTAGAGCTTCTCCTCGGCGAGCCGGTCCCGGAGCTGGGCGATCTCGCGGTAGGCGAGGGCGTTGTCGAGGGCGATGGCCAGCTGTCCCGCGATCTGCCCGAGGAGGTCGAGCTCTTGGCCATCGAAGCCGTCCGGCCCCCTTCGCGCGACCGTGAGGACGCCGAGGGCCGCTCCGCGGCCGACGAGCGGGAAGCCCCATCCCGTCGAGAGGCCCTCTGCCTCGGCCATCGCCCGCCCGGGATCCGAGGCCGCGATCCGGCTCAGGTCCCGCGGCGCTCCGGTCCGGAGGATCTCCTCGAGGGCGGATCCCACGACCGGGATCAGCTTCCCTTCCCGGGCGAATCCCCGGCTGTCGGGGAAGTCGAGGACGAAGACGCGGCCGTACGCCCCGTCCGGCTCGATCAGGACGACGCTCGCCACGTCGCACCGGAAGGCGCTCCTCACGCTGGAGGCGACGGAGCGCAGGACGAGCTCCAGGTCGAGGCTCGAGAGGATGCTCCGGCCGACGCCGAGGAGGAGGAGGAGACTCTCGTTGCTTCGCGTCAGGTCGGCCTGCGCGATACGGAGGCGCTCGAAGTTCCCGGCGTCGTCGAGGGCAAGCGCCACCTGGTCGGCCACGAGGACGAGGAAGTCCCGCTCGCCGGCCGGGTACGCGTCCCCCTGCCGGCTCGCGACGATCAACGTCCCCAGCCGGCGGTTCACCGTCGCCAGGGGAAGGGCGCAGAGGGAGGCGACCCCGTGCCTGGAAAGGATCCCCTCCAGCCCCGGAAACGCCGGCTCGTCGTTCCCGGGCGGGTGGTTGACGACCCTCTGGTGCTCCAGCACCCACGCTTCGACCGTCTCTTCCAGCGGAACCTCGGCCAAGGGCGTCAGCAGAGACTGGTGGTCCACGTCCAGGATGTGCCAGCTGGGCCCCTCCCCGAGCACGTCCACCAGGAACAGGCTCAGGTAGTCGAAGGCAACGAGTCCGCCGATCTCCCTCGCCAGCGCGCGGACCAGCTCCTCCGGGTCGCGGAGGGCGCCGAGCTTCCGGGACGCCTGCAGGAGGGCGCGGAGGCGCTCCTCCCCGGAGATTCCCTCGTCTTCCCGGCGGGGCGTCGTCATGCCGTGGGCGCTCCTCGGAACGAGCATACCTGCCGCCCCGACGACCCATCAAACCCGCGAAGCGACGACCATCCCCGCCCACGCCGGGAGGCTGAACGTCAGCGCGGGCGCTTGTCGTGTATCGTTATTCCCGGTGTAACGAACGTAGAGGGAGGCTGGACATGTCGGTTGACGACCACCCGCTCCGGAGTTCCTACGCAAGCATCGCGATGGCCGTTCTCCTCGCGACCGTCGCCACCGCACCCCCGGCTCGAGCCGCCGCCCCGGCTGACGCGCCGCCGGACCGGCCGGCCGCCGCCGCCACCGCCTTCCCGGACCGCGATTTCCTGACCGGGAGCTGGGGCGGGGTGCGGGACCGCTGGAAGGACGCGGGCGTTTCCGTCAACCTGAACTACGCGACGGAGACCCTTGGCAACGTCTCCGGCGGCGAGAGGACCGGCTGGGCCTACGCCGACAACTTCGCGCTCGACCTCCGGTTCGACCTGGACCGGCTCGTCGGCTTCGGCGGCACCACGCTCCTCGTGAAGATGTCCCAGCGCGACGGCCAGAGCGTGTCGGCCCGCTTCATCGCCCCTTCGATGGGGGGCAACACATTCCCCGTCCAGGAGCTCTACGGGGGGCAGACGTTCAAGCTGGTCAACGTCCAGCTCACCACCCGGCTCGTGGACGGACGGCTCGACCTGGCGTACGGACGGCTGGTGGCCAACGACGACTTCCTCCGGTCGGACCTCTACTGCCAGTTCGCCAACAACTCCTTCTGCGGCAGCCCGAAGCCGGTCTTCCTCCAGAACCCCTTCACCTTCACCGCCTACCCGCTCGCGACATGGGGTGCGCGGGCGCGCTACGACACGCCGGCGCGGGACTGGACTCTCCAGGCGGCGCTCTACGACGGCGACCCGGAAGGGAAGTGGGGGGACCCGGCGAGCGGGGGCCGCAACCCGCACGGCACGTGGTGGGGGTTCGGGAGCAACGGCGTCACGCTGGCGGGCGAGATCCAGTACCACGTGAACCGCGACTCGGACCGGGCCCTCCCGGGCGTCTACAAGATCGGCGGTTTCTACCTGACCGGCCAGTTCCAGGATCTCGGAAAGACCGGGAATGCCACGGCGACGGGCGACGGCATGTTCTGGCTGCTGGCCGACCAGATGCTCACCCGGGAGACCCCCGGCAGCCGGCGCGGTCTCTCGGTCTTCGGCGCCCTGGTCTTCAGCCTCACGGACAGGGCCAACCCGATGTCGAGCTACTTCAACGCCGGGCTCGTCTACGAGGGACTCTTCCCCGGGAGGCCGCGGGACCGGACCGGGCTGGGCGTCACCGCCGGCTGGTTCGGCAGCCTCTACAACGACGGGCTCGCGGCAGCGGGACTCCCCACGAAGAGCCACGAGGCCGTCGTCGAGCTGAACCACCTGTTCCTCGTCGGGCTGGGAATCGGAATCCAGCCGGACGTCCAGTACGTCGTGAGGCCGGCGGGCACGGGCACCATCGGCGATGCGCTGGCCGTCGGTGCAAAGCTCAGCGTCGATTTCTGATCCCGGTACCGCTCCTCCTTTCGATCCCTCCGAGCGCTCTCCCAGGAGGCCCAGGATGACCGTCGTCGAGCTCAGGGCGCCGCTGGACGGCGTCATCGTCCCGCTGGAACAAGTGCCGGACCCGGTGTTCGCGCAGAAGATGGTCGGGGACGGCGTGGCGATCGACCCCCTGAGCCAGCTCCTGGTCGCCCCGTGCGACGGCACGGTCACGCAGCTGCACCGCGCCGGCCACGCCGTCACCGTGACCACGGCCGGGGGGATCGAGGTCCTGATGCACGTCGGCCTGGACACCGTCGCGCTCAAAGGGAAGGGCTTCACCCCGCGGGTGAAGGAAGGGCAGGCGGTCCGTGCGGGAGACGCGCTGATCGGGTTCGACGCCGACTTCCTCGCGACCCACGCCAAGAGCCTCCTGACCCTGATGGTCATCACGGGCGGCGAGGGCGTGGAAGAGATCCGCGCCGCGACCGGAAGGGTTCGCGCCGGGCAGGAAGCCTGCCTGACGCTCCGCATCGGCGACCGCGCCGGCTCTCCCGACGGCCCCGGAGCGTCCGCGCCCGCCCCCAGCCGGAGGGTCGCGTCGGAAGCCGTCGTGGTCCCGAACGCGACCGGCCTTCACGCGCGTCCCGCCGCCGTCCTCGCGAACCTCGCCAAGCGGTTCCAGTCGAAGATCCTCCTTCAGCGGGGCGAGAACCAGGCCAACGCCAAGAGCGTCGTCTCGTTGATGGGGCTGGAGGTCGGTTTCCAGGACAAGGTGGTCCTGATCGCCGAGGGCCCCGACGCCGCGGAGGCGATCGCGAAGCTGACGCCAGAGCTGGCCGCGGGGCTCGGCGACGAGGGGACGAGACCGGCTCCCGCGCCGGCGACGACCGAGATCGGGGCGGACGCCGCCCCGGCCCCGCGCCCCCGCTCCACGGATCCGAACCTGCTGCTGGGCGTCTCCGCCTCCCCCGGGCTGGCCGTCGGGCGGCTCTTCCAGCTCCGCCGCGAGGAGATCCGGGTCGAGGAGGACGGGGAGGAGCCGAACCGGGAGCGCCGCTCCCTCGACGATGCCCTCGACGCGGCGAAGGTCCAGCTCCAGGCCCTCCAGGCCCAGCTCCAGGCCCAGGCGGACCCGTCGAAGGCGGCGATCTTCGCCGCCCACCAGGAGCTGCTGGACGACCCGGGCCTGATCGAGATCGCCGAGAGCGCGATCGCCAAGGGGAAGAGCGCCGCCTTCGCCTGGCAGCGCGCGTACAGGACCCATGCCGGGCGGATCGCGGGCCTCTCGAACCCCCTTCTCGCGGGGCGCGCGGCCGACCTGAACGACGTCGGCCGGCGGGTCCTCGGGATCCTGACGGGACACCCGGAGGAGGAGCCCGAGATCCCCGCCGGCTCGATCCTGGTCGCCGAGGAGCTGAACCCCTCGGACACGGATGATGACGGGCAGGATCTCCACCGCGGGGTCCTGGTGCTTGAGCCAGTAGGCGATGGCCTCCAGGGAATGCTCGCTGTCGTGCCAGAGATCGCTCTGCACATAGTCGCCGGGATCGAGCCGCGCGCGCTCGACCTGGAAAGCGGGACCCCGGCGATCCTGGACGGCTCCCTGGGTCGGCTGCGGCTGAACCCCGACCCCGCCGAGGTGGAGCGGATCGAGACTCTCCGGAAGCGCGCGGCGGCCCGGCGCGAGGTGGAGCTGGCCCACGCCCACGAGCCGGCCGTGACCCCGGACGGCCACCGGGTCGAGGTCGCCGCGAACGTCGGGAGCGAGAAGGAGGCCCGCCGCTCGGTCGAGCTGGGCGGCGAGGGGGTCGGCCTCCTCCGCTCGGAGTTCCTCTACCTCGAGCGGGCGTCGGCGCCGGACGAGGACGAGCAGACCCGGATCTACGAGGGGGTCGCCCGGGCGCTCGAGGGGCGCCCCCTCGTCATCCGGACGCTCGACGTCGGCGGGGACAAGCCGCTCCCCTACCTTCCGCTGCCCCGGGAGGAGAACCCGTTCCTCGGGATCCGCGGCATCCGGGTCGGCCTCGAC
>Ga0118677_10008397_pt1 | contig 16575 bp, 14 predicted proteins | sample AliMusrvi5mmetaG_FD_86154 | JGI IMG/M metagenome (GOLD analysis project Ga0118677, IMG submission 86154) | reverse complement strand
GTGACGCACTCCTCGATGAAAGCGGAGTTCGTCGACCTCGACAAGTTCGCCTGGTACCCCAAGCCGAAGTTCTACCCGTCGGCGCTGCTGAAGCCGCCCAAGTACGACGGACCGCTGGCGCAGCTCAACGACCGCCTGCTCCGGCACGTGATCCCCGAGAAGGACTACACGAAGAAGGGTTGAGGCCGCGGTCGGGACGGGGCTCAGCCCGCGGCGATCGCCGCGCTCGCGGCGCTCACGAGGGCGCCTGCCGCGGCGCAGGCGGCGTCGGCGCCTGAGCCGATGCTCGAGTCGATGCCGCGCGCGATGGCGTCGATGAGCGCGCTGCCGATGATGACGCCGTCGGCGAGGCCCGCGACGCGGGCCGCCTGCTCCGGCGTGGATATCCCGAAGCCGACGGCGAGCGGCGCCGCCGTGTGGGCGCGCAGGCGCTCGAGCAGCAATGGCAGCTCCTCGCCGACCTCGATGCGCGCGCCGGTCACTCCGGTGACGGCGACGCAGTAGACGAAGCTCGTCGCCGCGGCGCCGACGAGCTCGAGGCGCGCGTCGGTACTGGTCGGCGCCGCCATCGGCACCAGGCTCACGCCTGCGGCGGCGGCGAGTGCCGCCAAGCCGCCGGACGTGGGGACGGCCTCGACGGGGACGAGCGTCGCGGCGTCGTCGGCCGTGGCACCCCCGGCCTCGTCGAGAGGCAGATCGGGGATCACGAGCGCCTCCACGCCCGCCTGCGCGGCGCGCGCGAAGAAGCGCTCCTGGCCGTAGGCGAGCACCGAGTTCACATAGGTCAGCAGCACGAACGGCACGGCGGCGCTGTGCGCCGCCGCGAGCTCGAAGACCGTCTCCGGCGTGACCCCTGCGAGCAGCGCCTCGTGCGTCGAGCGCTGGACCACGGGGCCGTCGGCGATGGGGTCGGAGTAGGGGATGCCGAGCTCGACGATGTCGGCGCCGGCATCCACCAGCGTCTCGATCAGCCGGTGGCTCGTGGCCACGTCGGGGTGACCCCCGGTGAGGTACGGGATCAGAGCGGCGCGCCCGGCGCGCGGCGTCGCGAAGGCGCGCCAAAGGCGCGGGGCGAGCGGCGGCGCCGCAGGTGCCGGGGTCTCGCCGGACTTGGGGGTCGTGCCGGTCATCCGAGCTCCTCAAGCAGGTGCGCGGCCTCGTGCACGTCCTTGTCGCCGCGCCCGGACAGATTGACGATCACGAGGTCGCCGGCGGCGAATCGCGTGTCTCCGGGCTCGAAGGAGGCTGCCTCACCGTCGATCGTGAACCGGCCGGTCGCGGAGGGTGAAGGGGCCGTGGCCGGCTCCGCGCAGGGTCCGCGCAGCACGTAGGCGATGGCGTGGGCGCTCTCGAGTGCCGGGATGATGCCCTCGAGTCGTGCGAGCGTCTCGAAGGCCGCCAGGGCCTCCGCGTCGGAGGCGGCCGCGTACCGGGCCCGGCCCGAGTCCTTGAGCCAAGAGTGCTCGGGCCCGACTCCCGGATAGTCGAGGCCGGCCGACACGGAGTGCGCCTCGGCGACCTGCCCCCACGCGTCCTGCAGCAGGTAGCTGAACGAGCCGTGCAGGACGCCGGGCGAGCCCTTGGCGAGCGGGGCTCCGTGGCGCGCGTCGAGTCCCTCGCCGGCTGCCTCGACGCCGGTCATGCGCACCGGCAGGTCGCGGAACGCGTGGAAGAGCCCCATCGCGTTGGATCCGCCGCCGACGCAGGCGACGACCTCGTCGGGCAGGTGGCCGTAACGCTCGCGGACCTGGGCGAGGGCCTCCGCGCCGATCACCGCCTGGAAGTCGCGGACCATCGCAGGGTAGGGGGCGGGGCCGGCGACCGAGCCGATCGCGTAGAAGGTGTGGCCGACGTTGCTCACCCAGTCCCGCAGCGCCTCGTTCATCGCGTCCTTGAGGGTGCGCGAGCCGCTCTCGACCGGCACGACGGTGGCGCCGAGCAGACGCATGCGCACGACGTTGAGCTCCTGGCGGCGCACGTCCTCGGCGCCCATGTAGATGGCGCACTCGAGGTCGAACAGCGCGCAGGCGGTGGCCGTGGCCACGCCGTGCTGGCCGGCGCCCGTCTCGGCGATCACGCGCGTCTTGCCCATGCGTTTGGCGAGCAGAGCCTGCCCGAGGACATTGTTGATCTTGTGGGCGCCGGTGTGCAGCAGGTCCTCGCGCTTGAGGAGGATGGTGGCGTCGCAGCGCTCGCTGAGCCGGGCGGCGTGGTAGAGCGGCGTCGGCCGCCCGGCGTAGTCGGCGAGCAGGCGCGCGAGCTCTGCCTGGAAGGCCGCATCCTCGCGCGCCTCCTCGTACGCGGCCGTGAGCTGGTCGAGCGCCGGGATCAGCGTCTCCGGTACGTAGCGGCCGCCGTAGGGGCCAAAGCGGGACTCGATCATCATGCGGGCGTGCCTCCGGAGTAGTCCGCGCCGGCGACGGCGCCGAAAAACGCGCTCAACAGCCTGGGGTCCTTGACGCCCGGCGCGCGCTCGACGCCGCTCGACGTGTCGACGGCGACCGGGCCCAGCAGTTTGATCGCCAGGTCGACGTTGGCCGGACGCAGGCCGCCGGCGAGGACGAGGCGCTCGCGCGGTAGGCGCTGGGCCGCGAGTGCCGGCCAGTCGAGCGTCCGGCCCGTCCCGCCGTAGGCGTCGTCCGTGCGGGCATCGAGCAGAAGGAGATCGGCCGAGCGCGCGTCGGCCGTATCCTGTGCCGCGATCACCAGAGGCCGCAGCGCCCGCTCCCTGGCTGCCGCGCGCACGTCGGCGACGGTCGGGCCGTCGGCCCCGGCGCAGAGCTGCACGGCGCCGAACCCGCCTGCCGCCACGGCAGCCGCGATCCACTCGGCGTCCTCCGTGGTCACGACAGCGACCGCAAGGGACCGGCCGGTCAGTGGCGTGAGCTGGGCTGCGCGCGACACCTCGACTCGTCTCGGGCTTTCGCTGAGCACGAACCCGCAGGCCCAGGCTCCCAGGCGCGTCGCGGCGAGCACGTCCCGTTCTCGGGTCAGCCCGCAGATCTTGACGCGCGTCACTCGGCGCTCCCTTCCTGGCCGGGCAGCGCCCTCAGGCCGGCGATCGCCGCGGCGAGATGCTCGCGCGGCGTGCACACCAGCGCCTCGCCGACGAGGACGGCGCGCGCCCCGGCGCGGCGCACACGCCGCGCCTCTCCGGGGGAACTGATGCCGCTTTCGCTGACGAGGAGGACGCAGGCGCCGATGAGGGGTCCGATGGCCTCCGTCACGTCGAGATCGACGTCGAGGGTGCGGAGGTCGCGGTTGTTGACGCCCATGAGGCCGGCGCCGACCGCGTACGCACGCTCGACGTCGTCGGCGTCGTGGACCTCCACCAGGGCGTCGAGCCCGCAGTCGTGGCACTCGCCGAGCAGGATGCTCAGGGAGCCCGAGGGGAGCGCCGCGGCGATGAGCAGCACGCCTGCGGCGCCGGCGTCGGCCGCCTCCCAGACCTGGTAGGGGTCGATGATGAAGTCCTTGCGCAGGACCGGCACGTCGACCGCCGCGGCGACGGCGCGCAGGTCGTCGAGCGAGCCGCCGAAGCGGTCCGGCTCGGTGAGCACGGAGATCGCGTCGGCGCCGGCGGCCTCGTAGGCGCGCGCCTGGGTGACCGCGTCGAGATCGGGCGCGATGTCGCCTTTGCTGGGCGAGCGCCGCTTGACCTCGGCGATGACCGCCAGCGGCGTGGGCCCGCCGGCGGCGCGCGCCGCGTCGCCGGGGGCGGCGAGCGCGGCGCGCAGGCGGCCGAACGGGCTCGGCGACTCCGGTCGTGCCAGCGGGGCGCCGCGGTGCGCCTCGTCGGCCCGGCGCGCCTCGTCGGCGCGGCGCTGCGATGAGACGATCATCTCCTCCAGGAAGTCGCTCACGCGCCCTCCCCGGCGAGCCGGGCGCTGACGGCGACCAAGGCGTCCAGCTTGGCGCGGGCGGCGCCGGAGGCGACCGCCGCCCGCGCCGCGTCCACGCCCTCGGCGATGCTCCCGGTGGCCTCGGCGATGAAGAGCGCCGCGCCCGCGTTCAGCAGCACGATATCGAGATGTGGTCCGGCGGCGCCGTCGAGGACGCCGCGCAGGATGCCGGCGTTCTCGGCCGCGTCTCCGCCGCGCAGCTCGTCGAGTTCGGCGCGGCGCATGCCGAACTCCTCGGGCGCCACCTCGTAGCGCACGTCGAAGCCCTGGCCGGCGAACACTTCCACGACGGCGGTCGGGCAGGTGGTCGAGATCTCGTCCAGCCCGTCTTCGCTGTGCACGATGAGATTGCGCTCGGAGCCCATCAGACGGACGGCCTCGGCGATGCGCCCCACGTAGCGCGCGTCGGCGACCCCGATGAGCTGGTGACGGGCTCCCGCCGGGTTGGTCAGCGGCCCGATGAGGTTGAACGTCGTCGCCATCCCCAGCTCCCGCCGCACCGGCGCGACGTGCTTCATGGCCAGGTGGTGCCGGGGCGCGAACATGAAGCCGATGCCGGCCTCCGCGATGCATCGGCTCACCCGCTCCGGCGCGAGGTCGATGTGCACGCCGAGCGCCTCGAGCACGTCGGCGCTGCCGCACTTGCTGGTCGCCGAGCGGTTGCCGTGCTTGGCCACCGTGACGCCGGCGCCGGCCGCCACGAGCGCGGCGGCGGTGGAGATGTTGAACGTCTGGGCGCCGTCGCCGCCGGTGCCGCAGGTGTCGAGGATGACGTCGGCGTCGACCTCGACCTTCTCGGCGAGCTCGCTCATGGCGCGCGCCATGCCGACGATCTCGGCGGCGGTCTCGCCCTTGACGCGTAGCGCGCTGAGGAAGGCGGCCGTCTGCGCTTCGCCGGCGCGGCCGCCCATGATCTCGAGCAGGACTGCGCGGGCCTCGGACTCTTCGAGGTCGCGGCCCGCCGAAAGGCGCTGCAGCGCCTCGCTGATCACGTCATTCGGCACGTGCGCCTCCGCCGGCCGGCTCGCCGGCCGCGTCGTGCCCCGCGCGCCCGTCCAGCAGCAGGAAGTTGCGCAGCAGTTCGAGCCCCACCGTGGTCAGGATGCTCTCGGGGTGAAACTGCACGCCGTGCACCGGCAGCTCGCGGTGCCGCACGCCCATCACGATGCCTGCGGAGTTCCAGGCGCTGAGCTCGAGGCGCTCCGGCAGCGCCTCGTCGACGACCAGGGAGTGGTAGCGAGTGGCCGTGAACGGATCGGGCAGCCCGGCGAACACGCCGCGCCCGTCGTGGCCGATCTCGTCGGTCTTGCCATGAACCGGCGCCCCGGCGCGACGCACGACGCCGCCGTAGACCTGCCCGATCGCCTGGTGGCCGAGGCAGACGCCGAGCACCGGCAGGCGCGCGGCGCCGAAGTGGGCGATGGCCTCCATGCTGATGCCGGCCTCGTCGGGCGTGCAGGGGCCGGGGGAGACCACGAGGTGGGTCGGCCCGGCCGCCGCGATCTCGGCGATCGTCACCCGGTCGTTGCGCTTGACCGTGACCTCGGCGCCGAGCTCGCCCATGTACTGCACGAGGTTGTAGGTGAACGAGTCGTAGTTGTCGATCATGAACACTCTCGGCGGCGGCGAGACGCGCGCCGGCGCGGCCGTGTCCGTGCGGGCGGGCTCCGTCATCGGGCGAACTCCTCGTGGGCGAGCTCGACGGCGCGCAGCAGCGCCGCCGCCTTGTTCTGGGTCTCCTCGAACTCGGTCGCGGGGTCGGAGTCGGCGACGATGCCGGCCCCGGCCTGGAAGTAGGCTACGCCGTCCTTGACGATCACGGTGCGGATGCAGATGCAGGTGTCGAGGTCGCCGCTGTAGCTCAGGTAGCCGATGGCGCCGGCATACGGCCCGCGGCGAACCGTCTCGAGCTCGTCCACGATCTGCATGGCGCGCACCTTGGGGGCGCCGCTCACGGTGCCGGCGGGGAAGGCGGCCTTGAGCGCGTCGGTCGGTGTGGAGCCTTCCGCAAGCTGCCCTCTGACCGACGAGACCATGTGGATGACGTGCGAGTACAACTCCATCTCCATCAGCTCGTCGACCTTGATGGTGCCCGGGCGACACACGCGCCCGAGGTCGTTGCGCCCGAGGTCGACGAGCATGACGTGCTCGGCGCGCTCCTTCTCGTCGGCGCGCAACTCGGCGATGAGGCGCCGGTCCTCGGCGGCGTCGGCGCCGCGCCGCCGCGTGCCGGCGACGGGGCGCGTCTCGACGTGATCGCCCTGCACGGTGATCAGCGGTTCCGGGCTGGAGCCGCAGAGGGCGAAGTCGTCGAAGGCGATGTAGTACATGTACGGGCTCGGGTTCACGGCTCTCAGTCCACGGTACACCGCAAACGGCGAGACAGAGGCCGGCGTGCTGAAACGCTGGCTGAGCACCACCTGAAAGGCGTCGCCGGCGTAGATGTAGTCGCGGATGCGCTCGACGCCGGTCTCGAACTGCCGGCGCGTCATCGACGAGGAGACGGCGGCGCGGCCGTGCCGGTCGCCGCCGGCCGTGGACGTTACGCCTGAGCTTTCGTCGGCCGCGGACGTTGCGCCTGCGCCGGCTTCGGCCTCGAGCTCGGCGCCGGCGTCCGGATCCGCCGCCTCCGCCTCCGTCACGCCGTAGGCGCTGGCAGGGAGCGGCGTGCGCAGCTTCTCCTTGACGGCCGCGATGCGCGCGACGGCCCGCTCATACGGGCCGTCCACGTCGCGGCCCTCCACGAAGGCGTTGGCGACCACCGTGATCGTGTGCTTGAGGTGGTCGAACACGAGCACGGTGTCGGCGAGCAGGAACGCCATCTCCGGCAAGCCGAGGTCGTCGGGCGGCGCGTCCGGCAGGTCCTCCAGCCGCCGCACCAGGTCGTACCCGAAGTAGCCGACGAGGCCGCCGGCGAGCGGAGGCAGCGCCGCGCCGGCGCCGTCCGCCGGCGGGCGGTAACTGCTGATGAGCTCGGCAGCAGCCGCGAAGGGGTCGGCGTGCTCGACCTCCAGGGAATCGCCGTTCTCCTGCACCGTCAGGCGCCCGTCCGCGTAGGTCACGAGGGCGCGGGCGCCGACGCCGAGAAAGGAGTAGCGGCCGAGGTGCTGCCCCTGTTCCGCGCTCTCGAGGAGGAACGCGCGCCGCGGAGCGCCGAGCTTGAGAAAGGCGGAGACGGGCGTCTCGAGGTCGGAGACGAACGAGTGGGTGACGGGCAGGACGTTGTGGGCCAGTGCGAGGCGGCGCGCCTCGACTAGCTCAGGTGTGACTCGTATGTCCTTCGCCACGGGCCAATCATGTGACACCTCCGGTGAGCACCGGGCCCTTCGTCGTGTGCCCGCCGTGCGGCGAGCGGTCTGGGAAAAGTAAGGGAGTGCACTGCGGCTGTCAACCGTTCGGGCTCGCGGCGAGCGCGCGCCCGGAGCGGGCGCGGGTGGCCGCGCCGCGCGTGGGGGATGTAGGCTCTCCCACCATGGCCCTGCTCACCCGCATCACCGACGAGGACGCCCACCGGCGCCGCTGGGAGCTCCTCGCGCTCACGTCCATCGGCGCGTTCATGGCCCCGATGGACGGGTCCATCGTCTCGGTGGCGCTGCCCAAGATGGGCGCCGAGCTGCACCTCAGCTTCGCCGCCGCGATGTGGGTGCAGGCCGCCTACCTGCTTACCACGGCCGTCCTGCTGATCCCGCTCGGCCGGCTCGCCGACCAGCACGGGCGCGTTCACTTCTACCTGCTCGGAGTCGTGATCTTCACGGCCGGCTCGCTGCTGGCGGCGCTCAGCATGAACGGCGCCTGGCTGATCGGCAGCCGGATCGTGCAGGGCGCCGGCGGTGCCCTCATGGTGGCCACGGCGGCTGCGATCGTCACCGCGGTGTTCCCGCCACACGAGCGCGGCAAGGCTCTGGGCATCAACGTCATGGCCGTCTACATCGGTCTGACTGTAGGGCCGCCGCTCGGCGGCATCCTCGTGGACACGCTCGGCTGGCGCTCGATCTTCTTCATCAACCTGCCCATCGGCGCCGTCGTCCTGGTGTGGGGCTGGTTCATGCTGCCGCGTTCCGAGGGCACGGCAGGCGCGCCGCGCGTCGACTTCGCCGGCGCGGCGCTACTCGGGACCTTCCTCATCAGCTTGCTGGTGCCGCTCACGTTCGCCACGGAGTGGGGCTGGGCCGCGCCGCTGACGCTCGGTCTGCTCGCCCTCTCGGTGGCGGCGCTCGGGGCCTTCGTCGTCGTCGAGCGCCGTGTCAAGGCGCCGGTCCTCGACCTCGACTTGCTCCTGCACAACCGGCTGTTCGCGGCCGCCAACCTGGCGGCCTTGCTGAACTACATGGCGCTGTACGCGATCAGCGTCCTCACCGCCATCTTTCTGCAGATCGTCCAAGGCCGCTCCGCCGCGGTGAGCGGCCTGCTGATTCTCAGTCAGCCGCTGCTGATGGCCGTCCTCAGCCCGTTCAGCGGGCGTCTGAGCGACCGGATCGGTTCGCGCGTGCTCGCGTCCGGCGGCATGATCACGATCGCCGGCGGCATGGTCCTCCTTGCCTTCATGCCGGAGACGGCGCCCGTATGGCAGGTCTTCGGCGACCTCGCCATCGTCGGTCTCGGCATGGCGGCGTTCAGCGCCCCCAACACGTCGGCCATCATGGGCAGCGTGCGTCGCGACCAGCTCAGCGTTGCGAGCGCCTTCTTGGGGACGATGCGCACCACGGGTCAGGCGCTGAGCGTGGCGCTTCTCGGCGGCATCGCCGCCAGCCAGCTGGGCCGCCTCGGTGGCCGGCTGCTGTTCACGCACGGGCAGGGGGCGGGCGCCGTGGGCCTCGCCGCCCGTGCCGTCAACGAGTTCGCCAAGGGCTATCGCTATGCGATGCTCGCCGGCGCCGCGCTTGCTCTCATCGGCGCGCTCGTTTCACTGACGCGAGGGGCCCACGCGGCCGGCCCGGCCGCACCGCACGCCGGCGGCCCAGCTCGCCCTCCTGCTGCGCCGGCCGGCGACTAAGCCTCGCGACGCAGGTCGACCGGCTGAATGGGGAGTCCGGTCCTAGTACTTCCGAAGCTGCGGGAGGCGGTCCGCGAGGAAGCGGGCGAGGACCGCCGCATCGTCCAGCCCGAACCTGGGGTCTCGCGAGACCGCTGTGTCGGTCACGGTCGCCAAGGCTTCGCCGGGCTCGCACAGCGGCCGGTCGTGCCCGGCGGCCTGCCGGAACACCTCGATCTTGTTCGGGGACTGCAGTTTGTGCCCCTCCACGACGACGATGTCGAAGCCGGTGAAGTAGCGCAGGACGATGTCGACCAGGCTGGCCTCGTGCGCCAGCGACGTCACGAGGGCGAGCTTGGCCGGCGAGTGGACCACGTACGCCTCCGCGCCGGCCTGCCCGAGACGCCAGGAGTCCTTGCCGGGGACGTCGATATCGAAGCGATGCGCGTCGTGCTTGACGGCTCCCACGCGCAGGCCGAGGGCGCAGAGTTCGGGGATCAGCTTCTCGAGGAGGGTGGTCTTGCCGCTGTCGCTCTTGCCGACCACGGCCGCCAGCGCCGGCCGGCAATGGGCGGCGTCGTGCCGGTCCCGGTCGAGACGCCGGCGCGCGTCCTCGAGATCGGCCGGCGTGTTGACGCTGAAGAAGAGCGCCGACGTGGCGAAGGGGACCTCGGCGACGCGCACCCTGGAGTAGAGGTCCGGGATCTTGTTGTTCCCGGCGGCGAGGAGCTCGTTGATCGGCGCCAGACAACCGCGACCGTAGACGGCGTGCAGCGGCTCGATCTGGCCGCGGACCACGGGAAGCGCCACGTCGACGTCGTCGAAAGCCTCGACGACCTCCTTGATCGCGGCGCGCTCCGCGAACGGCATGTCGGCGGCAAGCACGAAGACCTGCTCGTCGTAGTGAGCCAGCGCGCTCGCGATGCCCGCGAGTGGGGAACCCGGGATCTCATCGTAGATGGCGTCGCAGCCGCTCGGGACGAGCTCGCGATCGGCTTCTGTCCGCAGGGAGACCGCGACGGTGGGGAAGACCCCTCGAAGGGCGGCGACGCCGCGCTCGATCAGCGTCTCGCCGCCCATTTCCAAGGTCCGCTTGTCGAGTCCCATCCGCCGTCCGCGGCCGCCGGCCAGAAGGACGCCGATGGTGACCGGCGAACGCGACTCGTTGCGCGGGGAGCTCATGGCCGGTCATCCTATAGGACCGCTTCCCCCCGTTCGCTCACGGGCGCTGCTGCCACGGCTGCCCCGTGCACCCGGGCAGCGCGGTAGACTGATAGCGAAAGCGACCATCGTCCGGCTCGGCCTGCCGCGCATGACCGCCAACCGTTTGGCGCCGGACCGGACGACGAGGTAACCGAATGGATCTGTACGAACACCAGGGTAAGGCCCTGTTCGCCGCTGCGGGTATCCCCGTCCTGCCGTCGCAGGTCGCCCGGGATCGCGCGGAGGCCGAGCGGGCCGCAGGCGAGCTCGGCTTCCCGCTGGCCGTGAAGGCACAGGTGCTCAGCGGCGGCCGCGGCAAGGCCGGAGGCGTTCGCGTCGTGCAAAGTCGGGAGGAGCTCGTCGAGGCCGTCCCGGCGATCCTCGGCCTGACCATCAAGGGCAGGCCGGTGCACGCCGTCCTGCTGGAGCAAGGTGCTTCCGTCCTGCGAGAGCTCTACCTCGCGATCACCCTCGACCGCCACAGCAAGTCGCCGCTCGTGATCTTCTCCAGGCGCGGCGGCGTGGACATCGAGCAGGTCGCGGCGGACAATCCCGCTGCCCTTCTGCGGCTGCCGCTGAACGCCGCCTCTGAGGCCTGCGATGACGTCTGCCGTCGCGTGGTCGAGGCGGTGGACCTGGGCGACCCCGGGCTCGACGCCCAGCTGGCGGACATGGTCCGGCGCCTCTGGGCGCTGTATCGCGACAGCGACGCTTCGCTGGTCGAGGTCAATCCCCTGGCCGTCGTTGACGGTCCGGCGAGGCTCGTCGCGCTCGACGCCAAGGTGACCATCGACGACAACGCCCTGTACCGGCAGCCGGAGCTCGCGGCTCAGCGTCCGGACGAGGACGAGCGCGAGCGGGCGGCGCGCGAGGCCGGCGTCACGTACCTGAGCCTCGATGGCAACGTCGGCGTGCTCGGCAACGGCGCCGGACTGGTCATGAGCACGCTGGACATGATCGGCGCCGCCGGCGGCACGGCCGCGGACTTCTGCGACATCGGCGGCGGGGCCCGCGCGGAGCGCATCGCCGCCGCCCTCGACATCATCACGTCCGACGAGCGCGTGCGGGCGCTCCTCATCAACATCTTCGGCGGCATCACCCGCGGCGACGAAGTGGCGCGCGGAGTGCTGGCGTGGGAGGCGGACACGAGCACCGACCTGCCGCTCGTCGTGCGGCTCGACGGCAACAACGCCGCGGAGGGGCTGCAGTTGCTCGCGGACGCCGGCCTCGGCGGCCTCGTCGTCACGCAGAGCGCCCAGGAGGCAGTTGAAGCCGTGGTCTCGGCCGCGGCGGATCGGGAGCTGACATGAGCATCCTCATCGATGGCAGCAGCCGCGTGCTGGTGCAGGGCATGACCGGCCGCGAAGGCACGTTCCACACGGAGCGCATGCTCGCGGCGGGCACCACCGTCGCGGCCGGCGTCACCCCGGGTAAGGGCGGTCAGACCGCGTGCGGGCTACCCGTGTTCGACACCGTGGGCGAGGCGGTGACGGCCACCGGCGCCGACGTCAGCGTCATCTTCGTGCCGGCGCGCTTCGCCAAGGCGGCCGTTCTCCAGGCCGCCGAGGGCGGCGTACGCGTCGCCGTCCTCATCACCGAGGGCATCCCGGTGCGTGACATGAGCGAGGCCGTCGCGGAACTCGGGCTCGACGACGGCCCCGTGACGGAGCGACCGTTCGTGCTCGTGGGCCCCAATTGCCCGGGCGTCGTCACCCCGGGGGGCTGCAACGCCGGGATCATGGCGGCGTCGCTGTTCGCCCCCGGCAGCGTGGGCATCGTCTCGCGCAGCGGGACCCTGACCTACGAGATCGCCTTCGGCCTCACGCGCGCGGGCATAGGGCAGTCGACCTGCATCGGCATGGGCGGCGACCCCGTCCACGGGCTCGGGTTCCGGGACTGCCTTGAACTCTTCGAGGCAGATCCGCAGACCGAGGCCGTCGTCCTGGTCGGCGAGATCGGCGGCGACGACGAGGAGCGAGCCGCCGCCTACGCGGCGGCGCACCTGACGAAGCCGGTCGTCGCTTACATCGCCGGCTTCACCGCCCCTCCCGGCAAGCGCATGGGCCACGCCGGGGCGATCATCTCCGGCTCCTCAGGCACGGCGGCCGGCAAAGCGCAGGCGCTGGAAGCGGCCGGCGTCCCCGTGGCGCGGCGACCCGATGCCGTGCCGGGACTGGTCGCAGAGGCGCTTGCGCAACGTCAGGCCACCTGAGAAGGGATCCGGGCGGCACGCCCCACCGGGCTCGCTTCAGGCCAGCGAAAAGGAGCACAGGCATGTCGAGCGACCCGTCAGAGCTGGAACCTGAAGAGACGGACGATGGCCAGGTACCCGAGCCAGATGAGTACCGGCTGATGTGGGTCCTTCTGGCGCAGACCGCAAACGCCTGCTCGCGAGTGCGGGAACGCGAGTATGCGTACTACGGTATCAACAATGAGCGACGCGCCATCCTGGACATCATCGCGAACAACGGTGGCAGTGCAAACCCCACCGACATCGCACGGGAGGTATTCCGTGAACTGCATTCCGTCACGGGACTGCTGCGGAGAATGGAAGAGGCTGGGCTCGTATCGCTGCACAAGGGTTCCGGCCGGTCAAAGGTCGAAGTGCGGCTGACCAAATCGGGGCGGGACGTGCTGAGAGAGTCCGCGGACTCGGAGATCGACAAGCGGGTCTTCTCCGTGCTGAAGAAGGCGGAGCGCGAGCGCCTGCTCCAGTATCTCTGGAAGATCAGAGCGAGAGTCCTCAAGGACCTGGGCATCCCGGAGTGGCAGCTCAACCTGGCGCTACACGGCCGCCCCAAGGAAGAATCGGACGGGTGAAGTCGGGCCGCCGGATCCGCCGCCGGCCGCAGCGGCTCCGGGTGCGTAGCGCCTGCTGACGAAGACCCCGGGCGCCGTGGAGCGCCGCTTGCCCGCACGGCCCGCCTGACGCGCGCGGCGACGACGGCCGCCATGGCGGCCGCGCTCGCGCACGTGATACCGTCGTACCAGTCCTACTCCCAGCCCTCCGCCCTACGGCATTCGCTAGGGGCGCCGGGCCGTACCATGGACAGACCATGGGGCGATGCACCTGCGTCGTCGTGGGCCTGTGGCGGAAACGCCCGGACCTCCTCGTGTTTGGAAAGGAGCAAAGGACGTGAACGTAGCCTCGGCATCGCCTCGCCGAGCCGCCGCCGACGGGCCTGATGGCCGGGCGCCGGCAGCGGCGTCTCCGTCGTGCCCCGCTCCCTCAATGACGATCGACCCGGAGGGAGCATGAACGACGAGGGATTCAGACTGAGCTGGAGGTCGATCGGCATCCTGGCGGCCGTCGCCGCGGTCATCCTGGCCGCAAGTCTCTTCGTCGCGCTGCGCACGCCGGACGCGGCGCCCGCCAGTGGTCCGTATCCCGACCTCATCCTCCAGGGCAAGCTGACGCAGAGGATCCCCTGGAGCCGGCTGCCCGTCTCCGTGACGTGGGACGGCACCAAGGCCGGCGCCATCCCCACGGACCTGAAGGCCGTCTATCGCGGCCAGACGCTCTACAAGCTCATCGGGCTGGTCGACGACCGCGATCCGGGCAGCTTCAACGTCGCCCTCGCCCGGAAGGGCTACAAGATCCGCTTCCTGGCCAGCGACGGCTACAGCTGGGACATGAGCAGTCGCGAGATCATCGGCAGGACGGGCTGGATCCTGGCGCGCCTGAAGAACGGCAAGCCGCTGCCCGCGAACGAAGGCCCCTACCGCGACGTGGGCCCGTTCATCCGTCACTTCTTCGGACGCGAGTCCGTCAAGCTCATCACGCGGATCAAGCTGATCTACTGACGTGGGCGCCGTCGCCCCCCTGACCCAGGCCGCGCCGTCGCTCGTGCCGCTCAGCGGCGGGAGACCGGCGGCCGCGGCGAGCGACGTCGTGCTCCTCACGGGGCCTCGCGGCAGCGGCAAGACGAGCGCCTGCCTAGAGCTCGTCGCCGCCGTGCGAGCGCGCGGCGGACGGGTCGACGGCATCGTCTGCCCCGCCCGCTTCGCCGAGGGGCGGAAGGTCGGCATCGACGTGGTCGAGCTCGCGGGCGGCACGCGCCGGCCTCTGGCGACCCTGGCCGGCGGTGAGGACCCGGGCCATGAGGACCCCGGCTGTGTGGACCCCATCTTGGAACCTAGGGGAGCCGAGCTCGTGCTTGGCGACTGGCTCTTCGACAGGGACGCTCTCACGTGGGCTCGTGAGCGTCTCGGCGCGGCCCGGCACGCCTGCGATCTGCTGGTCGTGGACGAGGTCGGCCCGCTCGAGCTCCTCTACGGCGAAGGGCTTGCGGGGTCGCTGGAGCAGGTCTCGAGCGGCGGGCACGGCATGGTCGTGATGGTCGTGCGGCCGGAGCTGGTGGACGTCGCGCGGCGGCGCTGGCCGCTGGCGCGCGTGGTGACGCCGGAGGCGCTCGGATCGCTCCTGGTCGCCGCTTCGCCGGCGGATGCCGTCACGTCGCCAGCGCATGTCGTCTCTTCGCCGCCGGCGGAAGCCGCGCACGACGCGGCCGTCCGGCTGGACGAGCTCTCGGTCAGCTTCTCGGGCCGGCCGGCGCTGACGCAGGTATCCCTGGCGATCGAGCCGGGCGAGTTCGTGCTGGTCAGCGGCCCGTCGGGATGCGGCAAGAGCACGCTGGCCCGCGTGATCGCGGGGCTCGTCCCCCAGGTGCTGGCGGGGACCGTGAGCGGCCGCGTGGACGTGGGCGGCACGGACCCCGTCGCCGCCGGGCCGGCGGCGACGGCCCGCCGCGTGGGGACCGTCTTTCAGGATCCGTCGGCCCAGCTCTTCTGCCTCACGGTCGCGGAGGAGCTCGCCTTCGGCCCGCGCAACCTCGGCCTCGGCGAGGCGGAGGTCGCGGCGCGCGTGCGCTGGGCCGCCGCGGCATGCTCTCTCGAACCCCTGCTCGCGCGCGCGCCCGGGTCGCTCTCCGGCGGTGAGCGGCAGCGCGTGGCGACCGCTGCGGTGCTCACGATGCGGCCGCGCGTGCTCGTTCTCGACGAGCCGCTGTCGGGTCTCGACGTCGGCGGCGTGCGCATGCTCCTGGACACGCTGCAGCGGCTCAACCGCGCCGAGGGGGTCACCATCGTGCTCATCGAGCACCGCCTCGTGGAGGTCACCCGGCTGGCCGATCGGCTCGTGCTGCTCGAGGGCGGCCGCGTCGTGGCCGACGGCCGCCCGTCCGCCGTGCTCGACGACCGCGAACGGGCCCGGCGTCTCGGCCTGCGGCGGCCCACCCAGGAGCCGCTGGCGGAGTGGGAGGACCTGCTCCTGCCGCCCGAGCCTCGCGCCGACGAAGAGCCGCTGCTGCGCGCCGCCGGGATCAGGGCGAGCTACGGCCGCTGCGCGGTGCTCCGCGGCGTCGATCTCGAGCTCTACGCCGGCGAGCTCGTGGCGCTGGTCGGTGAGAACGGATCCGGCAAGAGCACCCTGGCGCGCGTCCTTTCGGGCCTCAAGCGCCCGTCGGCGGGCAGCGTCACGATCCCGGGCGTGAAGCGTCCGCGGCCCGGGATCGACATCGGACTGCTGCTCCAGGACCCCGCCGACCAGCTGCTCACCGACGAGGTCGACGCCGAGGTGGCGCTGGGGCCGCGCTCCTGGCGGCGCCACGACCCCGCGGCGCACGAGGAACTGCTCGCCGTGAGCGACCTGCTCGACCTGCGCCGCCTGCCGCCGCTCGCGCTCTCCGCCGGCCAGCAGCAGCGCACCGTCCTGGCCGCCGCCCTCGCGCTGCGGCCGCGGGTCATCGTCCTCGACGAGCCGACTCACGGCCAGGACTGGGGGCACCTCGAGGGGCTGGTCGGCTTCCTCCGGCGGCTCAACGAGCAGGGCAGCGCGATCCTGCTCATCACCCACGACTTCAAGCTGGCGCACTACTGCGCGGATCGGGTGGCCATCCTGCGCGACGGCCGCATCGCCGCCACCGGCGTCGTCGCGCCGCGCGGGGCGCGCCCCTCGCAAGCGGTGGCGCCGTGAAGTTCTCGACCAAGGATCTCGTCCTGATCGCCGTGTTCGGCGCGCTCTGGGGCAGCGCGGAGATGACCCTGGGCGCCTGGATGCACGCCGCCAGAGTGCCGTTCACCGGGCTCTTCCTCTCGGCGATCGGCATCTGCATCGCACTGATCGGCTACGTGTTCGTGCCGCGCGCCGGGGCCGTCTTCATGATCGGCCTCGTGGCGGCGCTGCTCAAGGCGTTCAGCGTGGGGGGCGTCGTGCTCAACCCGATGATCGCCATCGTCGTCGAAGGCGTGCTGGCGGAGGCCGGGCTCGCCCTCGGAGGGCGGCAGCGCGAGGTACTGCCCTTCCTGCTCGCGGGCGCGCTGGCCGTGAACTGGTCGCTGCTCCAGCCCTTCTTCACCCAGGGCGTGCTGGCGGGCCAGGGCGTGCTCGAGATCTACGCGCGGACGCTCGCCGAGGTGGCCAGCCTGGCCTCCGCCAGCACGCCTTCGACGACGATGGCGATCATCGGGTTGAGCACGACGCCCCCCACGCTGAACGCC
>Ga0118677_10008394_pt1 | contig 16583 bp, 13 predicted proteins | sample AliMusrvi5mmetaG_FD_86154 | JGI IMG/M metagenome (GOLD analysis project Ga0118677, IMG submission 86154) | reverse complement strand
TTCTTCGGCATTGCGCTGGGCACGCAGCACCTGGAGCTTCTCCTCGGACGCCCGGGCTGCTGCCGCCGCCGCGCGCTGCTGTTCCTGCTGCCGGCTCAGTTCCTGTTGCTGCCGCTGGGCATCCTGCTGATGCGCGGCATCCGCCGCGCGCCGTGACGCATCCTGCTGGCGCGCAAACTCCGCTTCGCGATGCTGCTGTTCAGCCGCCGCCTGCTGCTTGGCCAGTTCCTGCGCCTTCTGACGATCGGCATTCTGCCGCTGAAGCAACTGGTCCGCCCGATGATGCTCCTCATCCTTCTGCCGCGCCGCCGCTTCTTCCGCCTGGCGTTGACGAGCCGCCTCTTCATTCAGACGCTTTTGCTCGATCCCACGGTCAATGGACCGGGGAGGTGCAATGGGCGTCGCAATGGAAGGCGCAACGGGTGTCGCAACAGGCGTCCGCACAGTGGGCGAAATGGTCGCATGCACCGTTGCACGACTCTCCCGCCCTCGCGCCTGCTCGCCCTGCACCACGGGAGCGTTGTGCGAAATACGGAAGATATCGGCGGACAGCGTGGTCTGCCGCCGCTGACGATCCTGCGCCTCGTTACGGACCACGATCTGACGGGGCGTCTCGCGCGCCGTCGCCGCCACCGGCGGACGATAGACGGCCAACGTCGTGCCCGCCACCCGAGAACGCGGGATGGGGTCACCTGCGCGAAGGTGTTGGTCGACCACGGCAAGCGGATGGATCTCCTGGTGCGTGATGGCGACGATCCGGGCGACCGGCGGGCCGACGTTGATGAGTCGTCCACCCTGGTTCGTCAGCCGGTTCTGCACGACACCCGCGCCGTGAAAGGCCTGCTCGGAGCGCGATCGCTCGAACCGATGCCGCGCCACGCCGACTTCACAGAAGTGTTCGGTCGGAACGAAAGTAAAGGCTGCCGAAACCAGGCCGAAATCGAAATCCCCGCGCACCGCGCGGCCCCGGAAGCCAAGACCGGCGCTGGCATCGAATGTTGCCTCCGGCGGCAACGGCGCCCAGCCGACGGCCGAGTCGGAATATCGCCAGCAGACCCAGGCCGGCCCCCAAACCCGATCCGGCCGCCAGATCCACCCGTAGCGGGAATGCTGCCGCCAGCGACCGTAGTGGAACGGGGCCCATCCCCACGAGTAAGACGATTGCCACATCCAGCCGCAGTCGCTGTAGACCCACTGCCCGCGCTGGCAGTAGGGAGTCCAGCCGCGATCCACAACCACGGCCGTGGGCTGCCAGCACCAGTCTCCGTCGATGTCGACCCAGGTGCCGTATGGCGCCAGATTCTGGTAAAACGTGGAGTAATCGACGGACCCGGACTCCGGTACCGCCATGACGGGCGGTGCCATGACGGTTTCCTGCACCACATCCTGCGCCGGCGGGGCTTCCTCCAACGGAGGCGTCGGGACAGATTCGGGCGTGACCGGTTCGCCCTCGGCACCGGCTTGCTCCAGCACCGCCGCGACGTTGGGTGCTGGCACTGCCTCGACGGGCGCCGCCGCAACACCGCCCTGGCCGTGCGACGTGATCGCCTTGATCGCCTCGGCCGACAGTCCGAGATCGCTGAGGTAGAGAATTTCGTCGACCGTTAGCGCATAGGTTGTGGCCGAGGCATTGACGTAGTCGATCAGCGTCTTCTCGTCGAGACCAGATTTGACCAGTTGGACGATATCTTCAAAGCCCTCGGAGGCGAACGCCTGCCGGTAACCGCCGACGATCAAAAGCATCGCAAGGCAACAGACTGTCAATCGGCGCATGGCACACAACCTCCGGGTGGCAGCACGTCGCTGGGAAACCGTGCTGGCGTCCCACTCATAACACATTCCTGGCATCGCGCCAACCAACATACGGCACGCCGACATACGGCCCCCGTTACTTCGCCGCCACGGTCCTGAACTTGATGCTGCACCCCACCGACTTCGTCTCGGGCGCGGCGACATTCTTTCCCGCCACAAGTGCGTCCACCGCGTCCTTCAGGTAATGCTTCTTCACCTTCGCCGCTTCATAGGTCGAGTCGTCGATGGTCCCATGGTACACGAGCTTGCCAGCCGCATCAAAGAGGAACGCTTCGGGCGTGCGCGTCGCTCCGAAGGCACGCGCGACCGCCGACGTGTCATCCACAAGGTACGAAAACGCATAGCCCTTGTCTTTGGCCAATGTCTTCATCTGATCGAGCGAATCTTCCGTGAACACCGCAGGGTCGTTGGCGTTCACGAACGCGACCCCGACACCCGCCTTCACGCCGTCATTGGCGATCTGAACCATGCGATCCTGCCAGGCTTTGACAAAGGGGCAATGATTGCAGGTGAAGACGACCAGCGTGCCGACTTTGCCCTTAACGTCCGCAAGGGCAACCATCTTTCCGTCCACGTTCGCCATCTTCTGGTCCGCCGCCGGCAGGGTCGCGCCAATCGCCAGCGCGTCGCCGCGTGCCGCCGAAACGGCCACCAGAATCGCCCCAACTGTCACCACGCCCAATTTGGTCATGCTCATTGCCTACCTCCGTTTCTTACCTGTTTCGACAGGGCTTCGGCCGTCTCCTCGTATTTCTCAGGATCGGCTTTGCCTTCCCACCATTGCCGAAGTTCGCCTTTCGGACCGAAAAAGAACGAGGCCGGCAAGGCGCCGGACCAATTCGTGCACAGCGTGTCGATAAAGATGGCGTCAGGATTGTCGATCAGGTACGACGAAAACGCCACGCCCGCCTGGGCAAGATAACTGACGATTTGCGGTCGCTGCTTGGGCGCATCCGCCGAGACCAGGATGACCTCAAGTCCATGGCCGGTGTGCGCGGCCCGGAAACGCAGAACGCTCGGCAATTCCTCACGGCATGGCGGGCACCACGTTGCCCACACGTGCACCAGCGTCGTCGTCCCGCGAGCCTGCCCGAGCAGCGTCTTCAGGTCGCCCGCGCTCACCACCCGCAGACTCGGGCTCGCATTTGTTGGACCGGAATCCGCCATTGCCGCCGTCCCGGCCAACAAAACCGCCGCCAGGACGATTCCCGTGAGCGGCGACAACCTGACTTGCGGCGACGTCTGCATGGGTCCTCGCGCCGTTCAAACCGGCTTCGTGGCGCCGCCCGTAAACGCCCGGCCCACCTTGGCGGCAAGGACAAAGTCGCTTTCCGTCAGCCCGTCGATCTTGTGGGTCCAGATCCGCACGGTCACCTTTCCCCAGGTGAGCGTAATCTCCGGATGGTGCCCCTGCTGCTCAGCGATCTCGCCGACGGCATTCGTAAAGTCCAGAGCCCCGCGGAAATCCTTGAACGTATAGACCCGCTCCAGATGGTGCTCGACGAGGACATCCCACCCTCCGCCCAGTTCACGGAGCAGGCGTTGCAAGTCCTCCCCTTTCAAGGGAGATACCCCGCCGCGGCACGGGATGCACGTTTGTCCGCCAATGTCATAGGTCATGCCTCGCTTCGCCGTGTGCGGCCTCTACTTCTTCTTGGCAACCGCTTCCAACGCGATGGCGAGCGTGACGTCGTCGCCGATCGCCTTATCCACAACCTTGTCGGAGCCGACGCCATAGTCGTGCCGGTTGATCGTCGTCTTCGCCTGCAGGCCGATGCGCTGGTTGCCCCACGGATCCGTGACCGGACCGGCGACCGTGACCGGCAACCTCAGTGCCCGGGTGGTTCCGCGTATGGTAAACTTTCCAACCAGCACCCAACCGGTCCCGTCCTTCTCGGTCTTCACGCCTTCGAACCGTATTTCAGGAAACTTCGCCGCATCGAAGAAGTCCGGGCTCCGCAGGTGCTCGTCCCGCTTATCGACGGACGTATCCACGCTCGCAACTTGAATCGTCGCCTCCGCAGAAAGCGACGTCATGACGCTCTTGTCCAGGACGACGTGCGCCGTGTAGTTCGTGAACCGCCCGCTGACCGTACTGAGTCCCAGGTGGGTGACGGAGAAGCCGATTTGCGAGTGAACCGGATCCACCGTGTAGTCTTCTGCATTGGCGAACGCAACCACCGCCACACTCAAAACCGCCGCCACTGTCAACGCGTTTCTAACAATCGTCATACTGCCTCCATTATCGCTAGTTCTTCATACGGTGCCGTCTCCGGCATCAGTCTCACACTCGTGGACTCGTACGGCCGGCACTGATCTTCGTCAACGGGTAGTTTCAACAATTCCGCCGTTCGGCGCCACAACAAGTTGCGGTACCCCTCGGTCATGGCGAGGGAGCCCAGCACCCCGCGGCTTCCGCGCAGGATTCGGTCGACCTCGTTTCTCGCATAGGCCAGCCCCCCCGCGCGCAAGACGATGCTTCGGGCGGCGAGCAGATCGCGACGGGACGTCTTCCCGCCCGCAATGAGCTTCGCCAGGGCATCCCGATCTCTCCGTGCCCCATGGTGCAGGGCATACCAGACCGGTAGCGTGACCTTTCCCTCGCGCAGGTCATCCAGCACTGAGACGTCGTCTCCTTCCGGATCCCCATTCGTCAGATCGTCGATGTCGTCCTGGATCTGGAATGCCAACCCCACCGACAAGGCGTATTCCCGCAAGGCCTTGACATCGTCATCCCCGGCTCCCGCGAGAATGGCGCCGGTGACCATAGGACAGGCGAAACTGTAGTAGGCAGTCTTCCACTGGCTGCTCTGCGAAATGTCGCGGGTGGTTGCCTCCATCGGAGGCGCCAGCGTATCAAACAGTTCCTTGAGTTCGCCGCAGGCCGTATAGATCGCCGCCAGGGTCAGATATTCAAGCGCGCGCTGCTTCCGGTCCGCGGCAGCATCAACCGACAGGAACATGTTGATGCCCACGGCATACAGCATGTCGCCGACGATCATGGCAACGTCCTCGCCGGAGAACCGCGCCGAATGGCTCTGACGGATCTCCTCGTCGAACAATGCGTGCATGGACGGTGCGCCGCGCCGCAGACGGGAGCCGTCGACGATATCGTCATGAACCAGGATGAAGGCGTGAAGAAATTCCAGGGAAACCGCCGCCTTGTAGAGATTTGCGACCTCCATCGGCGAATAGCCGGCGTAACAGGTCAGGAACAGCATCGGCCGCAGTCGCTTGCCCTTGCGCAGCACGAACGACAGGATGGCGTCGCGGTGGCGCGGCGGGATGGCCGACAACGGCGGCTGGCCGAACTGCCGCGCGAAACTCGCCAGTTCCAGTTCGATCCTCTCCAAGGTGTCCGGCAATGCAACCATAAGCTAACCTGCCTCCAAGTAGAGCCTGAGTTAGCTCCAAGCGTCGCTCCGTTGACATCGGGCAAACCCGCAGGTTTGCCTGCGAATGTCCTGAGGGACGGCTCGAATGGTGATTCCCCGCCCACGGCGGCGACGACGCGCCGCCCTCCAAAATGCATCACCCGACTCTCACGTAATGGAGTTAGCTCACGCAGGCGCTGAACGCTGCCCGTTGCGCCGGCGGAGCAGCGATGGGCGGCTTCCTACTGGTTGCGAAGGTGCCGCGTCAGTTTGCTCAACATGCGGCGGTTGCAGGCGATGCTGTCGCCGAGGAATCCCATGATGATGAAGAGCAGGCCCGACGTGCAAAACAGGGGAAAAAGCGAGAGCACGACCGTGCTCCGGCTATGCTCGATCAGGCGATCCGCCAGATAGAAGGTTCCGTCGACGCAACCGATCAGGATGAACATCACGCCCAGGGATCCGAACGTCCGCAGGGGTTCGTAACGCATGTGAATCCGGACCATATCCGCCGTACACCGCACGATGTATCCCAGCATGCTCGCAAACAACCGCGAGTTACGGACCTTGGGATTGGTTGCAATCAACACCTGGGCGATCGTGGTGCGCTCCTTTCCCAACGTGATGATGGTCTCCAGGGTGTGGGTGTAATCCGTGACGAGATCGAGTTTGATGGCCGCGGCCCTGGAAAAAGCACGAAAACCGCTGGTGACGTCGTCAATTCGTGTCCCGGACAGCTTCCTTACGACCCAACTGCCCAGGTACTGAAGGTACTTCTTGCGTGCCGAAAAATGCCGGATATTGGCGATGTCGCGCACGCCGATGACGAACTCGGCCTTCTCCTCGACAATGGGGGCCACAAGACGCGGGATGTCCGACCCCTTGTACTGATTGTCGCCATCCGTGTTGACGATGACATCGGCGCCGAGTCTCAGGCATTCCTCGACTCCGGCCAGAAATGCCGCGGCCAAGCCCTTGTTGTGGCGGAGCCGCAACACGTGCGTAACGCCCGCGGCGCGGGCCGCCTCAACCGTCTTGTCGGTCGATCCGTCGTCCACGACCAGCGTCTCGACCTGGTCGAAGCCCGGGATTTCGCGCGGCAACTCGGACAGAACCTGGCCAATCGACGTCTCTTCGTTCAAACACGGTATTTGGATAATCAGCTTCACAGAAGCTCCTATGCGCCCTGCCGTCACGCGGACCGCGTATCAGCCCCCGGCGGGATATCGACCGTTACGATTGCAAACCCAGTCGCATCGCGCAAGCGACAAACGGAAAACCTGAATCCTTTTCGGAGTAACTGCGAACGTTCAACGTCTTCCCCGATTCCCCCTCAAGGCGCCATGCAGGCCTGAATCACGCGGATAAGCGGAGCCGGATACGCGCCGAGCGCCACCAGGGCGAGCGTAAGGATGAACAACGCCGCACGGCTCATCTGCGGCAACGGGCTGGCAACAACCACCGCCGTGCCTTCAGCCGGCAACCGGTACATCACCGCAATAAGGCGCAGATAATAGAACAAACCAATAACGCTGTTGATAACCAGCACGACAACCAGCAGCCACAAGTTTGAACTCACACCGGCCGCCAGCACGGTGAACTTGCCGATAAAACCGATTGTCAGCGGAATGCCTGCCAACGACAGCAGCATGGCCGTGAACACGCCGGCCGTCCACGGCCGCCGCCAAGCCAGACTGCGGTAGTCCTCCACGACATCGGCGTCGCGCGAACGCGGGGAAAGAGCCGCGACCACGCCGAACGCCCCCAACGTCGTCACGAAATACGCGGTCAAGTAACAGGCAACGGCGATCGGCGCCCAGGCGCCGACGGCCAACAAGGCCACGAGCAGATAGCCCATGTGAGCGATCGACGAATAAGCCAGCATCCGCTTGACGTTGGACTGGAGCAAGGCCAGCCAGTTACCCGCGAACATGGAAGCGACAGCCAGCAGCGCCACCGCCGTGGCCACGGATCCGTGCCGCGGAACCTGCAGCATCCCGAAAAAGCGCAGCAGCAAAGCAAAGACTGCGCCCTTTGAAACCGTGGCCACGAACGCCGTGGCCGGGGCCGACGCACCCTGGTAAACATCCGGCGCCCAGCCGTGAAAAGGCACCACTGAGAGCTTGAACCCGACGCCCACGATCATCAGGGCAACACCCGCCAGCGGCAGTAACCCACCAGCAGCCCCCTGCGTCATCGAATGCGCCATGCCCGCGAATTCCAACGATCCAAGCGCCGCGTACACGAGCGCCATGCCGAACAAGAGGAACGCGGACGACGTCCCGCCCAGGATCAGGTACTTGACCCCCGCTTCGATCCCCAGCCCGTTTTCGCGTCGATAGGCAACCAGCGCGTACAGCGCAACACTCAGCAATTCCAAGCCGAGGAAGAACGACGCGAAGTGGACGCTCGCCACCAGAACGGCGGCACCCGTCGCGGCCAGGAGCAACAGAACGTAAAACTCCTCGCGGCGAAACGTCGGCGACTCCGCATCTGCTCCGACGGGGCCGTAGTTCGTCTCCAGGTAATCATGCGCGAACATGACGACCGCAAACGTCGCGGCGATGATCATCCCCATGTAGAAGAGCGCGAACCGGTCGATCACAAGCAACGCCGTTACCAGGCGGGGCGCGTGCGGCCACGCCACGGCCAGCGCGGCAAAAGCGGCCGCCAGTCCCGCGAGCGTCAGCCCCACCGCGAGCCGATGGCTTCGGCAAAACGCCGACGCCAGCAGCACGACAATGGCCGTGCCGGCCAGGATCAGCAGCGGGGACAAGGCCATCACGGCGTCATGGTGCATGGTGCACCTCAATGGAAGGGCCCAGCCGCTGCGCCCGCTCGATCGCGGGCGCGGCCAGGTCTAGGACACGCTGAGGGAACAGGCCCAGCCACAGCAGCGCGGCAATTGTCGCCACCATCACGCCCATCTCGCGGCCCGTCAGGTCGGCAATCGTCCGGGACTCGCGGACCGGCCCGTGGAACGCTTGCGCGATCATCCACAGCGCATAAACTGTGGCGACAACAAAACCGATTGTGGCGACTGCCGTAAGCCCGGCATTAACCGGGAAGGTTCCCAGCAGCACCAGGAACTCGCCGACAAAATTGCCGAGACCGGGCAGGCCCAGGGATGCGAGGGCCAGCACCATCGCCATGGTGCCCAGGCGCGGGACCACGGTCTGGAGCCCGCCCATGCGGCGCAAATCGCGGGTATGCAGGCGTTCGTCGAGGGAACCCACCAGCATGAAGAGCGCCCCGGTACTGAGCCCGTGACAGATCATCTGCATCACGGCGCCCTGCAGAGCCAGGGTGGTCCCGGCAAAGATGCCCAGCAATACAAAGCCCAGATGACTGACACTCGTGTACGCCACAAGTCGCTTCAAATCCGTCTGCGCGAACGCCAGCATCGCCCCATACAGAATGCCGATCGTGCCCAACACCATGGCCGTGGGCGCGAGTTGCGCGGCGGCACCGGGGAAAAGCGGCACGGCGAAGCGGATCAGGCCGTACGCGCCCGTCTTCAGCAACAGGCCGGCCAGGATCACGCTCCCGCCCGTAGGCGCCTCGGTATGCGCGTCGGGCAGCCAGGTGTGAAACGGAACGGCGGGCAGCTTGACGAAGAACGCCGCCGCGAAGCCGAGCATCAGCCACAGCGCGACGGAGGGCGTCAGGACCGTGCCCAGCAGGCGCGGGTAATCGAATGTATACTCCCCGGTGGCGCGGCCATGCGCGACATACAGGCCGAGGATGGCCAGCAGCATCAGCAACCCGCCCAACTGGGTGAAGAGGAAGAACTTCACGGCAGCCCGGTGGCGATTCTCGTGTCCCCAAAGGGCGATGAGGAAATACATCGGCACCAGCATGAGTTCCCAGGAAAAATAGAACAGGAAGAGATCCATGGCGAGGAACACGCCGGAAATGCCGGCCAGCGCCAGCAGCAGGTTCAAGTAGTAGAGCCCGACGCGTTCCCGAATCGCGGTCCAGGACGACAGCACCGCCATGACGCCGAGAAACGCCGTCAGCAACAGCAACAGCAGGCTCAACCCATCCACGGCAAGATGGAACCGGATGCCGAGAGGCGCCACCCATGGCACATTGAGTTCGGCTAACCAGACGGAACCGGGCACAGAAGGCCGGATGCCCAACGCGAGGAGCCCGGCCGCGACGCAGGCCACCAGCGCGATCCAGCGCGGCGCCGCTGGATGCCGTCGACCAAAGACCCAGGCGAACAGTCCGCCCAGACCAAGAACCAAGATGAAACCGACCAGGATCATTGGAACACCAGAATTAGAAGAATCACGATCGCACCCACGGCGATGCTCGTTGCGTACCCGCGTACCCGGCCGGTCTGTGTCCGGCTCAACAGCCAATGCATCGCCTGGTTGACCGTGGCGACAGCCCGGCAGACGGCATCCACGCCGTCGTTCCGATTGAGACGCGCCAGGTAGACAAAGGGCCGCACGAGGCACACGCCGTAGATCCAGTCAAAGCCCCATCCGACGGTCCACAACCTGTGGATCAGGGCACCGGCCGGCGTATTGGCCAACGTCTCCACCAAAGCCGGCCGCCGCACGTACAACAGCCAGGCCACCGCGAGACCGAGCACCGTTGCCGCTTCCGAGACCGCGCCCAGCAGGCGCTCCGTCCCAATCGGCCCGCCGGCCCGCTCTGCCGTGAACGTGGTGCCCAGGAAGTTGCCAAGCCAACCATGCCCGCCCAGGGCCTCAGGCCATTGGAGGAATCCGCCGCCCAGGCAGGCGACTGCCAGAATGACGAGCGGCACGGTCACGACCGCGCTGGCGGCGCCAGCCGGCTTCGCGTGTGACTCGCCAAAAAATGCGAGGAACACCATGCGGAAGGTATAGAGCGACGTGATGAAGACACCAGCCAAACCCGCGGCGAAGAGCACATGGCCGCCGGATTTGGCATTCCAAACGCCCGTCAAAATCGCCTCCTTCGAGAACCCGGCCGTGGCCGGAGGCAGCGATGCCAGGGCAAGGGCGCCGGCCAGGAACGTCCAGAACACGACCGGCAGTTCCTTTCGCAACCCGCCCATCTTGAACAGGTCATGTTCCTCATGCAGACGGGCGATAACCACGCCCGCGGCGAGGAAGAGCAGGGATTTGAATAACGCGTGGGTCACAAAATGAAACACGGCGGCCGACCACGCACCGACGCCCAGGGCCAGGAACATGTAGCCGACCTGGCTCATGGTCGAATAGGCCAGCACGCGCTTGATATCCCGCTGGACCAGGGCGCTGCAACCGGCCATGAGCATGGTGAGCGCGCCCAGCACGGCGACCAGCGACTGCACCACGGGCGCGAGTTCGAACAGGACGTGCGTACGGGCGATCAAGTACACGCCAGCCGTGACCATGGTGGCCGCGTGGATCAGAGCGCTCACCGGCGTCGGCCCGGCCATGGCATCGGGCAGCCATGTCTGGAGCGGCAATTGCGCCGATTTCCCGACCGCGCCCCCAAGCAACAACGCGGCCGCGGCAATGGCCAGCGCCGACCCGGGCGTCCACTGCTCCACGACTTTGCGCAGGAGTTCCTGAATGTGCAGCGTGCCTAGGTTGGCGAACAGCAGAAACAACCCCACGGCCAGGGCGGCATCGCCCACACGCGTGACGACAAATGCCTTGATCGCGGCCTGTCCGTTCGCCGGGTCCTTGTACCAGAAACCAATCAGGAGGTAACTGCAGAGTCCCACGCCCTCCCAGCCCAGATAGAGCAACAGGAGATTATCGGCCAGCACCAGGATCAGCATGGACGCCACAAACAGGTTCATGCAGGCAAAGAAGCGCCGGTACCCATCGCCGGGCGGGGTCCCCTGCCCTGCCATGAACCCCGCCGAGTAAAGGTGGATCAGGAATCCCACGACGGTGACGACGACAACCATGACGAGCGAGAGCGCATCCAGATAGAGGGCAACACGCGGCGCGAACCCCACGACGTCGATCCAGTTCCAGAGCACCTGCGAAACGGCGTGGCCCGCGGGCGGCGCGGCGACAAAGCGCCACGCCAGCAGGACCGCCACAACGGCCGAGGCTCCGACTGACCCCACGCCGATGGTGGCAACGGCCCGGCGGGCCAGCGGCCTGCCAGCAGCCAGCGCAACAGCGCCCGCCAACGGCAACGCCGGTATCAACCATAGCCATTCGAAACCCGTCATTCGACTCATCCTCGCATGACGCTGACCGCATCCACGTCCAGCGACTTAAACCGATGATGCAAACGTAGCACCAGCGCCAGCCCCACCGACACCTCGGCCGCGGCCAGAGTCAGGATCAGTATGAACATGACCTGGCCGTCCGGTTGTCCCCAACGCGAGCCGGCGGCCACAAACGCCAGGCCGGCCGCATTCAACATGACCTCGATGGATAGCAGGACGAAGACGATGTTTCGCCGCGCCAGCACTCCCACCAGCCCGAGCGCGAAAAGGATCGCGGCCAGGATCAGGGCGTGCTCGAAGGGGATCGTGGTCATCATCTGTCCCTCCGTGCCGCCGCACAGCCTCCACGGCCCCGGTGGAACGGGGCCCTCCAGCAGAAAAAACGACCGAATCTTCGGCCACCTATGGAGGGTCGCGTTCCACCGCGACCGCCGGGCAGGAGGCTGTGTAGCGGTATCATCCTTCGCCCTCCGTCGCCCGCCGGCCCAGGCGATAGGCGCCAACCAATCCGGCAAGCAGCAACAGCGACGCCAATTCCACGGCGATCACATAGGGGCCGAACAAGGCCAGGCCCACCTTGCGGGAATCGACCACCGCCATGCCGTTGGCCGGACCGAATGACGTGGTGAATACCGGGATCAACTCCAGCAACAGGATTGTTGCCAGCAGCGAGGGCCCGACCCATTCCGAGGGAGTCAGCCAGCGGCGTTCCTGCTCCGGAGCCGGCGATCCCAGGTTCAACATCATAATCACGAACACGAACAACACCATGATGGCGCCGGCGTAGATAATGACTTCCAAGGCGGCCACGAACGGTGCGCCAAGATCGAACAGGACCACCGCCGAAGCCAGCAGGGACACAATAAGGTAAAGCAGGGCATGGACAGCATTCAGCCGCGTCACCGCCAGAAGCGTAGCCAGAACGGCTACGGCGGCGGAAATATAGAAGACCGTATTCACGTAGATTTCCTATGGCATCAGACTCTTTACATCCACCGGCGCCCGTTCGGATCGCGCCTCGCCCTTATCCTTGCCTGCGATCTTCAGCCCCGCCATCTGGTAAAAATTGTACCCGTGGTACTTGCCCTGGCCGCTGATGGTCAGGTCTTCTTTCTCGTACACCATGCCCGGCCGCCGGTACTCGCTCATCTCGTAGTCCGGCGTGAGTTGGATGGCACACGTCGGACAGGCCTCCTCGCAGAAGCCGCAGAAAATGCAGCGCGAGAAGTTGATTCGGAAGAACTCGGGATAGCGACGACCGCTGTCATCTTCCGCCGCCTGCAGGGCGATGCACCCGACCGGGCATGCCACCGCGCACAAGTAGCAGGCCACGCACCGTTCCCCGCCGTCGGGATCGCGCGTCAGGACAATCCGCCCGCGCGACCGGGCCGGCAGGCGCCGCTTCTGCTCCGGGTACTGCACCGTCACCCGTCGCCGAAAGGCGTGCAGGAAGACGCTCCAGATTGTGCTCAAGATACTCCACATGGTCACTACCTCCACACCATCAGCCACCCGCCCGTCAGCACCAGGTTCAACAGGACGAGCGGCAGCATCAGCTTCCAGCCAAACGACATCAGTTGATCGTAACGGGGACGCGGCAAGGACGCCCGGATCAGAATGAACAGCCCCACCAACACGAAGGTCTTAAGCAGGAACCACACAATCGGCGGCAGCAACGGACCCAGCCAGCCGCCGAAGAACAGCGTCACCGTCAGGGCCGAGATCAGTGTAATGCCGACGTACTCGCTTAAGAAGAACATGGCGAACTTCATCCCCGAATACTCGACGTGATAACCGGCGACGAGTTCGTTCTCCGCTTCCGGCAAATCGAACGGGATCCGGCGCGTTTCAGCCAGGCCGCCGATAAAGAAGACCACCAGAGCAAGACATTGAGGAACGCAGAACCACAGCCCTTCCTGCGCGTGCACGATTTCCCTCAGGCTGAAACTGCCGGCCAGGGCCACGACGCCCATCAGCGACAGGCCCATGAAGACCTCGTAGCTGAGCATCTGCCCCACGGCGCGCATGCTGCCCAGCAGCGCGTACTTGTTGTTCGAGGACCAGCCGGCCAGCGCCACGCTGTAGACCGAAAGCGAGGACATGCCGAGGAAGAACAACAGGCCGATGTTCAAATCCACGACCTGGATCAGCGGCGTGAAAGGAATCACCGCAAATGAAAGCAGCGTGACAATCATGATGATCGCCGGGGCGATGACGAATACGGGCTTGTCGGCAAACGGCGGTATCCAGTCCTCCTTGGACAAGATCTTGATCATATCGGCCACGACTTGCAGCAAGCCGAGCGGCCCGACGCGGTTGGGGCCGTAACGATCCTGCCACAACGCCAGGAGCCGGCGTTCCCCCCAGATGAGCCCGGATGCAATCGTGAGCAGGCCGAACAGGAGGCCGAAGACGATCAGCCATGATGTCACGGTCGGGCTCATAGCGGCTGCTCCACGGCGACTTGGCCCGCTGTTGCCCCGTCCGTCTTTGGTAGGGCGACGGCGTCCTTGCCGCGCCGTGACAGTGGCGTTACGGCGATGCTGCCCCACGCGGGCAGCACGAGTACCGGCAGCCCCGGCAGGCCGGCAGGCGTTCGTGCCACACCGATGGGCAAGCCCGGAGACGCGACAACGGGACACGTGCGCGACTGGATACCGACCGACAGGGTTACCTCCTGCCCCTCCTCTAGCCCGAGCCGCGCCATGTCGTTCGGATGGAGCGCGACATACGGTTTGGGCACCCGCGCGGCGATACCGGGCGAATGGACACTCAGTTCATCGGATCCGAAGATGTGCCAGGCCGGCACGATCAACCAGCGCGATGTCCGCGGCGCAAACGCACCCGGAATGGACACGCTGTACGGCGTCGGCACACCGGCTGGCGGTTCAATCAGCCGCCGACTCGGATCGCCGCCCTGCAGGGCGCCGCCCGTCTCAACTTGAAACTTATTGACCGCCTGGACGGAATTCCACTGCGGCGCCCAAAACCGGGTCAGCAACGAAGCCGGCGGCCGTGCGGGCGAGCCCTCCATGGAGAAAGCCAGCGGCGCATCGGGATCGTCTGGCGGCTTGGGCTCCTGCACACTGAGATGGGCGGTGATGGCGGTACGCCCGCTGTAGCGCGCCGGCTGGCGCGGAACCTTCCGGCCGGCCATCCTGAAGTCGGCCGGCGGCGCAATGCCCGGTATCTCCTTGAATTCCGGCAGTGCGTCGGCCAGGGCGGCCAGCAGATCGTCCAGTCCCTTCCAGGCGCGAGACGACGGCGCCATCAGATCCGCCAGCCACCGCCACGACGCCTGAATGTCGTCGCCGGGAACAAGCACTTGGAACAACCGCTGGGCCCGGCCCTCGTTGTTGACGTAGGTGCCGCCGGCCTCCGCGAACGTGGCGGTCGGCAGCACCAGATTCGCCCGGGCGGTCGTGGCGTGATCCAGGTGATCCAGGACGATCGTCTGCCGTACGCCGCCCAGCAACGCGTCGACGGCATCGGCGGGCAGACGCCGGTGGAGATCGTTTTCGAGCACGATCACGGCATCGGCCGTGCCGTTACGAATCTCAGCCACGGCCGCATCCAGGCTCTCGCCCGGGAGCATGGCCGCGCCAAAGCTATTGCATTCCGGCGCCGTGAAACACAGGCGCGCATCGCTGCCCGTCCGACACAGAGCCCAGGCGACATTGGCGGCAGCTTCCGCCACGGCCTCGCTGCCGCATCCGTAGCCGGAAACCACGAGCGGCCGCTTGCCGGTTCGTAACGCGGCGGCAATGCCCTCCGCCATAGTCAGTGTCTCGGGCGCCAGCCCCGTGACCGGCGGGGCCATCGGATCCAGCGCATGCGCCACGGCAAAGCCAAGTCGCGCGAGGTCGGAGGGCGCGGCGCGGACCGTTTTCGAAGCCAGGGCATCGAGCGTCGTGCGGTCGGTTGAAGCGATAACGAGCGGACCGCGCTGGTCCTGCATGGCGTCGCGCAGGCTGGCGTCCAGCCATTCATAGATTCCCAGCTTCATGGCTTCGGCCTTGGGTTTCTGAAGCACGGCCTGCCGCAGCGCGAGTTCGAGGAGCGGGGCGGTCTGGGTCACGTCCTCGCCGAGGATCAGGACCGCATCGCACGATTCCACTTCGTGCAGCGAAGGCGTCCGGGCCGGCCCGCGCCGCAAGAGGTCGAGCAGGGTCCGCACCAGCCGCAACTCGCGCTCGGCGACGCCGTGGTAGAACCGTTGCGGTCCAACAAGCGTGCGCAAGGCAAAATTGGCTTCCAGCGAGGCGCGCGGCGAACCGATGCCGATGACCTTGTGATTCTGCAGGACGTTCGTTGCCAGGGCGAGCGCTTCGTCCCGGCTGACGCCGACCGGCTCCCCGTTCCCGCGATGCAGCGCCCGGCGCAGGCGGCGTTTGTCGTTGGTGAACGCATAGCCGTAGCGACCGCGGTCGCAAAGAAAATACCCGTTCACTTCCCCGTTGTAGCGGGGCATGATGCGGCGCACCATGCCATAGCGTTCACCGGGAATAGTATTGCAGCCGAGGCCGCAGTGCGGGCACACGGAAGGCGCCGTCTGCAGATCCCACTTGCGCGTGTAGCTTCGCTTGAGCACCTTGTCCGTGAACACGCCGGTGGGGCACACCTCGACCAGGTTGCCGCTGAAAGGGCTTTCCAGGATGCCATCCTCGTGCCGGCCGAAGTACACGTGGTCGTGCCAGCCGTGCACGTCGAAGTCCCGGCCGCCCGCGTAATCGCGATAGAATCTCACGCAGCGGTAGCACTGGATGCAGCGGTTCATCTCCATGTGAACGAACGGCCCCAGGTCCTGGTCACGGTGGGTGCGTTTGCTGAACTTGTAGGATCGGTGTACGTGGCCGGTCATTACCGTCATGTCCTGCAGGTGGCACTCGCCGCCCTCGTCGCAGACGGGGCAGTCATGCGGATGATTGACCATGAGCCATTCGATGACTTTCGCGCGGAAGGCTACGGCCTCGGGGTCGTTGATGGCAACCCGCATGCCGTCGGCCACGGGGATCATGCACGCCATCTCGAGGTGGCCGCGGACGTCCCGTTCGTCCCGGAACACCTTGACGGCGCACTGCCGGCAGGCGCCCACGGAGCGAAATGCCGGGTGCCAGCAGAAGTACGGCACATTCAATCCCAACGAGAGACAGACCTCCAGCAGGTTCCGTCCCGCCGTGTGCGCCGTATACGTTTTGCCGTCAACGATGAGGGTCGTCATCGGG
>Ga0118677_10008390_pt1 | contig 16586 bp, 16 predicted proteins | sample AliMusrvi5mmetaG_FD_86154 | JGI IMG/M metagenome (GOLD analysis project Ga0118677, IMG submission 86154) | reverse complement strand
GCTCGGAACAGGAACGGATTACAGCATCCTTCTCCTCCTCGCGCTGAGGCGCAATGGCGGGGACACAGGGCGCGCAAGACGCGAGCTCGGGCTCGTGATTTTCCTTTGCTGCACCTCCGCCGCCGCGGGCTTCGGCTCGCTCGCCTGGGCCAGCAATACCGGACTCGCGACACTTGGAAAAACCTGCGCGATCGGGCTCCTGATCGACGGGCTGATCTCGCTCTTTCTGCTGCCAAAGGCCTGGGACCTTTGGATGCCTGCCGCCCGGCCGGACAGAACTACGCCCAGCACAGGGTCGGCGTGGAAAAGTAGGGGCGGATCATCGGCCCCAACGATTTCTTGACTGCGGCTCACTGTCTGCATTTGAAAAGCACGCTGGTCACCAACAACGAACGGGAATTCCGCCGCAATGCGGGGCTGAGGGTCATGGCTGTGACGGGCGGTTCCCCCCCTCGTCCGACCGTTCAGCCGGTCTGCAATCGTTCGACGCGCTGCAGGATCCCGGCGGGCAGAGGCGCGGATTTGTCGGCGGCTTTCAGGTAGTCTTCCAGGTGCGGGAGCGAGGTGGTGCCGCCGATCGTGGTCCGGATCGCCGGCTCGCTCGCGGCAAGGCGCAGATTGAACTCCGTGGCATCCTGGCAGCCGGCGGCTGCGATCAGTTCAGCGAGGGTCGCGGATTTTGCGCGACTTCTCTCATCGGATGGTCCGCCGCCCAGCGTGCGCAGGGCGAGTGCCGGGATTCCTTTTGCCCGGATCGCGGCCCAGGCCGTGTCGCTGCAGTCGCGCTGGCAGGCGTTCCAATACAGGATAACCCCCTCGATCAGCCCGCTCTTCATCGCCTCGACCGCGGCATCGGAGTTCTGTGGCGTGAGAAACAGCACCGCCTGCCGGACCAGTCCTCTCGCACGGAGCGAAGCGAGTTCATCCGCCAGCGGACCCCCGCCACCGCGCAGTTGGTCCACGAGGTTGCCGGGTGCCGGATCCATGGAAACAAGTTGTGCCACGTCGATGCCGTCAAGCCCGAGCCGGCGACAACTGTCCTCGACCTCGAACCGCATGAGCGGCACCGAGGCATCCCGGACCTTGATCACCATCTGCGGAACCCGCGTACGGTCTTCATCGAAGGTCTGGCGGAGCACCATGAATGTGAATCCCTGGTTGTAGGTCGGGCTCGAATGAAACCAAACCCCCGCCTCGATGGCCCGGCGGGCAACTGCCAGATCCTTCGTGACGTCTGCCGGATTCCGGCCCAGTGACATGCTGCCAAAAGTAAAAGACGAGAAAGGAGACATGCTGGCAGAGATGATCGTTCCTTGACCGCTTGTCGAATACGGAATTGTGAGCGCGGCGGGGGCCAGTTCAGAAGTCCACCGACCCGATGGCATACCCGACCTTCCCAGCGGACCCCGACGCGAAGGGTCACGCCTTTATTTCATCAGGAGCGGGCACATGAAGCAGTGTTTTCCGCCACATCCCTTCTGGCCGGATGTTTTTCATGGACAGGACGGGTTCCCTCAACAAGAACAAAGCCCCGCATGCGTTTCCTCCTGTTGATTTTCCCCCGGCTCTCCGCCTCCATTCTGTTCGTTTTTCTGCTCGCTTCGTGCGCCTCTGTCAGCGTCAAGGACGTCGCCCGCCTGGATCCGAACCCGCCGTCCCGGCTGCCGGAGAAAGTCTTCGTGGCACCGTTTTCTTTCAGCGACCAGGAAATCCGCGTGGACCGCTCGGGGGCGGATCTCGAGAATTTAAAATTCCATCTCTGCGAGTTCATGACCCAGAACCTTGTGCGACGGCTCCCGAAGTATGTCGCGCCGGCCGAGGCGGTCGCCGCCGACTCCCGTCTCCCCCGGGGAAATTTTTGGCTCATCCGGGGAAATTTTGACCGGGTTTTCCAGGGCAGCCGGTTGCTGCGGTCGGTGGTCGGGCTGGGGGCGGGATCAACGCACATGGACACCACCATTACCGTCTATGATCTTTCCGGCCGGCACCCGCGGCCGTTCCTGCGGATCGTCACCACCGGTGGGTCAAATCTTTCGCCAGGCATCGCGGGGGTCGCCACATTTTTCATCTCAGGACCGATGGCCCTGACCAACCTCTTCAATATGGTGGATGGAATCCGCAGCGGGATCACGTTCGACACGGTCCGCACCACCCGCGAAGTCAACGCCGCCCTTTCCGAATACCTCTACCAGCGCGGGGCCATCCCCCATAAAAAGGCCGCCTGGCCAAAGCGGCTCGGAAAGTTCCCGAACATCCTCGGCCGGACCGACCAGGTGAAAATGAAGGGCACCTTGACCGTCGAGCCGGCGCGGCAATAACCTTGCGCCTGCCGACTGAAAATAAACCGGAAGAATTTGATGGCCTCGTCATGAACCCAAAGCCCCTCAGCATCAATGGCCGCCATGTCACCGCCGAAAGCAGCCATGCCGTGACCAATCCCTGGGACGGTTCTCACTTGGGCGATGTCTGTCTGGCCGGCGCCGCGCAAGTTGAGGATGCGGTCGCGTCCGCCCACTCGGCCTTCCAGGGCACCCGAAAAATGACCGCCGACGCACGCGCCGTCATCCTGGAAAACATCGCAGCCCTCATCGCGGAGCGCCGGTCGGATTTCGTTTCGACGATCATCGCCGAGGCGGGGAAGCCTGTCACGTTTGCCGAGGCCGAAACCGACCGCGCGCGCCTGACCTTCCGCTTCGCCGCAGCCCTCGCGCTCGCAGACGAGGGCCACGGGATCGCGATGGATGCCAGCGCGCCGGGAGCCGGGCATTTCGGGTTCGTGAAGCGATTTCCGATGGGCGTGATCCTCGGCATCACGCCGTTCAATTTTCCGCTCAATCTCGCCGCCCACAAAGTTGCCCCCTGCCTTGCGACCGGCAACACCATGGTCCTCAAACCCTCCCCGAGGACCCCGCTCTCAAGCCTCCTGCTAGCGGAAGTTCTCGATGCCGCCGGCGTTCCCCCCGGCCAGATCAACGTCGTTCCGTTTGACCACGATCTCGTCCCCCCGCTCCTCATGGATCCGAGGATCAAAATGATCAGCTTCACCGGCAGCGCCCCGGTCGGATGGAGGTTGAAATCCCTGGCCGCCAGGAAAAAGGTTGCCCTCGAACTCGGCGGCAATGCGGCGGTCGTCGTCGAACCCGACTGCGACTGGCAGTCCGCGATCCCCAAAATCGCGGCGGCAGCCTACGGCTACGCCGGGCAGTCGTGCATCAGCGTCCAGCGGATCCTCGTCCACAAGGACATCCACGCCGCATTCCGCGAGGCGCTGGTCGCCTGCATCAACGAAAAAATCCCTGCGGGCGACCCTTCGGAAAAATCCACCATCGTCGGCCCGATGATCCATGCCAGCGCGCGCGAAAAAATCCTTTACTGGAGGTATGTTCGCACGAGGTTTGAGGATATTTCGCAGAGGTTTGAGGATATTGAGAGTTTCTCTGCATCCTGCAGCGGATGTGCAGACGCCTTGAAATTGGTTCCCGGCGCGTCAACCCGGAGGAATGGGCACGGTGAAGCTGCCATCTGGTATGTAGCTCTCGAAGTGCGGTCCGGTCTGGTAGTAGGAGGATGCGTCTGGGACCACGCGAAGAGCGCCTTGTGCCCAGCACCACCCATATGAGTTTTGGACATCCACGGAAAATGTGTTTCCGGCGGGAAGGTAAAGCAGCGTCGTTGTTGCGCCTCCGTTGACGAGATCCGCAACTCCTGTCGGGTAGATCGTCGATCCGTTTAGCACCATGTCGTCGTCGAACCACGCCGGGTTGTCGGCGTGGGATAGGATCGAACAGGCCACCGGATATGGTCCGAATGTCCTGGCCCCGTATCTGGCAAAATCCCCAACGTCCGTCCTGAGAGGAAAATACTCCACCAGATTGATCTCGAACCAGGAAAAGTCCGGGAGCGGCTCTATGCTATCCCCTTCTGAATCCCACCCGCCTTCGATGCTGGTGGTGAGCCCGCTGGCCCAGGTGATGTCGGCACGCCAGGGAGATGTTTGCCAGGTGCCGCCCCAGCCGTCGAAGACATCGACGGAGATGACCGCTCCGGGGAGGATGCGGAATCCGAGGGCGTGGGTCATGGCGCGGGTGATTCGGACGACCCGGAAGCCTTCCGTGGCAAAGAGCGGGTTGAAGCTCGCGTTGCCTGGATCGCTGGTTTCCCCGTAATACCATGCCACGTTGCACCGCCCATCGAAGACCGGCACGCCGTCCACGCTCACACGCAGATCGTCATCCTGCGTTCCTAGGCTGGTGATGAGGGTTTCCATCGGCTCATTGTCGAGCCTCACGTCTGGCTGCACCCAGGGAATCCAATCCAGAGCCGCGAACTCCGACGGCATGAACTCGGGAGCGCGAACGGCTCGCAGATCCATCGTGGAGGCATCGCTGAAAACGACAACCGCCCGCGTGCTTCCGGCCCCTGCGTCGTGGCGGATCGCCCGTGTCTTGTCGAGCCAGCTTTCCCGGCAAACCCAGAGCCCGGCGCGGCTCCAATCACGCGCTGTGGGCCAGTCGCTCATTTCTCAAGCCATCAGGCGTTCGATCTGCCAGTCATTCGCGGCGAACTCGGCCTGCCCGAAATCGGAGTTTTTTACCGGGGTGATCGTCGAGGGAGAAACGCCGGAATTGATGATCACGGCGACAGCCCGCGTGCTGCCTGTTCCGGCGACGTAGGCGAGACGCTTTGTGGGCAACCATGAGGAGCGGAAGACGCGGGCCTTGTCCTGCTCGCTTTTCGCCGCGTCCCGTGCAGCCAGCCAGCTTCCGGGAGAGCGAATCGGACCTGGCGTGGGGGTGGGCGTCGGCGTGGGAACGGGAATCACCGGTGAAAGTTGGCCCACTCCAGTCATCAGAAGGCTGGCATATTGGTCATATAGGCGTCCAAGCACGATAGCAGTCACCACACAATTATTTGCATAGGACTGAGATTTCGTTGGAGTGAAGGTGAACAAAATAGCCTGGTTTTGTCCCGCAGGAAGCGCCGCCGTCACTCCGGACCATCCTCCTGAGAATGGCGCAGCCACGACCACTTGATAAGGAATGACATCTGATCTAATTCCAATATTAGTGATGTAAACTACAAGAGACTTCGATGAACCGATAGAAACGGTTCCAAAGTCCAAACCATTCGCGTCAAATTCCACCAGTCCGCCCGGAGAATCGTGCCTAAAAACAATATCACTCATACGACCAGATCGCGTTCGAGGGTGACGAGGAAGGTTCGAGTGCTGCTGACCAGCTCAGAGATCCCTCCGATGGCTGCCGGGAGTTCCTGCTTCCACTCGATCTCGCAGAGGGCGTTGAAGCGGGTGCCCGCGTCGTTCTCGTAATTCGACAGGGCCGATGCGAGGGCATCGCTGGTCACTGTGACCGGGACGAAGAATACGGAGGCATCTCCGGAGATGTCCGACCGCGCCCATGTCGTCCCGACGGCACCCCCGGCGCTGAATAGCACGGCTTCCGTCTCCAGTTCCTTAAAGCCCACCTTGATGCTGGTCGGGTTCGGGTCCAGTGCGACGGTGGATTTTTTGAACCGGATGTTGAGGATGGACACGTCATCTTCCTTGAGGAGGAATAGGGGGACGCCGGAAGCGGGCGCGGCGGATGTGCCGATAGTTACCTCGCGAGTTGCCACGTCGATATTGAGGTCGATTCCGGTGTCTGAGGAGCCGGAGACGGGAACGCTGCCGTCGCTGGCCTCGATGCCGATGGTAAAGTATGTCGGCACTCCTGCCACGGTGCTGCTGCTGGAGGATGGGCCGGTGGCGTTGATGGCGTTGAGGCCGATGACATAAGTGGCAGCCGTTCCGACGGAGCCGGTGATGAGGCTGGAGCCGCACCTGCGGATCTGTCCGGCGGTGATGTCGGTCGTGAAATTTATGGCCGCGCCCGTGAGCGTGGACGCGAGCTTGAATGTGTCGGTCGTTTTGTCGCGCACGAAATAGACGGTGGATGCCGATAGCCCGGTCCCGCCTGCGATGCTCTGGAAATACACCTTGTCCCCGTTGGCGAACCCATGCGCGGAGCAGGTGAGGATGTCCGTTGAGGATACTCCAAAGGGTGTCGTAAGAGATTGTTCAACCGGGGCGTCAATCGACAGCCCAGGCGGAAGGCTGCTCGCCGTCCAGTAAAGGATTTCCGGAGAGCCTGAGCCCCCGGCCATGAAGGAGAATGTTTCGTGCGCCCGGTAGCCGAGGACGCTTTGTGTGTTGTCGATGATGGGGACGCTCATATTTTAAGAGATTGTTGCCTGCGGTTTTGATCCATCCGTCGCCCCGATGATTTCGGAGACGACCCACCCGCGCGCGTCGGAGGCCAGCGCATCCTCGGTATCGAACTCGATGAGGCGCGCGCGCAGCGCGAAGTCGGCGGAGGAAGGAGCGGCGGAATTGTTCCCCTCCCACACTCCATAGAGGAGAGTGTCGAGAGTCAGGGTATCGGCCAACGACACCAGCGCGCGCTTGATCCGGCAGCCGAAGATGTGCGTCTGCCGGTTCCCGGTGAGGATGAGCCGCTGTGAGAGCACCGGCGAGGCATCCCACACGATGTTCTGCAGGTTCGTCGCCGTGGTGGAAGGCGTCGTGTCTTGCGGAGCCGTCCCCTTCTCGACCACCAGCATCCACTGGGCATTTGAAGTCCCCATCCCGATCTGCAGCGCCAGACCGAACTGCACGTCGAGCGTGCGGTTCACACGAAGCATCTTGTCGTTCACGAAAATCCTCCATAGCTCGCGTTCGAAGCCGGTCGGGAAATAGCTCGTCGTGGCACCGGAGCGGGCGGCGGCGTAGAGCGAACGCCCGTCGCTCGCGAAAAACCCGGCGACCGGCACTTTTCCCCCGTGGACGCCGCGCCCGAAATCCATCGCGCCGGACGAGTTGTTTTGCCAGAGCGAATTGGCGGCGACGGCGGGCAGAGATCCGGACGTGTAGCTCGTCGCCGATACCTTGTGGACGGCAGGCAGCATCACCGGAGGCCGCCCGAGCAGAGTGAGGTCGAGCCCATCGGTGCCAAACACCTTTGTCTGGTCGCCCTTGAAGAAAAGCACCTCCTGCGTGGTCGGGAGCGCGATCGTGATCCCGCTCGCCTGCGAGGTTGTCGCCGCCGGCCCTGTCGATGGCAGGATACCTTCGAGAGTCGTCACACGGGATCCGATGTTATCCATGAAATCCTGGAGGCTGGGGTAGCCGCCACCGGCCACGACCTGCGGCACCGTGACGGTGAGGTCGCTCGCCCATGCCGCGACGGATTGGGCTGAGACGACGAGGATGGCCCAGGCATCGCTGGCGGGCGCACCCGCCAGGGCCATGACCGTGACCTGGCTGTCGCTGTCGATGGTGGCGCTGTAGTCCGTCCCGTCCACGAGTTGGCGGCCGCCGGAATGGTTTTCGCGCACCACGACAAACACGTCCTCGCTGGCCAGGCCATGCGCGACCGCGAACGCCGTAGCCGTCCCATCTCCCACGAGGTGCCGGTAATAATGCTGCCCGGTGAGGATGTTGTCCCCCCCGAACGGGACGTAGGTCTTCGGGCTCGCAGGCCGCAGCCAGTCGGTGACGGGCCGCTCTTCGAGGTCGGCAAAAATCGTCGGGGCAAAGATCGTGACATCGAGCGTGAAGGCGACCAGCTCCCCCGCGAACCCGCTATCGTCCGTGCCGGAAATCCGGACTTCGAGCGGGAGGGTGACGTATGGTTGCGCGCGGAGCATCGAGGCGAGTTCCGCGCTGTCGAGCGCGAGGGTGAAAGCGTTGTCGGGTGGGGGAGCCTGCTGGACCTGTGCGACGAGGAGGTCCATCGCCAAGCCCGAATAATCTCCCTTGAACTCGATGGTCGGACGGTTCGAGAGCGGGAGCGTCACCGTGAAGTTGCCCGCCCCGAAAGCCGTCTCCAGCGCCGTCTGGATCACGTCGATACCGTCTTGGTTCGAGAGCTGCTGGGTTTTCCCATATCCCATCGTGATGATGTAGCTGCCGAGAAATTCCGGCGGCACGTAGAGCTGCTGGATCTCGTTCCAGACCATCGAGGCATCCATCCCGCCGGCTTGGATCCGTGTGATGGCCGGCGCGGGAGGAAGAGCAGATTCGAGCTCGCTCGTGAACGCGACGGGAGCCTGCGTGAGCCGGAGCTCATGGACCCATTTCCCGTCAAGCTGCCAGGCGTTGATGCGCCCGAAGCTCACCGGCCACAGGCCGTTGTTGACGACCGTCAGCGGGACCTCTGCGAGTTGGTCGCCGAAGAAGATCAGCCACGAATCGGAGGCGAATACCACCCGCGCTGTTCCGTAGGCCGCATGGGCGGATACGGCATTGAGATGGGCCGCCAGGTTGTTTGCAGAGGTGTTGAACTCCAGCGCGCCGGTCGTGTTGGTCCCATCGGAAGGCGAGCTTCCGATCTTGATCGCGAACTGTCCGCCCGTCGGGCGTGCGTCCACCAACCCGATGGCCGCTTTGAGCGAAGTGACATCGAGCGCCGCGTCGATCTCCTGCCCCTGCGTGGTTTTGAGGAACCGCAGTGCGAGAGTGAGGCGCTCACCGAAGAGGAGTGTGGGCGGTCGCCAGTCCGTCGCCGTCCGGGTGGTGAGGTTGACGCTGACGAGTTGTTTCATGTGAGAAGCGAGAGGTTGAATTTTTGGCCTTCGTAGGGGAATGCCGGGTCGAGGGAGCTGATGAGTTTTGCCTTCGCCCGCGCCTTCGCGACGGCGTCAGCGGCCTTGTCGAGCGTGGGCTTGGCGGGAGCTGCTACCGTGGCGGGATACGTGCTCGTCGTCCCGCCGCCCGTCGGCGTCCAGAACGTCCCGGCGAGCGATTGAGCCTGGAGGAGGTTGAGCGCCCCTTGGGTCGCGTCGTTGATCGAGGCCGTGATGGAGTTCACAGCGGTTGTCCCCGCGCCCGCGCCGAGGACCGACACGAGCCCGGTGATGCTACGGAAGATGTCCGTGTTGAAAAACGGTTGGACCGCAGGCTGCGCCCAGTAGATGTTCCAGAAAAGGTTATGCTTAGCGAATGCCTGCCAGGTCGAGTCCGGTTGCGATCCGGGCGGCGTGTTGGGCGGGCTCATCAAATACACGGTTGAGACCAGCAACTCGTCCCAGTTTTTTTCCTCGTAGTTGCTGGCCATCGCGTTTGTGGCAGCGGTGAAATTGAGCGAGTTCTGCTGGAAGGCGCTGAACGTCCCGGTCTGGATCTTGAGCATTTCGTTGGGTGCCGCTGGCCGGAAACTCAGGGTCTGCGTGACGAGCGTCATGCCAGTCGCCATGCCGCTAGTCGTGGTCGAGAGCGAGCTGGTGAGCGCCGTGCGCGGCTGGTGCAGGAAGATGTCGCACGCCCGCAGCAGCCGGTTGCCCGGCGGCGGAGCCAGGTTGCCGGCGACGATCTTGATTACCTCCCCTTGCTGGATCGTGGACGACTTCGGCTTGTTCACTCCCCGGTCCTGGAAAAAAAGCGGCACCGCCGCGCTTCCATCCCAGCCGATGGCCCGCCATTCCGAGAGGCTGACCGGCGGGGCCTTGTAGAGCGGCACGTCGATCACCGTCTTGTCCGGCAGGCCGGAGGTGTCGTCTGTGGCGGCCACGAGCTGCGCGAGCTGCTTGATCTCCGCTGCCCCCGTCATCGCGTCCACGAGCTGCCCGTAGAATGTCCCGTTCGCCTCGCGCATGTCGCCGGCCGTCGTGCGCACCATCGGGGCGGTGCCGTTCACGAACCCCGCCACCACGAACGCGGCCCACGCCTTTTTCTTCGGCATCCACTTCGGCTCGGTCAGCCACGGGTGCCCCCAGCCGCGATGCCGCGACATCGAGATGGTTGACCCGAGCGAATTTTGCGTGAGCAGCGTGTTGTGCGAGACCCGGAGAGGCGGAGTCATAGGAAAAAATGTTTTCGCGGCCCGCTCGCCGGTTGCGATGTTTCGTAGCGGAAGTGGAACATTGCGATCTGGAAGACCTGCCAGTGGCCGTTCCTGCGCAGCAGGAGAGCCAGCGGCACGAGCCCGCCCTTGCCGGTCAGTGCGATCGGGAATGCCCGCTGCACCACCGTCACTTGTGGTTTGTCGGGTTTCGCGTCCAGCTTCCCGTCCGCATTTGGGATCACCAGCACGCACACCCACGACTGCCCGAGGTCGTCCACGAGCGAGTCGTCCAGGTTGAGCACCGGCTGCGGGTTCTTGTCGTCGCCGCCGATCGGCACCTTTCCGATCACAGGCTCTACGGCGATATTCGCGATCACCAGCCCGCGCGATACCCGCGCTCCGGCACTGCTCGGAAACACCGTGAAGGGGTGCGAGAAATCCGCCCCGCCCCCCGGCCCCTGCACCCATGTTCCCAGCGGGTTGCGGCCCATGAGCACGTTCGACCCCGGCCGCATCGGCGGTGTCCCATCGTTCTTTGGCGCAGGGGTTATGGGTGGTCGCGCGATCATTTTCCATACCCCATCCCGTATCCGGAAGCGCTCGACATGCCGGCCGATGAGCCGTCTGCGACTCTTTGCTGCGTCAGTGAGGAGTCCCCGCTGCCGGCAGAGACAGAACCCCCATAGACCGGTGCAGGCCATCCTCCGCGCCGCGAAAGCCAATAGTATTCCGTGATATCAAAAACGTATCCTTTCCGCTGGTAGGCCGTCGGAGCCTTGAGCCAGTTGCGGCCATCGCTCAACGGCGGCGGGCCGCCAGGAATGCTGTCCGCGATGCGGCCGACGCCGCTTTCGAGATTGCCGGGAATCGTCGTTTCAGCATAGCGATACCTGTAAATCCCATCCATCTCGAAAAATGCCTGGATGCCATACATCGGGTTTGCGTCGTTGTCGGCGGCGGTGGTCAGCGAAAGCGCACTTCCGCTTCCTGGCGCATTCCCTCCCCCCGAGCTCTCGGCAAGCGTGGCCGGCCAGACCACCGTCGTTCCGTCGTTGCTCGGGTAGCCCTGGTATTCCGTCTGCATCGCTGGAAAATCCTTGTGCAATTGGATCGGCACCTGCGCGAACCCCGGCTCGAACCCGTAATCGTAAGAGTTCCCACGGGTTTTGAACGTCACATTCTTCCCGTTGCCGTTGACTCCCTGGAATGTCCACATCGTCAAGTAGCGCCCGCGCTCCTTCATCGTCTGCTCGCCCATGAGCATCATCCCGCCAGGGACCGCTGGAATTCCCGGCTTCATCCCGTCCAGCTCATCCTGCGCCGGATTCGTCGCCGGAGCCTGCCAATACATCCGCAGGATCAGCGTCCGGATCCCGATCATGTCGGTCGAGTCGCGGACTGTGTGGATGTTGGATGTTCCGTAAATCATTTGTGGAGTGGGACAATCTGGTTTGCCTGGTTTCCCTGATTCATGTCGTGGCGCACGTCTCCGAGCGCCGATACAACATCCTGCCAACCCCCTGTTGACCTCATTCCCCACTGCGCTGCCGCCGCGATCCCGGCTGAACCAGTGCGAGCATCCACCAGCCCTGCCCCTGCTGTCGCCTGCCGATCACGAATTTGATTTTGAACCGTCAAATCTGCCCCCTCAGTTGCAAATCCTTTATCTTTCGATTTACTGAAAATATCGCGGTATGTCTTTAGCCACTGACCCGCCATGTCATCCGTAAAAGCCGCCCGGCTTCCTTCAAGCGTGCGCTTCGATCGCTGCCGCAGCGCGTCGAGCTGGAGTCCGCCTTCCTCCCGCATGAATTTTTTCGGCGCTTCCTCATTATCCTTTTTGAGCTTTTCTTCGTCCTGAGCCTGGTCCTGGTCGCTTTGATTGAGACGGTTCTTACCCTGCAAATATGCGGGGATGCCCTTTACGCCCGCTCCAATAACCGCGCCAACTCCTGCGCCAACTGCTGTCCCCAGCACTGGGACGATCGAGCCGACCGCCGCACCGATCCCTGCACCCAACGCGGCACCTTCACCGGCGGATTTGATCATATTGAACTTGTTCTCGCTCTCGATCTGTGGCCTGTCGCGTTTGCGCTCGGCTATGCGATCTTCCGCCGCATAGCTGTCGGCCACCATTTCCGACGATGTTCCGCGAATGCTGTTGAGGATCCCGAATTGCCGCTGGTTTCTCTGCTCAGTGGCTGTCCGGCGGTTTGAAAGCATCTCGCCTGCCGCGAACTGGTCGATCACGCTGGAAAAGATGTCGCCGGCGATCGCCCCGATCCCGGCGCTCGTGAGCGAACGCATTGTGACGAGCTTCCTTCCGACACCGGCCTTTTTAAGCGCGTCCTGCTCCTTGAGCTGCTGGGTCACTGCCCGTTCCTCGGCGGCGCGGGCTTTGGTCATGCGGCCGATTTCGCGCTCTATCCCCGCTGCTTCCGAACGGGCGCTTTTCGCCGCACCACCCATATCCACCTTGGTATTCTTATCGTAGGCATCCGCTGCACGGCGCAGCTCCGCGATGCGCTTCTGCATGTCCTCGATCTTCTTCGAGTCCCCATCTGCCACGATGTGGATTTTGACCTCTCCGTCAGGCATGGGAAACCTCCGTGGGAGCGCACGCATCCTGCGTGCTCAGTGCGGCATCCTGCCGCGCAACCTCTTCCTCCGGCACATCGCGCTGCGCGTAGGTCTCGCCCGCGACGCCCCATCCCTCGTTGCAGCGGTGGGCGGCGATGAGCGCGAACGCCTGCCCGACCGTGAGCGCGAGCGCCTCGGCCAGGGAGAACCCGAGTTGCGATTTCAGGCAGGCCAAGATGGGCAGCCATTCGCCCAGGCCGTTGTCGGACCCGCCGGCCAGCTTGCAGCCCTCCGGCGGGGCGAGTTGCAAGCGCATTGCAAAGCCCCTGCCGATCTCCAGCAGCATCTTTTGGCCGAGCAGGATCAGCTCCTCCGGCTCGCACGCCTCCGGCGTCGTCCCCTGGTGCCCGAACGCCTCGAAGGCCACCTCAAACTGCGCCAGCGCCACCTCCGCCTCCGGGAGCTGCCCCAGCAGGAACGGCGAGGCGCACGAGTCCAGGTCGATCCACGCCTGCACCGTGAAGACGAACGCCGCCTCGCTCGTGCGGAACGCCCGCGCCACGCAGCGCGGCTGCCAGGGGCTGCGTGTCGCCGCCACCAGCTCCGCCTGCATCTCGCGCAGATCCTGTTCGTCGGTTACAGTCATTTCGCCGTCATGCGGTTATCCGAGCGCCGGGATCCAGGAGGCCTCGATCGAGAACATCAGGCCCTTCTTGCGCTCGAACTTCGGCTCCGCGCTGATCACCCGGAAATTTTGCATGTGGTCCGGAGCGCCGTCGAGGGTGAGCTCGCTGCGCGGGGCCGGGATCACGGCAGACGTCGGCTTGGCCAGGAGCAGGAGCGAGAGCGTCCGCTTGTAGCCGCTCGCGAACGCGCCCAGGATCTTGCCATCCGGCGAAGGCTCGTCATCGGTGATCGTGAGCGTCTGCGTGAGCTTCACCTGGTGGACCAGGCCGCTCGCGTGCGTGAACCCGACCGTCGAGTAGATGAGCGTGCCGCCGGGGTACAGGAAGTCGATTGACGACTGGTCCGGCGTGAACGCGCTCAGGGATGAGCCCGCCGTGCCGGCGGTATCCGCCGGGGCGTCCGGGTAATGCGTCGCCCGCACGCTGCACCGCTTGCGCTTCAGCAGATCCCATTCCTCGGTCGCCTCGTGCGCCAGGATGAACCCCGACGAGAGGCTGATCCCGCCGGGAGACCCGCTCACCGCGATCGCCGCCCCGCCTGAGAGATCGAGAAAATTTACCGAGCCGCTCGTGACCTCGCCATCGAAGGAAATCTCCCCCTTGCGCGAATGGAGAGCCATCGCCGCGATGTCGCTCCCCCCGTCTTCGAGATCGTCTTCAGTGACCTTGTCGCTGTAGCTGAAACTCATGTTGTCGCCCGTGAAGAGCGCCGGCGCTCCCAGCACGCCGTAGGTGATTAGTTGTCCGTAGTGGTTGCTCATAAATTAGTTTTCAATTAACTCTGTTCAAAATCTCCGCTGTCGTTAGGGGCGTGCCGGGGGAAATGAGAGCGAGCCAAGCGCGGGCGATCTGCGGGCCGTTGTCGAAGAATGCGACAATCCGAACGCTTTTCCAGTCAGCATCCCATATCCACATTTGGTTCTTGCCAGCGGGATAGATATAGGCCGTGACGGCGTGCCTCCATGCAGGAGTGGAGATTAGGACAATCTCGGATTTGATCCCCGCCTTCCGCAGCCCCTCGCACATCACGGCAGCTTCCGGAACACAGGCGTTTCGCTCCCCACTGGACCACGAAGGAACGGGCGGGTTCGTCGCGCAGGATGCCAGAAGGAGTAGGATCGGTATGAGGCATTTCATTTTAGATGGGCTTCCTTACGCGGTCAGAACCTCAGTGGCGACTTCTGCAAACGTGAACGGAGCGTCCTCGTAAGTGACCGCCCCGCCAATAGCGGCGAGCGAAACGCCCTCCTCCCACTCGTAAACAGATGAGAGTTTTTGCCCTGCACCAGTCCCCTTTTGCTGAACCCACATAGCCATCTTGAGTAGCTGGACATCCGTAAAAAACTTCCTTACCCAAGCCTCCGCGAGAACGATGGGGTTTGCCGCAATGACCTTTGCTGGGTTCACCGTGACCGGCGCGGCGGGATTCTCGAAATCCGTTTCCCAAGCCTGCTGCTGGTCGTGATCTGCTGGGAGAACCTCATCCTCCACGATGCGGAATGGTAGGCCGGATGGAACATCTTTTGCTGCGATTTCCTCTATGGTCAGGCCGCAGTCGGTAATGGGAGTAATGACGTGAATGGCCCCGTCTGGATTTTGGTATATGATTTTCATTTGAAGAAAACTGCGTTTGCCCAGCTCGCGTCTGTGGCTGTCGTTCCGACGAAGCAACCAAGCGAGCATGATCCGGTGACTTGAGTCGAAGCGGAAGATGGCGCGGCAGTCGTCAATAAAGTGACATCAGCCTGCACCGCCGATGTCACCACTGCATAATTCGAGCTACCCATCGCGGTTGTGAAGTTGATCGTGTATGCCCCGGCACTGGCACGCGTGACAGACGACACGTTGTAGCTCGCCCTGACAGTTACGGTAGTTACTCCGCTGAAGTTTACCCATGCCGCCGCCAGCCGGTGATCCCCTGCGACGATTGCCGTTCCGGTGATCGCGGAGGGGTCAATGCCGGACGATGGGGCCGCGCCGATGCTGGCCGGGGTCACTGTCGGGCCTTGCAGCAGGTTCCACACTGATCCGCTCCAGATCCAGCTTTTGCTGCCGGATGTGAATACCTGTGATGTTGTTGGAGACGATGGGAATGTTATTGCGGCCATATAGATTAGACTTCTGTCACACGGAACTCGTGGATGTAGAGCGTGTCGGTGTTTGTGTCCCCGGCGTTAGTGCGGAAAGCACCAAAGCCAAAGAAAATCTGCACAGCGGTTGACGGGATCGAGATAGTCCCGGTCTCTACAAGCAGAGGGTTACCTACGGTCGTTGGCGCAAGCTGGTTATACCCGCTGAAGGAATCTGTTGTGCCATCGCCTAAAGCAGCAGTCTGGCCTCCAAGAGTGGACATCATAAAACCCCCATTTCCCGAACCGTTGCAGGCTGCCGAATTTATGTAGCCGCCTCTAAACCGCAGCCGAACGTATCCGCCAGAAGTCCCATTGACGGCCAGCACAACTCCGACTTTCACGTTCTTCCCAGCAAACACGCCGGGATTGATTGTTGTCTCCAAATAGCAAGAATCTGCCCCATCGTTCATTTGCACGACTTGAGCCGCTGTAAGCGCCGCGATAGTTTTTGATTGATTGTAATAAGTCCCCATCGTTGCAGCGAAAAACGAAACTCCCGCCTTTGTCGTGATCTGTGCGCTCGGACCAGTCTGGACCCACTGTGAGCCATACCACTCGTATTCGTTCATCGTGCTGGTATCCACCCACCTGTCGCCAGCAGCCGGGGAGGACGGAGCGGTGGTCGAGTTGGTGACGACGATCCCGCCTCCGCCAGACTGTGCAACCCATGATCGGGTGCCGCTCGACGTGGAAGAAAGGACGTAGCCAGTCGTGCCGGGATTCCCCAGCGCCGGCTCATACAACCCGATGTGCATGTGGTTGCCCGGCGAAAAATTGATTGCCCCTGTGCCGAACGCGCCTGCCGAAACAATACCGCCAGTTCCGGTTATAAGCGGCAGGTTTGCGGTGGTCCCGACAAGCCCATCATTCGTGATATTCCCGTGAGTGTGCGAGGTCGGAGTGCGAGCGTCCGACAACCGACTGTCCGCAGTCACAACCGCCGTGCCGGTGATCGCGGAGGGGGCGATGCCTGATGATGGCGCGGCGTCGGTGATACCGTAGTGCGAGAGAGTTGTTCCCGGTTGGACGGCGGAATCCGCCTTGCTGCCCTGTGCTGCCGTGGCAAAGGCGGTGGCATCTTGCAGAGCGGTGTCTGCCAGCTCGCCCTGAGCGGCGGAGGCGAAGTCTCCCGCGAGCAAAGCCGCCTGAGCCGCCGCGTTTGCCGCAGTGAGCATCGCTCGGCCTGCGGTGGTCGAGGTCGATACGAGGAGGAGGTCGTCGGGTAGCGGGTAGGCGGGGGTGGCGTTGACGGGGACGCCTTCGTCGCCGGTCCAGACATCGCGGGCGACGACGAGCGAGAAGGTCTGGGTCGAGCGGACGACACCACCGAGCGTCCATGTGATTTCGGC
>Ga0118677_10006314_pt1 | contig 16587 bp, 15 predicted proteins | sample AliMusrvi5mmetaG_FD_86154 | JGI IMG/M metagenome (GOLD analysis project Ga0118677, IMG submission 86154) | reverse complement strand
TTTACGCAAAAAATATTAATGTTACATTTGCCTAATCGTTTTTGAACAAACAGTGAACGGACATCACCGGAAAACGTGAACGGGTATCACCGGAATATGTAGTTCTCTTTCATATACCGTCTCAGTATCACAATCTGTTCCTCCATGAGAGGGACGACACGGGATTTTCTGCCTTTCCCGAAAAGCCTGATGGTGTACGGTTTACTTTCTATTTTCAGCGACTCTGGTGCCAGGTCGATTATTTCCTGTACCCGTGCACCCGTGTCGTACATGAGTGCTAAGAGGGCAAGATTTCTGAGGCCGTTTCCAGATGTGATATCAGGTTGCTCCAAAAGCAGTTTTATACCATCTGTCGTAAGATAGCTGATGCTTTTTTTCGCATCATTCATCGCTTTAATGGAGAGTATCCTTTGCCATTCAGCCAGATGGTGTATCTCTTCATATTGGAGATAATAAATAAAGGAGTGTATGGCAGCCAGTCTCTGGTTGCGTGTTGCTATTGAGCAGCTTCGTTCTTGCTGAACCCAGTAAAGAAAACCAAGTACCCGTTGACGGTTAACCGTATCCAAAGTGAGTTGTTCAACCTTAATCTTTTGTACATCTTTCATGTAACCGATGAACTGTACGAAGGCATCACGGTAAGAGGATACTGTATTTGGACTCATGTTTCTTTCGTGCGGAAGATATTCAGACAGGAACTTGCTGAGATGTTTCGCAAAATCTGTGCCTGTGTTCATATCTTGTCCGTTTATATCTTTGGGTACACAAACGCACTGATGGCTGAAAACTGGCCGATCAATTCCGGATACATTTCTCCTGTAAGCCTTACATATTGCTCTGTCGCAAACAAAGACTTATGACCCAGACAGGCAGATATTATAGGAAGACTGCTGTAAAGGTCCTGGCCGTCATGTGCCATTTGTACCAGAGCATGGACGGCAAACGTGTGACGAAGGTCATGAACACGGGGACCATGATGATTACCGGTATAAGGTATGCCGCACTCGGCCAAAAGCAGACGGAACCATTTGTAGATAGCTTGTGCATTGCAGTAATTGCCGTCGCTTTTGATAAAGAAAAAACCACTCGGTGAACTTGCATACCTGACAGGCACTCTATCCCTATAGGTTACATATTGTTGTAAAACCTTGCATAGACCATCATTGATGGGTACCATCCTTTCGCAACCGTTCTTGGTCTTTCGGATAAGGATGTATCTTTTGTCAAATTTTACATCGGCATTTCTGATGGAGAGAGCCTCGGATACCCTCAGCCCGGTACCGTACAACAATCGGAGTACCGCTGGGACACTGAACATCGTATTGTTCATATGGCGGTCGAACATCCTCAGTATGTCACCCCTGCGCAATATCCGTTCTATCTGTTCGTGGGTGAATATGTATGGAGTAAAATTGCATTGGGAACTGCTTGCCCTAGGCAACCTGGGCATGAAGCAGTCCTGTCCTTGGCGTGACATGTATCGGGCAAGCTGAGAAACGATCGAGTATTTACTGTAGATGGTTGACGGACTGTCATTGATCCTGGTCTTTCGCCATTGTTCTACAAGTCCCCGAGTGATAATCGGTTCATGAACATCATTCTCCTGGAAGAAACGGTCTATCTCAAGGAGAATCCATCTTCCTCGAAGATAGTTGTAGCCAGAAGCCTCTTTCATAAAGACGAAGCCGTTTATGTATGGGGACAGTACGCTGCTGTATTCAAATCGATTGTTCATAAAAGGCTCCTCCTTTCTGGGTATAAAAGTCATCAGGTATGGATGGGACTGGAAGAGCACACTTCATCAGGGCGACCAGGTCAATACGCAAGTATGTCATCGTTGTGTCGGTTTTGGTATGGCCCAGTGTCTCTGAAATGACATGTATCGGTGTCTGGTTTTTCAGCAGACAACTTGCAAGGCTGTGACGTAAGGAATGCGGCCCATGATGACGACCGTCTGTATTTACTTTCGATTTTGCTATGACTTCCTGTATTGCAGAGCACACTGTGCTTTTGCTGGCTGGAATATACGGAGCACGACCGGAGATAAAAACATTTTGGGATTCGGACTTGAAGCGGCCGTATTTTAGATAATCGATGATCGCATTTCCAACATCATTCAGAAGAGGTAGAGAGATAGGATTGCCTGTTTTATATTGGGTAAGCCTGATCTCGCTCTTCTCCCAGTCAATATTTGAAAATTGAAGATTTGCAATATCAGAAGCACGGAGTCCCAATCGGCCTGCCAGAAGCAGCATGGCATAATTGCGTTTGCCTATTCCGCCACTTCGGTCCACTGACTCTTCTATTGTGCAGATCTCGTCAGCAGAAAAGAATGATGGTATTTTTTCCTGCTTCACCCATTTGTAGTACTCCAAGACGTCCTCAAAGTTCTTGTCCGTCATATGATTATCAGACCAGAACCGAAACAATACACGTAAACTGCTGGCTACATTTATCTTGTTGTTCTCTGTTGTTGACAGGAACGCCAATATATGCCGTTCCCGGATTTCCTTCATCATATAAACTTCGGACTGGTTAAGATAGCAGAGAAACCTGTTAAGATAAAGCTCATAGTCCTTGATTGTTACGCAACTTCTGCGCAATGACTGCAAATGGTCAATGAGTTTCTGCATCTGCAATCCGATCTCCCCATCCAATGGATGCTTCACCGGAGAAACTGAGCGCTTCCTGATATGGCCGAGATTTAGATAATCATCCAGGACCTGTATGCTCCTGATTTTCTCACGGTCATCGTGTCTCAAATTGTCACATGGAATGCATTCCGTAATGTACTCCTGGCCCAAAGAGGGGGTATACAAGGATAAATTCTTTCCCTTCATATACCGAAGGATCCCGTATTTCCACAATGATCGGTACTTGTCAATACGGTTTTGAGTGTAACAATTGCTGCTGAAAAACAGCAAACAATCATCAATCAATTTAGGGAGGTTCTAAAAATTCGTTTTTTTAATTTTTTTTCGTCACGTTTTTTCTGACCAAACCGTAATTTGATCTTTCTGAATTTTTGGCAGTCTTCAGACTACAGTTAGTCGACCTAATATGTGGTCTTTTATGGAGAAAAATTATCTGGAACTTTCAATTTACCCTCGTTTATATACTTGATTTACTGACTTTAAACAGTTACTCTAATCAATTGTTCGTATCTGAAAATATTGTAAGTCAAATTGATCAGTCCAATAATGCCTGTTGCTCTTGGCATCCCGACAGACCAGATATACATACAATTCATGCTTTGTTCCATAAAGCCAAAAACGTGCTCCACGCGAGCGCGTATCTTTGATTTTATTGTATTGTTCGATTTTTGTTCTTCTGTCATCGGTTTGTTTTTGTAACCCTTCTCGTGAACATTGTTAATCATTTTGTGATCGGAAATTGCTTCTTCCTGGTTTGGACCTGTATAAGCACTATCAGCATGAAGTGTCTGATTTTCATCTTTTTCAGTAAGCAACAGTTCAAGGACTTGAGAATCATGCACGGCGGCATCTGAAACATAGTAAGTTCCTATAATCTTGCTCTTTGCATCAACTTTAACATTATTCTTGTAACCGTAAAAGGTTTCCCCGTTCTTTTTTACCCAGCGTGCATCGATGTCCTTATGACGTTTCTTATTAGGGCGATCGTTCCAAAGATCATCGCCACCTTCGTCCTTTATTATCTTACTTTCTTCACGGGAGTTACGCTGACGAGGAATTTCCACAAAACTGGCATCTATAATCTGACCTTCATTGAATATCAGCCCTTTTTGTTCCAAATGGGAAACAAATAACTCGAATAGTTCCTCTATAGAAGCCGTCTGAGTGAGCCTTTCCCGGAACGACCAAATAGTTTTCTCATCAGGAACTTTATCGCCTGTTTCAAGTCCTAAAAACTTCTTGAAACTCATTCTGTCTACTATCTGGTATTCAACCTGTTTATCTCCAAGGTTGTAATAGCGCTGAAGTATCATAACTTTGAACATCATCACAACATCAAAAGGCTTGGCTCCAGCATTGTTTTTCTTACTGGTGTTAAGCAATCTTGATTCAAGTATAGCACGAAACATTTCAAAATCAATGACTTTGCTTATTGACTCAATTGGATTACCCATCGCAGAAAGATGAGAAACAGCGAATTGTTCATCGAATAATCCTTTCTTTCCTTGTGACTTATACGCTTTGCTCATAAAGTTTATAATATAGAATTTATTGCCCTAAAAATAGTGATAAATATCTATATATCAAAATATTAAATTATAGAACCTCCCTTAAGATCAGGAGTTTAATATTGCTTCGATCTTTGTTAACTCACCTGCATCAAAAAACAGATTATTTGCCGACTTCAGGTTATCTTTTAACTGTGCCACAGAACTTGCTCCTATCAACACTGAGGTTATACGGTGATCTTTTAATAACCATGCAATGGCCATTTGAGCCAGCGACTGACCGCGTTCCCTTGCAATGTCATTCAACGACTTAACTTTCATTATCGCCGATTCAACCTGCTCTCTTTGCAAAAATCCCCATGACTTTGCTGCTCGTGAATCCTCTGGAATCCCGTCAAGATAACGGTTGGTGAGCAATCCCTGAGCAAGGGGTGAAAATGCAATAACCCCAATGCCTTCCTGCTCTGCAACATCCAGAAGGCCGTTCTCTACCCAACGTTCAAACATCGAATATTTTGGTTGATGGATCAGACAGGGTGTTCCGAGTTGCCTAAGTATTGCGGAGGCCCGCTTTGTTAATTCAGCAGGATAATTTGAGATTCCGGCATAGAGTGCCTTTCCGGAACGGACTGCATAATCGAGCGCCATCATCGTCTCTTCCAAAGGGGTATCGGGATCGGGACGATGGGAATAGAAAATGTCAACATAATCGAGTCCCATCCTTTTCAGACTCTGATCAAGACTCGATAATAAATATTTTCGCGAGCCCCATTCTCCGTAGGGTCCATCCCACATGAGATATCCTGCCTTAGTTGAAATGATCAGCTCATCCCGGTAAGGGAGAAAATCTTTTTTCAGGATAACACCAAAATTCTCCTCCGCAGATCCGGGAGGAGGGCCATAGTTATTGGCAAGATCGAAATGGGTAATTCCCTGATCGAATGCGTATCGTAACATCGCACGGCCGTTCTCCTGCACATCGACTCCTCCGAAATTGTGCCACAATCCTAATGAGATTTCGGGCAATCTGATACCGCTGCGTCCACAGCGCCGGAAGTTAGACTTGCTATCATACCGGTTTATTTCAGGAATATAACTCATCGTATTTTGGGTTTAATGATTTTTGAAATTGGAAAATTCAGAAAATTCTTTTTAAGTCACATGAATAATTTATTCAAATGTCAAAAATGTATAAATTATTGGTAAATCAAAAAAAACTTCTGCAAGATATGAAAGATTTGCTTTCTTTTGTAAACAATATCTGGGAACAACACTAAGATAAATATGTGACAATAATTTTTATATTTGTTTTTTCCAAAAACACTTAACCAGGCTAAACATTTACGGGCAATCTTTCAAAAATGGAACAAAAGACTAACAGTAACCTGCGCATTGGGATGACCTTTATGGCATCGATCTTTTTCATTTTCGGATTTATTACCAACTTTAATATTGCCATGAAAGATCAGGTGCAATTGGCATTCGATCTGAAAACGCTTTATCCGGGGTGGGAGAACTTCTTTGCGCAGTTGGTCAACGGCGTGTTCTTTTTTGCCTATTTCTGCTTCAGTTTTGTGTGCGGAATGATCATTAAAAAGATCGGCTATAAAAATGGGGTTATTGTAGGTTTACTCCTGGTTTCTACCGGTAGTTATTTGTTTTTTCCGGCAGTTTCAGTTTTATCGTATCCCCTCTTTTTAGGAGCTATATTTGTGATGGCAACTGGTGTCGTCTTTTTACAGACAGCTGCCAATCCCTATGTTGCAGCATTAGGTCCACAGGATACTGCCCCTGCACGTCTGAACCTCACTCAGGCGCTCAATGGAGTAGCAACAACTATCGCCCCCTATTTAGCCGGAATTTTAGTGCTTGCGCCTGCAGTTCTTGCCTTAAAGAATGGCGCTTCGGCCCAGGAGGCAGCCAATTTTGTAAAAATGCCGTTCATAATAATCGGATCAATTGTTGTTTTAATTGCAATTGGCATTTTGTTTATAAAACTCCCTGAAATAAAAGGGGATGAGACTGTGGCCTCAATGTCGGCATTGAGAAAACCTCAGGTTTTGCTCGGGGCAATCGGCATTTTCTGCTATGTTGGTGCTGAAGTTGGAACGGCAACCCAGGTGAGTAACTATTTGACAGGTCTTCTTGATATGGCGAAGGACGAAGCAGTAAAACTAACTGCAATATATTGGGGAGGTCAGATGATCGGCCGTTTTTTTGGATCGGTACTGCTCGGCACTATGGCTAAAAGTGTGAAATACAAATACGCTGCATTGATTCTGGTATTTGCCTTTTTCGCCGGTTGGTTCATCTTCTCGGCAGGTGTAACAGAAGGACATTTTGTCTTTAGGTCAAGACCAATTTATGGTGTCATTTTCTTCTCAATAGCAGTCATTAACTTAATATTAATGCTTCTTGGCAAAGGGATTGCCAATGTCTCTTTGGGGATATTCGGAGCAGTGAATATGTCTTTGGTTCTTGCCGGATTTCTTTTGCCACCCCAAATCGGCATGTGGTGTTTGCTTTCAGTCGGATTCTTTAACTCGATCATGTTTCCAAATATCTTTTCATTGGCTGTAAATGATCTTGACCCTGCAGAGATGCCAATAGCATCGGGCATTATCAACACCATGATCGTTGGTGGATCTGTTGTCCCTTTGGTTATGGGAGCAATAACTGATTCAGTAAGCATAAAATCGGCACTATTAGTCCCGATCATCTGTTATGGATATATCGCCTTCTTCGCATTGAAGGGGAGCAAAATACGATAATTTATTAATCAAATTTTTAAAAATGAGACAAGTAGCAATTGGAATTGATATCGGCGGCACAAATACTGCTATCGGAGTTGTAGACCACGAAGGAAACGTACTTTATGAAAAGAAACCTCAGTTGCCAACCCCTCAGAAAAGGGAAAACCCAAATCTGACATTGGCAGTATCTGATGAGCTAATCGATAAATATATTACAAGTCTTACGGCAGAAATAAAGACTGCGATTGAAACTGTAAAACAGATTAATCCCGATATCGAGGTTGCAGGTATCGGCATCGGTGCTCCGAATGGTAATTACTATAGCGGAACAATCGAAAATGCAGCAAATCTCCCATTCGTCGGTGTCATCCCGTTTACTGATTTAATTCAGAAAAATTTTCCTGAACTGAAGCATGTGAAGCTGACTAATGACGCTAATGCCGCAGCTCTGGGTGAAATGATCTACGGCGGTGGTAAAGGGATGAAAAACTTTGTAATGATCACTTTGGGAACTGGTCTGGGAAGCGGGATTATCGTTAACGGTGATCTTGTTTATGGCGCCGACGGTTTTGCCGGAGAGGTTGGTCATACTACACTTGTTCCAAACGGAAGATTGTGCGGATGCGGCGGGGTCGGCCATCTTGAAGCCTATTGTTCTGCAACAGGAATCAAAAGAACAGTTTATGAATTGCTTGCACAATACAATGCAACTGAAAGCGATCTGGCCAAGGTCCCCTACTGTGATATGACAGCCAAAATTGTTTATGATGCAGCCGAAAATGGTGATCCTATTGCCAAAGAGGTGTTTCAGAATGCAGGAGAATTGCTTGGTCGCTCATTAGCCGATACGGTCCACTACCTGAGTCCAGAGGCTATTTTCCTCTTTGGCGGTGCAGCCGCAGCAGGTGACTACATCTTTAAACCGACCAAAGAGAGTCTGGAGAAATATGTTCTCCCAACTTTCCGCAATAAAGTAAAAATCCTCCCATCAAAACTCAAGGAGGGTTCAGCCGCTATTGTCGGTGCAAGCGCACTGGTCTGGAAAGAGATGGAAAAAAACTAAAACCACTTCTCTCCCTGAGAGATACATTCAACATATTTAACCCCCGATCAATTATCTTTGGTTGGGGGTTTGCTTATGGTGATAATCAGTTATCTTAATACTTTCAGGGCAGACGCATATACCTGATATTTTTTATAATCAATACTTAAGTAATGAGAATAATAAGGTGTCGCATTTTAATTATCAGTTAATCCTTAAGTCAATTACAATTCTTTTCGCCACCAAAGCACTAAAGCACCAAAAAGGCACCAAAGCTCTTCTTTTTTGGTGTCCGCCAGTTGGCGGATAGTGTTTTAGTGATTTGGTAGCATTTTTTATTTATCAGAATATAGAAAAATATGACTTTTTAGTTCTTATAACTTAGTATCTTTAATGAGTCAAAAATTATTCAAAGATGAAACATGTTATACTTGTCCGTCACGCCAAAAGCATCTCCTACGGTTACGATCAGGATTATGACCGAACCCTGACCGAAAGAGGTAAAGATGATGCCCAGACGATCAGTCTGGAACTTAAGAAATTGGATATTCATCCTGATCTGATCATCTCGAGTCCGGCGGTGAGGACAAGTCAGACAGCCTGGATTTATGCAGATGCGTTAGGGTACGACAAAAAGATGATCCGTTTCGAGAAAAAACTCTTTAGCGGTAAAACATCCGAAAACTTTCTGGCGATGCTACAGGAGCTCGAAGACGAAAAGGAGTCCGTGATTGTTTTTGGCCATAATCCCACCATCTATTACTACATGAATTACCTGATGCGTCATTTCACAGATGATGTCCCCACCTGTTCGACAGTAGGAATTGATTTTGATGTGGAAAGCTGGAGCAAACTGAGGCCTGGACAAGGGGAGATGGCCTTCAGGTTCATACCAGATATGTTCAGGTAATTTTTAGATATGCAAATTTACTAATTTGCATATCTGAAAATTTACCAGCTAATCTTAATCGTCTGTTTCACATCCGGATGAAGGCTTAAAGCAACAGGACATGATTTTGTGATCGCGGTCAGAATCGCTTTATCCTTTTCAGAAAAATCATTTTTTGGGAAGGTGATCTCCACAATAATTTCGCCGATACGACGGGGATCGGAGGACATGATCTTTGTAGTTTCTATTGTGGTCCCCACCAGGTCAAGACCTTTATCTCTCGCCTTAATCCCCATAATTGTGATCATACAGTCACTTAATGCAGTAGCCACTAAATCTGTAGGTGAGAATGCCTCACCTTTACCCTGATTGTCTACCGGCGCATCGGTAATCAGTTTCTGACCCGAACTGATATGCATATTTTCGGTCCTAAGTTCTCCAAGATAAATTGTTTTCGAAGTTGCCATATTCAATAAAATTTTGTCGAAAGGTAATAAAAACAGATTACTCTTTTTTGAGTACATAAAAAAGTTATCTTCGCCCTCAAATTTAAACTATTGCATCATGTTTTCAGGAATTGTTGAAGGGATGGGCACGGTAGTGGCTATCGAAAAAGAACGGGAAAATGTTCATCTGACTTTAAAATGCGATTTCGTTGATGAGCTTAAAATAGATCAGAGTCTTTCGCATAACGGAGTCTGCCTTACAGTCGTGAAAAAAAGTGAAGCGACTTATACTGTTACGGCGATCATGGAGACTTTACTGAAAACGAATCTCGGATTGCTTAATGTTGGCGACAAGGTGAACCTCGAGCGGAGTATGATGATCAATGGACGCCTCGATGGTCATATCGTTCAGGGACATGTCGATCAGACCGCTGTTTGTTCAAATGTTGAAGAATCGGAAGGGAGCTGGTATTTCACCTTCAAATACGATTTTGATATTGATAAAGCACGTCAGGGATATATGACTGTCGAAAAAGGATCGGTAACCGTCAATGGAGTAAGTCTTACAGTCGTCAATTCAAAAGATGATTCCTTCCAGGTGGCGATCATTCCCTACACCTACGAACACACCAATTTCCACACCTTCAGGGTGGGATCGGTTATCAATCTCGAGTTTGACATTATCGGAAAATATTTAAGCCGATTAGCCAGCTACAAATAATGATTGTAGAGACGCACAGCCGTGCGTCTCTACAATGGTATGAATCATACAAACAATTGTACGTCTGTCTGATGATTTAATTTAGGTAATGTCCGGGGGAAATGGCAATCCGTATTTAAAGATTCTTCGCTAAACTTTGTTTCGCTCAGAATGACAATTATTAAAATATATTTAGAGACGCACAGCTGTGCGTCTCTACCCGATTCATCTGATTTTGAAAATATGCAAACTATACAATTCATCTGAATTAATTATTATTGATTACAAAATAAATCGTGCAATGAAAATTCTTTTTCTTTCGTCATTATTAATGTTCATCCTTTGCTCATTTCAACCTGTGAAAAACGAAACCCTGGTTCAAAAAGCTGCCCGCATTCACAATGCTGTTTTCACAATCGACACCCATTGTGATACCCCGATGAATCTTACCAGATCGGATTATAACCTAGCTGAGCGGCATGATGCAAAGAGTACAGGCACAAAGGTCGATCTGCCAAGAATGAAGGAAGGGGGGCTTGATGCACAGTTCTTTGCCGCGTTTCTGAGTCAGGGAGCCCGTACTGAGGTTGGTCATGCCAACGCAAACAAGAAGGCCTTCGATATCATAAAGGCAATTTATAAAAGTGTGGAAGCTTCACCCAATCTGGCACAAATAGCACGGACGCCAGAAGACGGTTATGCCATCGAAAAAACGGGGAAAAGAGCCATTTATATCGGTATCGAAAACGGTTATGCGATTGGACACGATCTCACGATGATTGAAAAATTCTGGCAACTTGGGGTGCGCTACATCACCCTTTGTCACACCTTAAATAACGATATCTGCGACTCATCAACCGACAAGAAGGGACCCGAATACAACGGACTCTCCCCTTTTGGAGTTGAAGTTGTGAAGGAGATGAACCGCAAAGGGATGATCATTGATGTTTCCCACATTTCAGACTCATCACTTTATGATGTTCTGAAAATTACCCGGTTTCCCATTATTGCAAGCCATTCATGTTCAAGGGCAATGTGCGATAACCCTCGCAACCTGACGGATGAGGGGCTTAGAGCTGTTGCCAAAAACGGTGGCGTCATTCAAATGTGTATCCTTAGCGATTATGTGAAAACACCCGATCCGTATCCGGCACGCGATTCAGCAAGAGCAGTTGTGAGGGCCAAATACAATAATTTCGAAAATCTTACTCCCGAACAGGAGAGCGCCGGCTGGGATGAAATACGGGCAGTTTCGAAGAAATTCCCGCAAAATCTGGCCACGGTTAAAGATGTTGTTGATCATATTGACCATATCGTGAAAGTTGCCGGAATTGACCATGTTGGCATTGGAACCGATTTTGATGGCGGCGGCGCAGTATCGGGTTGTTTCGATGTTTCAGAAATGGGAAATATCACCCTCGAACTGGTTAAAAGAGGTTATGACGAAGAACAGATTCGCAAAATCTGGGGTGGCAATTTTATGAGGGTGTTTAGCGCTGTTTTGAAAGGAGCCAAAAAACAATCCTAAATCAATAATTAACAAGAAAGTTGAAGGGCTTATCGATCCCCCTTGCCCTGAAAACCCTTTTAAAATTAAATTTTAGCATGATTTCACCAACCAAATCATAACCTATTCGATTTGTATCTTAAGGCAATAACTCTCCGATCATTTCCTTCATTTTTTCCGTTCCCGGATAGCCGGTAAGTTTATTCTTCAAAACGCCATTTTTATCATAGAACAGGTAGCTGGGTATCCCTTCAAAACCAAAACTTTCCATTAAAGAGAACCATTCTTCCGAATTCAGGTAATAATGCTCTCCACCGATTATTTTAATTTTCTCCTCCCACAATGTCCGAGGAGATGAAACATTGGTGATATAAACAAAAGCAACCGCTTTATTATGCATTTCATTTTTGACATCCCTTGTTTCTTTCATTGCATTCATACAGGGTCCGCACCAGGTAGCCCAAAAATCTACCAATACTGCTTTACCTTTATATTTGGCAATAATGGCATTCATCAATGCTTCTTTGGGAACTTCCGGTGTAGTATTCACGACGGTTTTGAAATAGTTCTTTTCTATTTCCAGTTTTATAACCTCTTCATTCCTTTTCAGGAGAATTTTAGGTATCTCTTCATTCTTAAAATAGCTCCTGATATTCTCTTTCTGCTGATCGGACAAAGGTTTCAGCTCATTATTAAACTGCCGGGCATAAGCATTGGTCGCCAACAGATCATAGAACAAACCCGTGTCCGAACCAATTAAACCGGCCATTGTCGTTTTTACTCCAATCAACCACTCCTTTACTGGTGTATCTTTGATTGCGGGGATATTCAGTGTTTTATTTGAAAGGATCGTTTCAAACACCTCAGTGTATTGATCGTTGTACAGATATTGAGGATCGTTCAGATTAAAATCTTTAAGAAGCGAGTAATAAGTTATTTTTGGTTCCTGCGGAGTAAAATTGTCAGGTTCCCCTTTCTTTTTAAAATTGCGGTAGTTTAAGGATATATATTCCGGATAAGTGAGAAGGGCGCCCTTTAAATATTTTAATTTGCATTGATTTGTAATGAGCCGTTTGGCTTTTTCAGATATGACTGAATCATTTATGGACCTTTTTAGTCGCTGCACCATCAGCTTTTCGATGGCAAAATGACTGAAATCTTCGGGGGACATGGTATAATAACCCTCACTTTTACGGTCAACAATGAAATTAATGAACATCTTATAATAATAGGGCAGATCACCCGAAGTTAATCCAATTGAACTAACCATTTTTGCCTTTAAATTATCCGGAGAATCATAGGTGATTTCCAGTTTTGTTACTTCACCGGGTATCAATCCTAAACTGACAGCATTATCATCGAATAGTTCACAACCAATCATTCCAATATTGGAAGTACACTCAACCGGAACCTCAAAATAAAAGCGACCATCTACACCCGGTTGCGTTTTGAACACCCCCATTTCTGCACTAACCGGATGTGGAACACTCAAAGTCAGAACCGGTGCTGACTCCCCTTTTTTCGGGTGATAATTGGTAATTCTACCCTCCACTTTGGCAATTCCTGCCTGGATTTTGGGATCGGGTAACCGGTCATTATTGACTGGAGTACAAGAAAAAACCGCCAAACAAATACCAATAAGAAAAAGTGATTTTAAAGAATTTGGATCTGTAATCCCAAATCCCGATTTTTTGAATTTCAACAACCATTCGTCAAATAACTTCATTGTATTGTTCTCTTTAATTCGGGAACAAGATTAACGGAAAGTTATTGGAAAAACAATTATAATTGATTGAATATTTTATGGATAAATAACTGACAGTGATGAGTTGAATTATTGAGAAGGGGCTGCAGAAAAACTATTTAAACCGCACAGTGATTAAATATAAATCAAATGTGGTCCCGAAAGGATTTTTATTTTGCTGAAGGGTCTACCCGTTACGTCCGAATGGGAGGGTAGCGCTTAGGCGGACTTACGATCGCGGACGCTCTTTGTTGTTTGTTCGTCTACCCGGGGTGGTGCAATCCCTGAAAACTTAGATTTATGATCCAGATATTGCCGGGGATTGCTTACCCCGGGTTATTGATATTCAGCCCTTTCAGGGCATTGAGGCCGTATTGGTACGAAAGAGCGTGTCTAACCTGAATAATTCATAAACTTTGTGAAGTCTTTGTACCATTTGTGACAATAAAAGATTCGGCCACAAAGACTCTAATTTTTCTTCAGTCTTACAATAAACTTTGCACCCGGTTTTATTTCGTCGGTAGCACCGGTCAAAAGCAGATCGCCCTCATTCAGCGAACCAAAGATCTCAACCTTATCATTCTGACTAAATCCGCTTTTTACATCTATCCATTCGGTCTTTCCATCTTTTAAACGGATTACAAACCGCTTCTCCAGATTGGTAGCAATGGCAGATGCTGGCACAAAGAATGATAATTCATCACGTCCCAGGTTGATTCTGGCATTTGCGAACATCCCGGGCTTCAGAAAATTGTCGCTGTTTTGATAGAGAAACTCCCAGGTCTCGGTACGGTTTGAAAGAGAGATCGAACCCGATTTACGCGACAACTTAGCAGTAAAAGTTTTGCCCGGGATTGCATCGACCGAAAACTCAATGACAGATGTGTCCTGCACCGCAGAAGAATAGGTCTCGGGGATAGGAATGCGCAAGCGCAGCACATCCACCTTCTCAACGACTAACAACGGTTTGGTATTGGAGGCGCCAATCAGTGTTCCTGCATCACCGTTTCGTTGGGTAACGATACCATTAAAGGGTGAACAAATGGTCAGATAATCTTTATATTGGGCGTTAATACTCACCTTCGATTTTGCAGCTTCAACCGACGAGCTGTCTGCAAGCATCTGAAATCTGACTTTCTCAAGTTCTGCCCTGGCAATGGTCCCTTCAACTTTTGAAGCATTGAGAATACGTTTGTAGTTGTCAAGGCTGGTCAGATATTTTGATCGCGCTGTCTGAACTTCCGAATTCGCCAGGGCATAATTGGCGACTATTTCGGGAGCATCAAGAACCGCCAGCAGTTGTCCCTTTTTGACATGATCTCCAAGATCAACCCTGATCTCCTTCACATATCCGCTCACTTTAGCGTATAATTCAGCCTTTTCGATCGGAGTCAGCTCTGCCGGAAAAGTTAATTTCTTCTTTACTGCTTCCTTTTTTAAGGTAAATACAACTACAGAATCAACCTTTGAATCTTTGATATCCTTTTTTTTATCGCCCCTGGAGCAGCCTGTTATGAAGAAGGCAATACCTAAAACCAAAGTGATAATTATATTAGAACTTTTCATGAATTATATTTTTTATAATTGAAATTTAAATGGTTGCCTCATAATATCTGCTGTTCATATCTTCGGGATCGAGCGAAGGATTTTGATAGTTTGGGCGACCAACAACACGATGATACATCAAAGGGAGAAAAACCAATGTGCTGATGGCCGAAAAGATCAAACCGCCGATTACCGCAATTCCCAATGGAGCTGTCTGTTCTCCAACCTCACCCAGTCCCATAGCCATTGGAATCATCCCTGCAATCATTGCACAACTTGTCATTAATATCGGACGCAAACGGTTGTTCGCTCCCACTATCCAGGCCTGGGAATCATCCATTTTCTTATACTTCTGCGCATTGGTGACATATAATATGGCATTGGATATTGCAACGCCAACAGCCATTATTATACCCATATAAGACTGAATATTCAACGTTTTTCCACTTAAAATAAGGAACAACAACGATCCTGCAATCACTGCGGGTACAATTGAAAGAATGACCAATGCTAACCGGAATGACTGAAAGCTTATCGCAAGAAGCATAAAAATAACAACGATCGCCACAAATAAACCGGACTGTAACTCATCCATTGTCATGCCAAGCAATTCGGCTTGTCCCCGAACAGTGATCTTAGTTCCTTTAGGTAATTCTCCCAATGAACTTATTGTTTTATTGACTGTCCTGACAGCAGTCCCGAGGTCTTTTTCATGAATATTCGCAGTTATCGTGATATAGCGCTGTTGATTAATCCTGTCATACTCTCCGACAGATTTAGTTTTCTTCCAGGTAGCCACATCCCTTAGGTAGACAGGATTACCGGCGGTTCCTGAAACCGGGATTAATTCCATTTGCTCAGGTGAGTTCATTTTAAACTGCGGAAATTCGACCTGTACCTGGTAGGCCGTACCCGTTGTTTTATCCAGCCAGTAGTTTGGCTGGGTAAACCTGCTTGAAGAGGTTGCAGCAACGCTCGACCGGTTTATCTGCTCAATGTTCAGTCCTAACTGGCCTGCTTTAACCCGATCAATATCCATTTTTATAGTCGGATAGTCGAGGGGTGTCGCTATTTGCACATCCCGCAAAAAATCAATTGAATGTAATTTGCTGTTTAGCATTTCTGCAACCTGGTTCGACTGGTTTAGATTTTTACCCAGAACAGCAATCTCTATAGGATTTGTGGATCCCATATTCAGCACCTGTTCTGCCAGATTACCAGATTCGAAGGAGATTCTTGCCTTCGGTATATTCTTCGATATGGCCTGTCGCATTTGTTCTTTAAAAGCCTCCATTGGAATCTCAACGTCTTTTTTCAGGTTGATTTTAATTACCGCTTCATTAGGACCACTGGTCCATAAATGAATCAGGTTGACCGGATAGCTTGAAGGCTGGGTACCCACAAAAGCAGAGCTGATATCCACACCACCGTTTGTAATACTATCGGCGATACAAAGGATCGTTCGTGTTGCATCTTCGGTACGCTCAACTCGTGTACCTGTGGGCAAACGCAAACGAAGCTGGGTTTGCCCGGCATCAACTTTTGGAAATATTTCGGTTCCGGAGATTGAAAACAAGGCAATTAACAAGGCCAATGTGATCGCAACAAAACACGATGTAATGATTCCCGATCTTCCGGATATCCGCTCAATCCAATTTTTATACCGGAACTTAAAGGATTCAAACCTTTTATTCTCGGATCCTTTACTACTCTCTTTCAAAATCCAGTTAGAAGCTACAGGAACAAAAGTCTGGGATAAAAGGAAGGATGAAATCATAGCCAAGCCCACTGCCAATGAC
>Ga0118677_10008389_pt1 | contig 16589 bp, 21 predicted proteins | sample AliMusrvi5mmetaG_FD_86154 | JGI IMG/M metagenome (GOLD analysis project Ga0118677, IMG submission 86154) | reverse complement strand
TCATTAATCTGTTGAGCAATTGGTATTTTGTTTTGGTAAGTCAACAGAATCACTTCTGTAAATATAAAAACAAATATTTATCCACCCAGAAGGATGGATTAGAAGGGTATCGTTTCCCTTTCATCTTCAAATTCTTCTTCAAATGTAGATGCCCGATTAAGATGTTGAAGCCCAAATGGAGTATCCGATTTCGCGGATGCCACTTTTTGGAGGGTCTCCGGGTTGGTTGGTTGTTTTTTCAACTCCTTAATGACTTCCAACAATATATTATTAAAATCTTCTGAAGGGTTACTGGCAGCTAACCTGGCACCATGAAATGCAAGTTCCCTTACAAACACAGGAGGTAGATTATTTAATTGCCTAATGACAGGTTCAATACCTTTAGGATCATACAAGTCCCCAAGATACTGTTTAAGTAATCGATCTGCAATAGTGTGCTTGCGGATTTTTGGTATTTCAATCTTATGATCTATGCGGCCGAATCTGAGAACGGCCTGGTCAAGTGTATCGGGCTGATTGGAAGTCATTAACAAAAAGCTCCCATGTTTATTGTTTGGACTTTCAAATCCTTCCAAGACGTTTCTAACTTGGGATATTCCGTTTTCTGTGCCGAGATAGCTCTCGACCTCTTCAACTATCATAAATACTGGATACCGGGTTTGGGCGCACACTTCAAGGGCAGTCTTTATTTTTGAAAAGGAACTTCCGTTTTTATCTGAGGCAGATACGTATACAACGGTTCTCCCTTTTTTCATTTGATCGGCAGCTAAGGCGTTCGCACACATGGATTTTCCCACCCCAGGTTGCCCGTATATTAGCATCTTCCTGAATGCGGGGACATGATGCTTTTGGTAAAAACTTATTCCTTCAGGAGTAAAGAAGAATTCAATTTCATTGAGTATTTCCTGTTTTATTGCATCCTCAATGATTACCTCGTCCAGAGAAAATTCTGGCTTAAAGCTCTCTTGACCATATGAACCAATGACATAGGCCATCTCTCTTGAAGGTCTGAATTTGGGTTGCTTGACCTTTTCAACTTGATTCTCAAAATATGCCCAGGTATTAAGCCTACCAGAAGGAATCAATGCCAATGCTCTGTATTCCTGACGTGTCCCAAATTCATAAAGCATATAAAGGATACTAAATTCTTCACCCGAACTTATTTGCTTGAACTTGAAACGGTATACGCCGGTCGTTGAACCAAACTCAGCACTTAATATCCGCCCCTTTTTACGTTTTGACACCTGCATAGAGCTGACAGGAATGATCGGCGAGTTATTGAGGAAATCAAACCCTTCAAAAATAACGTCTTTTTGCCCGAAGGTTTTGCCTTCCTTGATCTTTTTGAGAATTGCCCGATCGCCGGCAGAGATGTCTGCTTTTACACTGAATGTAAAAACATCTTGAATATTGTTTTTATAATAATCCCGCCCCCAAATAACCAATTTATCTTGAATTGACATAATAATTTTCTCCGTAATAAATCAACAGAGTCAGGTAATACCTGACTCTGTAATCTCATTTAGGTTGAAACGCATTTTTATAATTGATTTGATTTACCGCGCTGATAAAATGTCCATTGTGATTTTTTTCCAACCACAGATCCAACAGGAAACTTTTCGGCAAAGGTGATAACTTTTTCGGCGTATATTATTCCCCATTCATTTGCCTCTTTTTGATAAATAGTTGCGCCGGCCTTGATGAAGAAGGAAGCAATTTTTTGGATAAATTCCTTCTTTGAAATATCACTTTCCTTTACCAGGAATGTAGTTGTAGAGGATTTTGTTTCAATTCCTACAAGGGATATATTAATTTCTTTGCATTGGTTGTTTGTTTTGAATGGAAAAACAAGAATTTCTCCGTCCGGAACAAAGCAGAAATCACCTGGTTTCTCCCCTTGAGTTTCCCTGGTCGATACGAATATTCTCATAAATTATTCCCCTTCTATATAAATATCTGTAATTCATGATTCAGATGACGTTTTCTGTCCTATCATTGAATCCAACTTTCTTCCTAATTCCGATATATCATAATTTTATAGCATGAGTATCTCATGGTTAGTATCAAAACAACCATGAGATACTTCTTGTGATAAATATTTTATCTATTTGTTCCTGGAAACGACCTCCATCTCTGGACTAATTAGATGAATAACATAATTCGGATCATTGATATATTTCGTAGATTCATCAAATACTTTTTGATCCAGGAAAGGTGAAAGTACCTTTGGGTTAACTCCTTTCCGCCAACAAAGGACAGCAAAATCCATTTCATTAATTCCTATACCCTTATGATTGAGGATGTAGTAATCAAATGGAGATATGTTCGCCCATAATTCATATGAAAGATAATGGATTCCCCACCGATCTGCAGGTTCATAGTTTGTTATTTCCCGCACCTCAACTTGAAATCCACACATCTGAAGCAACATGCGCTGATTTTCAAGACTGCCTCTTGCGTATCTGTTACAAGAATAACCCTGGGTATGATAATTGCCACCATGGCTGGTCATAACTTTGAACATTTCTTCTGAGGCGGCCGGGCGATATGTTTTTGCAAAATCATATAATAGTTTTTCTGCTTTTTGCTTATTTGCCTTCCGTTTTTCAACACGTGCCTGTAATAATGTCTGGTATTTACCTTTAATTTCATTGAATCTCGCTTCACCCAGTGTTTCTGCAGCTTTATTCAAGTTCCGGGGTTTGCGACCAGTGAGTGTTTTAATGGCCGTTTCGATCTCGGCACACATCTCAGTTTCCAATTCGTTTATTTTTAAAGCATTTTGATCAAACACAATATAATTTTGTAAAGTCTCAAATAATCTCTGCATGATCATGCAAACCTCGATATGATTAATTCAGGCCGTGAGCAGCCATTTCATTTATTTAAAACTGGATTCCGATCAGGTAGTATTAGGCCTTTTCATCGACAGGTTGAGAGAATGTCCACCCTATTTTTCTCAAAGTGGATAAACAACCACCATGTTGATTTTCGGTTTCATGCCAATAGTAATTTTCATCCTTGACCAGGGCCAACTCCTCCCAATCCTCATTGGTTATAACATTTCCGCAATGCGGGCAAATATTTCTCTCGATGACCTTGAATCCTGTTATGTAGTTACCGGAAACATCTATTAAAACCTTATACCAAATTGGAATAGCAGCATACGGTTCACCTGCCCCTCTTGTAATCAGACCCCAATGATGGAGAAGATATTTCTCTCCCTCACCCAAATTGCATATCTTGGGGCGGGTTGAATTTGTAATGAATGAGGATTTTTTAGGTTGGGTTTTTAATTTCTTTAATTCACGAACCAGATCAGGAGAGCTTTTGTTTGATTCACATTCAAAAATTGCCCAGTCAATGATTTTATGCAAATTTGGATTGGAACCAAGCGTTGGTATCGTTGCTGTTTCTGGCCACCGTACCGGTTCGCCTTCAATCGCATAAGTGGTTGCATCTCCAATACTTTCCATGGATGACGGAACAACTCCCGCTAATCTCCAGGGGTAAACTTCAAATATTTCCCCTTTATTGACACCGGCTCGGATTGTGTCACTCGATCCATCCGTTACTTCAATTGGTGTGTTTCCATCTTGGGAAAATATCTCTTCTTTAAATACCATGTAAAAGTAAATATTTTTAAACGCCTGTGGAACGATATATTTCACGGGATCACCCACATGAAAGCCCGGAAAACAATCTACCACGAAACCTGGATCTCCACTCGTTCCCCTTACTGATAGTTCGCAACCGCAGGCACAATAAACCTTTGCAAAGTCCTGACATGTGAAATTTGATCCCCCACAAATAGGACATTTAATAACATTGAACGGGGAAATGTGTGAATAATTGTCCAGATCTAAACCCTTTTCATTCATCCACTCTGGAAGAGATTTGAACGAATTCATCGCGATAATAATCTCCTCGTCGGTCACCTCGATCACTTCAGGAATATCAAGCTGCAATTCTGTTATAACAATGCAACCATCTGTCATTCGGTATACCTGGAAATTGTCGTTACTTTCAAGGTGTAAAAGAAACCGCCCGCTGGGAATGGTAATTTTTTTATCTTTCCCGATCATCGCAAATCTAGCAGCAGTAATTATTTGCCCTGGTAATTTTGCTGTTATATCAGTTACTGTTTTATAGACACGATTCATGTTAATTCTCCTGAAAAAATATGTTGAAATTTAAGACAAACAGGGCAATCAGTTGCCCTGTTTGTCACCGGTGAGATGAAACTTACTGCAATTTGCTGTACTGTTTCATTGCTGTGTCAAAGTCGATTTCACTCAACAAATGACCATTCCAAAAGTAAATGTTATTTCTCTTTTCCTTTCTCTCCTGATCCAGAATGGCATCAAAAAATTCAGTCTTGTGATATATCAACCAGGTTCCTGTATTCCTGACTAACCAAACAAACTTTGATGGTTTGGTGGTCTGAAGCATTAAGCAATCATGAAAATAGAAATCAGTATTGAAATGGACGACTGTTGAATCAACAATGGGCTTAAGAGCTAACCAAACGGGATTTTCACGGCCGCTTTTAACAGTGTCGAATAATTCCCGGGCATTTTTCTTGACCGCTTTTTCAGCTTCCAATACCACCTTTTCGCCAAGTGCTTGAACAGCATGTTCTCGGGATTGCCAGTTGGCCAGGTTGTCCTTTTTATTCATCATCCTTCGATAAGAATATTCGAGATTGCCATTGTATTTTTTCAATGTCAAGTTATCGCGGTCGATATCGCAATCAACTTCCATATATTCGTAAATAGGCGAAAATGGGTAATTATGTGAATTTCCCAAATTCAATGTGACTAATACGCTGATTTCACCACGATTTTCAATAGAATAATTTTTTTGCTTTTTCATTTTTTCTCCAGTTTGGAATGAAATTGTTGGGTTTAAATGGCACAGGGCAGTAACGACTGCCCTGTGAATACAACTTGATGGGATTGAAAATGTCTTATTCTTCAATACAAGTTACTTTACATCCCGCAAGGCTTGCTCCGATGTATAATTTGCCGGTGTTGCTAAAACCTTCGATGACTTCTGAATTTGATGTTTCCACTGATTTGAATTTTTCTCCATAGACCTCATCAGATTTCGGATTACTGGAATAAAAATGGTATATATCGTATTTGAGTACCATATAAAGTCCCTCTATTTGAATAAAAAATTTAAAACATTGCCAATTGCAGCGGTTGTGGCTCCAAATCTGCAATCATTTCCCTGGGTGTAGTTTTCTTTTTGACCATAAAATCCTCTCATTTCCAAATCATGACCATACTATATATGGCCCAAAATAAATTGAACGAGGTGTGCATGCGACCTTTCGCACACCTTGTTATCCGATCCATTTTTTTAGATGGCTTCAGCCTCAATCAAAGACTCAACAGGCACCGGACATTTTGTATCTTCTGTAGGTTTGATAAATGAGATCAAAACATCCAATTCATCTTCAACATATTTCAACCAGCGCAGGATATTTTCATGGATTTCAGTTTCCTGTGCACTGATATTGATTTTCGGATGATCACTGTAAAGTAGTTCGCCTAGTAATTGAGGCATCGTACTGTTGCTATTTTGAATAACAGTAAGTGCTTTCGTAATAATTTGGGAAAACCAAATTTCATCTTCAATATCCTGGTTCCGGTCCAACTGTTTGTTCATAAAATCAGACACTGTTTGATCTGGATCAAATTTATAGGAGTGGTGAACCAAATCTCCTTTCTCAGCCGGTATCCACCCAGGGCAATCCGTATTACATTTCGGAAGTATGTATTTAATTTCAGCAATACCATTCCCATTAACTTCTGTAGAACTGACCCTGGCAAGAGGAAAGGTTCTGCAGGTATTGGGTCTTGCGTTGTAGACCCCGCATTGACCCATTACCTTTTCGCCGATAAATATGATCTCCATAAATGGACAACAACGCGTCCCATCTGAGGTGATAATGGGATTGATTACGGACCAGGGGAGACTGCTATTTTTCCCAAGATAATAGTCAAAAGGTTTATGTTTCGGATGATTATCCATCATAATGGGTGGATGATTCGCGCCTTTTGTTCCACGTTGCTTCAGCGCCAAATTAATTCGGATGATATGGGGAGAAGTCAGCATTATCGGACTTTCGGTAATACAACAATTCTGACCACAACCCTTGCAAGCAAAGGGCAGTTTATCGTTGGAATTCAATTCAGCGACATTGTCTAAAAATCCGGGTAAATTGTGCGTAGCAATACCTTGTTTCAAAACTTCTTGAATATCCATATTGGTCTCCATAAAGGTTGGTATATTTTGGTAAAGTTGTGGGTAATAAAAAACGCCCAGATCCAAATATGGAAGCAGGGCGTTTTTTAATCAGAATGAACTTGGTTAATTATTGGTATTTTTGAAGAAGATAATCATTTTCCTTACTGGACTGGAGTCCGGTCAGTTTATTTTTTTGGTTAAATCATTTAACTTATTGCGATAGGTGGTAATTGGATTTCCGTTCCAGCATAAATCTCCCAGCTGGATGGTTGACAGGTATTCATTCAAGCGAGAGATATCAAATTGCAGATTGGTCAAAGATGATTCGATATCCTTCACAAGCCGGCGAGCCTCAAATTTAATCGATCGTATAGAATCGAGTTTCCCAATTTCTTGTATCAACTTCTCCGACCCGAACCAAATCGGATTCATTAGAAATAAGGAATTTCGCTACAGTTGGATAATTCTGGATTGCCCTGCCAGCAGCCCTGACAGCATATTCGTTTTTTTCTTCCTGGGTAGAGGTTTGATCAGCCTGCCTGGTATAAATGCCTCCTTCAAAATAGATCCAAATTCCGTTCGTTCGTTTTATGGCGATAAAGACTGATCCTTTTACAGCAATTGAGAAAAGAGCTTTTGTTGAAATATTAGCTCCTGGATCAACCTCAACGATCGGCAAGATAAAACTTTGGTCCAAGAAAATATTGGTGGTCATTACTTTCCTTTCAATTAAATCAGCAGTGGAATACGCTTCCCACGCAATATCACTTCATTAATTTATCCATTTCCTTTTCTATCCTGGCATACCCAGAAAGAATGAATTCGTGCAATTCTGTTTCGGATAATATCCTGTCTGGTCCAGGGATTTGAAAGAGCCATTCCCCAATCATTCTGGAAACTTGTTCTCCACCAATATCAACTAAATTGCAAATTTTTGGGTAAAGGTACTTATAAAATAGACTAAATTCCATATCCATGTTTGGGGATTGGTTTTTATCAAGATATTCGCCAACTGTTTGTTCAGAACAAGCTCCTTGAAATCCAGGGCATGACGCCGGCATGAAAACGTATTTCTGTTCCATATATCCATAGGCGGACCTAATAAAATTACCTAGTGGATAGCACCTGCAGGTATGTGGTCTGTTGTCATATACACCACAACCTCCATAAACATCACCGGGGCGTGAACTCAAACAGAAAAATGGGCATAATGGTTGTCCATTTTCTGGATCAGGGATAGGATTGATGAATATCGCCGTTGTCATTGCAAATTGGTCAATTTCAATTTTGAAGGGTTGATGATTTGGATAATCATCCAGGAAAATATGTTTTCGGTTTTTCTTTTTCAAATCGTTGTTAATCCGAATTTTTTCATTTGGAAGAATCAGGATATCAACGGTCGAAGTACAACAGAGACGGCCACAAAGCCAACAAGAAAATCGGAAAGGCATCTCCATTGATATAGATTTAGCATTGGTTAATAAATCAACAAGGTCAACTGCAGACATAGTTTTGTCCAATTTCTGTGAAAAGGTCACGATTAAATCAATCCAGTTGGACATTAGTTAGCCCAACTGGATAGTTTCTAGGTAATATTTGTTTTTTTCTAAAATAGATTAATGAACAACGTGCGATATCCAATGGAAATCAACAAATATAGGTTTTAAAATTATGGATATCCTTGTTAAGCATAGATTTTTTTGTGGCAAGAATCACTCAGAATCAGCATTTGGAAATGTCAGAATTGGATTCTTTACTTCTTTCTTAGCCTATCAGCAGTTTACCTTCGTTTCAATCCTTTCTCTTTCACCAATGTCTGGGAAATTATTGGAAATAACTGATTAGTTTTCGCGAGTGGCAATTGAGTAAGTTTTTCCATTAAATGTCCTGACCCATTGCTTATTCATAAGCCAATTATCAAATTTTACTGAGATCACTTCAGCCTGGTCGAATTGAATTTCAGGGACTTCAGATAAAATCAGATCGCGAACAAACCCGGAAACGCAGCCTCCATAATGGATTTCTTCATCAATTTGCGATCCATTCAGGGGATCAATATGTAATTCGATACATGCAAATCCTATTGCTCGAATAACGGTATTGTCAAAAACAAACATGTTATCGATATTACGGCAACCATCACTGGGATCTTCATGAATAATATTTCCGGAATTGTCAAAAATCTTCACCAGAAAATGCGGATTGCATTTTTCGTTGGAAAACAGGTTTAATTCAATTACCATTCCAGGCAAGGGTTTGGCAATAAACTTTTCCATTCCAGCTGGAATTATCTTTGTTCCAGACCGTGATTCAAGAGTTTGACACCAAATATCATATTGGATTTGCGGCATTTCGATATTTACCACAAGTTCTACATTGTAGTTGACTTTGCAATTGACCATAATACCTCCAGAATTAATTCATGCAGATTCAAAACTGCCAATTACTTATTCCAGTTCTTTGTGTGTAATATATAGAGCACAATCGCTAATGGAACGCGGTTAGTTCAATGCCGGCATTTCGATGGGTTTTCCCTCAAAGATATTGAACATATTTTTTTACTTAACAACCTCGGTTGAACCCATATTGAACCTGGTTCAAATGGATCGAAAATAACCAGGTCATCAGGTTCAGAGCCAAAAATTATTGCAATAGCATAACAGCGGTTTGAGCATACAGAGCTTTTCCCAGAATAGTTGCTTACACCTATTTTTGTCCCACATACCAGACAATGATCAAATGATGGAACAGGTTTTTCAACTGCTGTATATTTTTTCATGATTCCTCCAAGGTTATTAATCATCAAAAACAAAACTGCCAGATAAAAATCTGGCAGTTTTGTTTTTGAACTTCTATAGTTAAATCACCCGACGATATCCCTTTCGGTAAATTTCGCCTGTATCTCAACTGGCCAAACAATCCATCCGTGTTTGGGATCACAAAATATTTCCGGGGGAACAAAGAATTGTCCGGTTGTGAAAAGCAACATCAGATAGCACAATCGTAAATCGATGTTTTCTTCACAGTAACGACATCGGCCTTCCCTATTTTCTTTTCCAAAATCATCTTTTGTGATTGGGGCTCGACAACTTGTGCATAACCCCAGGATTTCATCGAAGGAATACGAGCCAAAGTTGGTTTCTATTTTCTCAGGGTTTATCGCCTGAGCTGCCAGCATATTTTCTATTTCCTCCACTAAATCCCACCTTTTTTCGTCTTGTAAATATTTGCTAAGTGCCGACAAGAATGATTCTTTGTTGATTTCTGCAAGTCCTAATATTCGAGCCACTTCCATATCATTTTCGGAGTTATCCAAATCTTCGTCAAACAAAAGCTCAATGCTAAAACTTGCTTCCTCACTTAACCAGTTATCGATCTCATCTTCACTTTCAATGATCCCATGATCGACCTCATCTACAGGGAGAGTTGTCGACTCATCATCCTCCTCGTCATCCACAGATAAGAGGAGTCTTGCTAATTCATCAAAGGGATCATCTGCTGCCAGGGCTTTTTCCAGTGTCATATCAGTAAATTCAAAATGTTCTTGTAATCTGCATAAGGTTTCATGAATTTCGGTATGGTAGTAGTTCAATTCTTTTTCTGTGAGATGATCCCAGACTCGTTCATGGAAATATTGGCCTGTATTTTTCCATGCCTCGAGGAATGATCTACCTTCTGATCCTCCCAATTCAGAAAACCGGACACTATCTACGAAGGAATGTTTCCACCATTCAACCTTTTCTTTTTCTGGAAGAACAGGATCACAAGCACATTTCTCGCACAGATGTGGCGCCAGGATGGATTTCCTGGCGCCGCATACACAACAACGTCCACAATCCCTGCAGCACCATGCTTCATGGTTACATTGATCACAGATTGCCATAGTGCCTCTTATTTATGTTTTGGAATTGGTTTGGGCTGTAATCCATGTCTTGAAAGAATTTGGATACAGCTTTTACAGCTAACAAACTGGTCTATGGAGCCATATTCTTTCTTCGCAGTCCATCCTTTTGGATTTCTCCCGCATATGGTTTTATCATGGCGTGATTGATCCAATAAATGGGTGGTGTTTTTCGAGTGGCCATGAGTATGGGAATGTGAAATGACAATTTCAACACTCACATTATTTAACTCATAATCGGATCCATAAAATTGTTTCGCCAATTTGCGAACCATTCCTTCCATACCTGGTTTTCCTTCAAACAACCAGGTGCGACTAAAATGTTGGAATTTCCCTCCTAATTTTCGGGCCTCTTTATTGAATGATTCCAATTTAGGCCCATAAAAACTTACTCGATTACCTGACGCCCATATCTTGATCATAATAAAATCTCCTTGTTTTTATCAATCATATATAGGCGGTAAAAAGGCCTCCAATCCATGGTTTATCAAATCATCTGATAACCCTTTAGGGTCAAACCGATGTTCAATCAACGCCTGCAGTAACGTCATTGCCTCCTTTTTGATATTTTCAGGCGGGCAATTTATCGCATTTTTCGCCAAAGACTCAGATATCATTGAAAAGGCAAAACCATCAGATGCTTGATAAAACAGATGACTATCAGGATTAAAGCCTAATCGAGTAAGGTATCGTGAAATCATCGGCAGGATATCAATTACCAAATTCACTTCATACCCCCAAAGGTTTTGTGTATAAAGCGTCATTACACAATCTCTAGAAAGTTCAGAGTAGTCTTTTTTACATAAAACAACTTGCCATTGAGCATACTCTGCGCCTTCAGGCCCCCAGGGAAGATGGGTTCTCCCAATTCCTTCGTACGGTACACCTCCGATAACCTCTTTTACTTCTCTTTGTCCCAGGGGTTTGATTAGATTTCTTGATAGATCAATGGCTAACCCATAAATATGATTTCCATTGATTGTGTTTTCTACCAATATTCTCGATTCCCCACCCCAAATATCATTGCCAGAGAGCTGTAAACCTGCTAACTGAACCCACCATGCTGGCCAGAGACTACCATTTCTTTTCGATTCAACCTGTTCAAGGCTATCTCCTAACCGGATGATGTTGGAGGAAACTGCCGAGAACCTGCCCCCCAATTTTTTACCTTCTTCACCGATCCGATTCTCAGTTTCAACATAGTTATCGAGAGGGCTTGAAATAATTGGGCTGATATCCTTGAAGTAGAAGCATTTGTGTACTTCCCAATCCCATACTTCGATACCTTCTTGATGGGAAACAGTCTCAATTAAAGCCTGGAGTTCGGGGTCTTCAACAATTACTGCTTGGGATCCACCATATCCCCATCCATTTCCGCTGTAGCGTAAATGAATGTCATTGATGCCCACCTGGAGAGCAAAATCACCATTACCTAAACTGACAACTTGAGAATTCTGGATCTCAAAATCAAGGTCGGATTCCTTCAATAATTTATTTACCCTTCTCAGTAAAACATCAGAAGGAGTATTGAGATCATACTGACCCTTCAACTTGGAGAGCTGCAGTCGCTTCCATTGTTTATATTCTGCCTCAGCATTGTGAATATGGTTGCATCCCAGTTTTCCACAGGTGCAGGAAAGATATGATTTTTCTACCTGTGCAAACGGGTTATTCTGGTTGCCAAGTTTGACATTAACTTGAATGACTCCATTGGCAACTTTAATCGACTTCAGAGGAATACTAATAGCCATATTTCCTCCCACATGGAATAAATCATTCCTTGACTTCCTCAAGGACAATTTTTTTTGTAATACCTAATTTGGGGTGATTCGGATTTTATTCAGGAACGATATTGGCGAGGGCATCGTCTGGGTCGCTCAATTCCTCCATCAAAACATATTCTTCGTTATGGGGTTTTGTCTCGATGAATTCCTCGTGCTCATTTTCAAGCTGCCTAATCGTATATGCTGGAGGGAGGTCGTTAGTTACAAATTTTGTGAATGAAGTATAGAAATCCCATGTATCGGCCACCATACAATCTCTCCCGTTGTGATAACCATGTCCATAAGCAGTTAAGTAAATCGTCATCTCCTGATCCAGGGTATTTTTAATGCGACCCTTTAAAGTAATAAACCGGAATTCTCCGAAAGAATTTTCTCCACGGGAGAAATCAACAATCCGCATTCCTTTAATACCCGTTGTATTTACTTTTAGAAGTTCAATCAATCTTCCATAGGTCAATTTTCCGAAGAGATGCTCTTCCCTGGTCAAATTGAAGTAATTGCGAATTGATTCATCAAATTCAGCGAAGTTCATTTTTTAACCTTCTTTCTTTCTAATTCATCAATTGCAGTCTGAAGGTGATAATCGGTGATAAATTGAGCTTGCATCCTGAAGTCCATTGGATTGACATTCAAATAAACATAATGCACTGTCAATCGTCCTTCGAGGAATTGTGAGATCATTTCTATACCAATTGCCGCCATAATTCTATTGATATTTTCAGACTGCAGTTGCGCCATAATTTGAGTAATACATCCACCAGGTAATACCTCGTCCTTATCACTCTCCGGATCGATTGATCGGGAGAATAATCCCAGACAGGGTAAATATGGGACAAACTCAACAACTGGTTTATTCAACCCTTCTTTCAATAATTTTGGATCTACTGTGTTTCCAATCCCGATTTGACCCTCCCGGTTCCCATTTCCGAAATCTATCCAATAAATAGATTGGCGTTCTGCAAAATTCAAACCGGTCAGATCGGTAAATATGTCCCTTCGGCAGGTTGCTTTATCCACACAGGAAATTACAAAGGTAGGGCTGTTGTATGACCCTTCTGGTATGTGATTTGGTTGACCTCCAAAACCTGAATACATTTTGTTGACATACTTGATTGGTAACCCAAAATTCTGGATATAACGTAATGCCAACGCTTCGGCTTTGAATTTATTGACCTCTCTTTGGGAAAATAACTGTCTGCCGACATTGTCTGGGCTTACTACATCCCCATCAATGAGTGTAAGGGACTTAATTCGACTGCCGGCAATGCTATTTTTATTCGCCATTATAGAAGCAAGTGCTGCAACCAGATGAGAGCCCGTTCCCCCGGTGCCAACGACATAAATATTTACACCTTCTACCAATCCAAAATTTGTCGTTTTCATGGGAACAATCTGTTTTGGTTTGAAGGCTTTTTCAACATCAGTGATTTGATCAATTAATTGCAAGGACATCGCCCACCTCCAATTTTATGAACTCTCTATTCCATCCAAATCTGAAATTGAAATCAGGTGCACCTGTGAGCAATGAGCCTACCACCCCATAAACGAAACCGTAAATTTCGTTATTGTTATCTGTTGTAGAGAATATTGGAGGGTAAGCCCCATGGGAATGGATGATCGCAACGATAAACCGATCTGCTGTAATCGATTCAATATTTTTTATTCGCAACTGCCCATTTTGCTGCTCTGGTATATAAATTCCCCATTGATCATTATCCAATGTAATCCAAACCTCTAATTCCATAAGTTTGTTTCCCAGCATTGTTTTGTAAAATAGATCTAAAACCTGGGTCATTACAGAAAATGGAATTCGAGGGACGATCATTTTGAATTCGGGTTTTGCGAGCGAGTCAAGCACACCATTACCCTGGTTGATCTGATCAATTACCCAGTGTGAATTGACTCTTGCGGGAAACCGAATTTCACAAACCCGCGTACGAAGTTCTATCATTGGTCCATCTAAACTGAGGACCGGTGTACCATTTTGAGAAAAGCGTTTAATTTCCACGGACTACCTCCTTCTACTAATTGACAAAAAATCTGAAAGATTAATATTGCCTGGTACTAAATCGTCTTCAGGATATTCAGACTGATTTATCAATTCCAGGAGAAACAAGCGAATGTCATTCGGATACTTCTGGGATTTTCCAGTTGTCGAATGATTCCCAAAAGCAGATCCCCAAAAAGAGAGCCACCCTGCTTGAGAATCAAATCCAAATGGAACACTGATGGAATTTCCCATACAAACAGCACCATAATCATTTATATTTGGAAATGGAGCGTGAAACAAAGGTGCGGTTGGATCTGATGGTCTTTCTTTCCCTTTTAAAGCCACAATACTTATTCCTGAATTTTTCCCTTTCGTACCTTTCAATACCATAATCAAACCCGGTGTAGGTATTTGGATGGATTTTTGTTCTTTATGATTGTCACCAGCCAGTAAGATATTCGTTATTTGCGGCGGCCTGTAAAATGCGGCAAAGGATTTTAAATTTGATGCAATCAAATCTGGGGGAATGAATACGGACTGTGTGCTTTCTACCACGGAAAAGACCTCCTTCAAGTCTGATGGAGTCGTGTATTTAATTTCGGTAAAACCATTCCGGACAATTTGCATTTCTATCGGATATGGTGCGTCAACAATTTTTATTGTCACTTGATCAATGTCCATTTTGATTTTCCTCCGTCATCTTGTTTCTAATGATGGGTGATAACCAGAATAATTGCAGAACCTGGTTGATCAACCAACTTGGTTTATTAACTAAGCCATCTTCAGGAAGATTCGAATACACATTTTCGGAAAACTGGAATATGTCTTTCAGTTTTTCCATATCTTTCCATCCGTAAAAAATTGGGAACGTACTTGAGCCATTCCTTTCGTATTCAGCAAGAAATGGGTTATTGTCAACGCCTAATTCCTTTGAGTTGACAATATCAAACATTGTCTCTATTAGAGATGCCAAAGGTGCTTCTTGAACAAATTCTTTGGGTAACCCATCTCCCATATAAATGAAGGGGTTTATGGTTATTGCCAGAAGAGGGCCTAATGGCATAGGACCTGTGAAAGTCGCGGTACCCTCATTGGTGATCAGGTTGACTACAGTGGTTTTATCATCGGTAAAGAGGAAATCAAAATCCTGGTCATCAACAAATCCAAATTCATCATCTTCATCATCACCATTTCTGATCACCCCATTCATCGTTCTTAACCAATAATCTACAGCTGAATATGTACATTCATCTCCTTCGTAATTAACCGGAAATAATTCAATCCCGGTCAGGCAATCTGGTGATTCGTTCACTGATTCAATCACGTCCTTTACAGTAACAGTCCCTTTCAGAATTGCCTCGACGAGGTAGAGTTTTTCTTCGTTATAAGCAAAACCCATACCCAGATTTACATTTTCATTGATTTCCAAGACTTCTACAGGTGTTAATTTTTTGACCACCTCTATCAGAATTCGGGTTATTTCTGTATCCGTAAGGGGACCTATATCCTCTCCAGGAAACAACCTTTTGTAATCATCTATCAAATCCTTTAGTGAGGTGATGTTTTCTTGAAGATTAAGTAAGTACGGCATTGGCAACCTCCAACGGGATCTCCCGTAATACAGCACAGATTAGATCAAACTGGGTTGAAATTTCGATCCAGTCGGGTATGTTATATACTTTATCTGCCTGCGTAAACCATTCTTGAAATTGAGCCCATTCTTTCCATTCAACATAAGTTGATTCACCATCAGTAACTCCTAAGATCGGATTATCAAGAACTTTTATCCAGAAGGATGCCATATAGGCAAGAGGACGATCTTCAACTCTTTCATAAGGATTTATGACCAGAGCAGGAACAAATGGGCTTAATGTTATGGCTAACAAAGGCACCTCAGACATTTCCATGGTTTTAATATCCAATTCCCCTTCATTCTGATACATCTTGACTTCTCCTGAAAATATACTGAATAGGTGAAGCACAAGAAGATCAGGCATCAGTACTATGTCATCACCGTAGTAATTAAACATCATGGGAATAATGTCTTCTGGATACGTATCGGGTTCAACCTCAAATCCCTTTGTAAGATTGATTTCCATTTTTCCAGAGAACATTTCATTCAAGGCATTTTTTATTTCAGAAATGTCAATTTCTGTGATTGAAAATGGGATAGTATTTTTTTCTTGAATCGTTTTTCGGATTTCCGCTGGTATTGCCTCAAGTGCCCCGGTAAACATGGTCGCCAGATCATTATTGGAAATGGTGATTCCATCCTTAATTGTCGAAGGAGCCAGGTAACGTGCATTGTTTAGGATATTGCCGGCTGCCAATATTTGATCATAATATTGTGAGATCATTTTCGCCGCCTTGAAAAAGCGCATCCGATACATCTTTGAATTCATGAATTAATTGATTGGGTTTCTGTAGTTTCGGAATAATCTCAGTTATCTGATCTAATTGGAGAGGGGTAAGCTCATACCCCCCCATGATTGAACATTCATGATTTCCATGGGGAAGATTTACCAAAAGCTCATATTCAGTATGAGTCGGTAATTCCGCCAAGTGTTTTAATAATCCTTGAATATCTAGTGGTTTTATTATCGGTTGCAGAGATGACAGCATTTTTTTCTTTGTCATTCAAACCTCCAAATTTATG
>Ga0118677_10008387_pt1 | contig 16589 bp, 11 predicted proteins | sample AliMusrvi5mmetaG_FD_86154 | JGI IMG/M metagenome (GOLD analysis project Ga0118677, IMG submission 86154) | reverse complement strand
GTGCAGATCCGCCCGGTGCACGCACACAGCCGGGGTGGAATATCCGGCCATGGAAATCGAGGAGATGGAGGTGCCGTCGGGACGCTGCAGGTTGAATCGCGTGACGGCCTCCCCCCGCGCCATGATCTCATCCAGCACGCCCAGCGACTGCAGCACCCGCGTGGCATTGGGCCAGAGGCTCAGGCCAGCGCCCACCTCGCCAAAGACCGGCGCACGCTCGACCACGGTGACCCCCAGGCCGGCGCGGGGATTCTCCCAGCGGATCCACTGCATGTGCTCGTTGGCGGTATTGTTATGCGGTTGCTTAAACAGGATGGCGGCATCGATCACATCCCCGCGAAAGTCGATGCCGGTGTCGCACGCTGACTGGACATCGATAATCGCGCCGAAAGGTACCTGTGCGGTCGGTCGTTTCGGATCGAGGTCATCGACGCCGGCGGATAAGCTGCCTTTCACCGCCATGACCGCGGTGCGCGAAACCGGGCCATTGTTGGCGACGTCGAAGACCGGAGACGGGAACGCCCCCGGCACGGCTTCGAACAACCAGGAACGAAAAGGTATCGGTTTGAAGGGGTCCGGCCCGATCGCCTGCTCGACCGGATCACCGGGGGAAAAATCCACCGGGGTGCCGGTCTGCGCGCCGGGTGCCAGCTTGATGATATGCTCGAATGCGCCGGATGGCTCCGTTGTCTCCACGCCATCCGCCACATCATACACGTTCGTCCCGGGGGCGATGAGATAGGATAGCAGTTTCGGTTTTGCGTCTGAAGCGGAGAAATTACGCTGGTTATACAGCCGGGAAATACTGCCGACGTCCTTCGCGCCCCACCAATGGCGTTGAACATTGAGCGTTTTGATCCCGTCTTTTTCACTGAAGCCGGTGATCAGAAACCAGCGGCGCACAGTGTCGCCCCCCGGCACGTATTCATCCGGTTCATCGATGGCAAGGTAGCGACCGATCACGACTGGCGTCCAGGGAGCGTCCGTGGAACGAATGCTTCCGCCCCATCCGAGCAGCGCCCCACCGGGATTGAAGATATACAACTTCCCGCCGGTGATCCATTTTTGCGGATTCATATTGATCAGCGGGCGACCGGATGCCAGCGTGTGTGCGTTGGTCGCCGCGCGGAATTTCAGCGCATTGGTTTGTGCATCGAATGTGTCGACTTGCCCACGGAAGATATTTGTTTCGCTCCGGGACTCGGCGGAAAAGATCACCCCGTTGTGATCTTGCGCGCCGGAATTTAGGTCGCCCATGTAATTGAAATGCCCGACGAAGATATAGGCGTCCCCCTGGGTGTAATGATGGCGGTCGATGTAGACATCGAAGGTCTGGTTTTCGGAATTTAAATTCGTCGCCAGATATAAACCGTTGGCCGCTGTCTTCTGGGAGAGAAGCGCACTCCGGGCGGCGACATCATGATCGCTGTCGGCGACAAAAAACGGCGCTTGCCGTTGCGCATCATAACCGAGTGATTTCACCGTCAGCGACTGCCCCGCCCCCGCGTTGCCGTTGTCGAGCCGCATGCCGGGAAACAGGCCGCGGATCGTCCGCACGTAGAAGCGCCGGTCCTTGCCCGCCTTGACATCTGCGAGCAGCCCATCCGCGTAACTGGCGCTGCCCCGCACGATATTATTCTCCAGCGTGAGGAGCGGGAAATACCCCCAATGGCCGCAGCTATCGCCGTCCGGCATCCGCAAGGTACGCGTGAAGATGTTGCCGGTCATTTCCGGTACCAGTGTTTTGACCGTTCCCCCGCGGATATCCAGGATGGTAATGCCCGGTCCGTTCCCCCACCCTTTCGCCGGTGCCGGGGGAAGGGGTTTGCGCCAGGTTCCCTGACTGATATTCTCCGGTTGCCAGGCGCTGGGAACTTGCAGGGGAATGATCAAAGTGCCGCCACCGTGGGTCAATATCTCGGTTGCTGCCTTCCGCAGCGTGTCTTCAGCCTGCGCCGGAGTGGTCACCGGGCCGAATTCACTTAACAGCCAGGTAGTTTGGGCCGGCGCGGTGTCTGCATAGACCATAGCAGCAAGACAGACGATGGTGATGAGGGCAAGTAATCGGTAATGCATCATAAACTTCGCTCGTTATGCCGGAAAGGTTACCCGGAGTGCAATCGGTCAACTGTGCGAACCCCAATTATACATGCGCCGGCAGCAGCGATCCGCCGCCTCTCAATCATGCGCATGTATTACCTATGCTAACAGGTCGACATTATGGATATATAGTGGAATGAGCACGAAAGGATCGACACCGGCACGCCTGAATGAGGGCCGTACTACCAGACGATTTGCATGCCGGTCGCAACCGCTTTCTGGGTGTTGATGATGCCCTGATCGGGATAGCGCTGGATATGGTAATCGATCATCCAGCGAAATCCCATCCCGCCGAAGCGCAACAAATCTGGCGTCGTGACCCCGACTTTCCATAAGCCGGGCATTTGCAGAGAGCTGACGACATCCAGCGGATTGGTGCCGGGCAACGTGGAGAAGGAAGCTTGCACCCCGACACCGCGCAAGGTCGAATTCAGCGCAAATTCCCAGGTTTTCACCGGATACATGGCGATCGGTTGGGAATCGGTGCTGCCGGTCATGGCGAGTGCGGTAGGACTTTTCACCACCACTACCGAGGGCAGCAGGCCGGTTTTTTGCGTGGCGTTCGGGTTGAAGCTAAAGGTGACGGCGTCGGGGATCGCGCCGTTCTCCGCGGCGGTTCGCGCGGAAATGGCGCGTGTCGTCGATAACCGGCGGAGAGCATCGAGGGCTTGCGCGAGGAGACCGGGTTGGAATTGCTCGATCACCTCGGCAAAACGCGTGGTCAATTGCTTGACTTCGGTGATCACCTGCTCACGCTCGGTGGCGGAGAGTTCGGAGAGAATTCCGTGCAGCATCCAGCCCCGCTGCTTTTGTGCGGCATCGCTCGCGCGGGCGTTTTCAATATCGGCCAGGGCAATAAATTGTTTCAACGGCTCGGTCAGCGCGAAGGCAAAGTCATAATTCGTCAACGAACGCTGTCCGAGTCGGGCATGCAATTGCGCATTGGCCGTGTCCTGGGGAAAGAATTTGCAGTGATCGAGGTGGCGCATGGCAAAATACGCCGGGTCTTTCCCCGGCACCTGCTGGAAGAGATCGACTGCTTGACAGCCAATCATCCCCCCGAGCAATACCACGACTAATACCAGAAAATAGCGCATCTCACACCTGATCCGAATCTCAGCAATAAGTATAGCACGGCCTGGTTCCGATAAGCAAGCGCCTTTTGTATGAAGATTCTACCCTTATTCGGTCGAAGTATTCGTAGATTGGGCTGCTAAATTGAAAATATCGCTAACTCGCAACAACCAGCGACTTCTTCCACCAGCAGCGTGTTGCAGCACGCCGGCTGTCACCTGATGACACTGTATAATGTATTCCATATAAATATCCTGCTCGGTAGGCCGAATATCAGCCGATCGTACAATCTTTCCGTCGCCATCGGTGTCAAAGCAACCATGGGATGTGCAATGACCGATATTGTCGTTACCGGCATCGGGCCGGTCTCCGCCGTGGGCATCGGGCATGCCGGCTGGATTGCGGGGTTGGCAGCATGCGGCGGGAATGCGCCGGCGCGAGATACGGCCGGCGCACTGCCGACCGTTCCGATCAACGATTTCAACCTGGATAGCATTTTGCCCAGCAGTAAAACGTATCTGGATCGGGCGGCGGCATTTACGCTGGCGGCCGGCCAGTTGGCGCTGACCGACGCCGATTTATTGGGACAAGGCGCGCGCTGGCGGTCGGGGGTGGTACTGGGCACCGAATATGGCTGCCTGGCGACGATGCAGTTGTTCACCAGCGCGCTGCAGCAGAAGGGAGCGCGGCTGGCGAATCCCTTGCTGTTCAGTCAAATGTATGTGAATACGCCCGCCAGCCTGGCCGCCATTGAATTCGGACTCGGTGGTCATCATGGCGCGTTTACCGGTCGTAACGCAGGCACGCAGGCGTTGGAAAGCGCGACGGAAGCGCTTCTCCTCGGTCGCGCCGAAGTGATCGTGGCCATCGGCGTTGATGTGATCAGTGAACCGCTTGCGCGGGCACTATCCGCGGAAAATGCGCTGCATGGCGCTGCCCTCGGCGAAGGCGCCTGCGCGCTGGTGCTGGAGACAACCACCCACGCCACCGCGCGTACCGCCATCGGCACGCCGCTCGACGATTTGCGTCGCACCGCGCTCCCCGATCTGCGGCGGCAACTCGGCTATACCTTCGCTGCCGAACCGTTTTTTCAGCTCGCTGCGGCGTATGCAACATTATGTTGTCACAGCTAATTTAAGAGTAAGCGTTCAGCCCCCTGGCGCGCGAGCGTCCCCGCGAGCACTTCGGTGATCGAGCATCAACTTCCTTCCCTGCCGTGATTATTTGCCTGGCATGTTGGGAATAGTAAACGATATGGCATGGCATGTATGTGCCGAAAGTTGATATTCCATTTTGCCCACACTGCATATTTTACACACCAATGACTTGCATAACCGGCTGACGGCACAGAAAACCGAGAGTATCGTCCGGATGAAGCGGAGTTTTGCGCCGAATGTCTTGTTGCTGGACGCCGGCGACGCGGTCGGGGCGGGCAATCTGGGGGCGCGCGGCAAAGAGCCGATCTTTCCGTTGATGTGGGCGGCCGGTTATGATGCGATGGCAATGGGCAATCGCGAAAGTCATCCCACCCAGGCTGCGCTGCAAAAAAAACTCAAGGACGCGCGCGTGCCGGTGTTAGCCGCGAACTTGCGCGCCGGGAAAGATTGCCGGGCGCCGCGCATCGTGCAGGAATATATCGAGTGTGCGCTGGGAGAAGAGGAAGAAGAGCCGTGGGTCGTCGCGATCATCGGCCTGGCGCCGCAGATCACTCCCCCGGACTCCTGGTGGGCACGGATGACCGATTATATCTTCGACGATCCGTTAAAGACCGGCCCCGGGCTGGCCCGTAAATTGCGCCCGGAGAATGATCTGCTCATCGTACTCTCGCATCTGGGTTATGAACGCGACGTGATCCTGTGTGAGTCGCCCGACATCGACCTGGTACTCGGCGGTCACACCCATCGCGCGGTGATGCCGCCCGAACGCCATGGGCATGCCTATCTGGCTGCCACCGAATCCCATGCCACCCACATCGGCCATCTGACCGTGGAATTTGACGTCGATAGCGGCATTACCGATATTAAAGGGGAACTGATATCGCTGTCCTGACCAACGGATTTGCTGCATATATGATTATATTGCTTGCTACCGGCCTCTACGCTATTGACACTAACCGGGAGGTAATGTTAAGGTGTTGTTAGTACAATTATCGGCAACTATATCCAACGCCATGGTCGATATCGCACTGATAAACCTGTATCGTCACCGCAATACTACCACTGCGAAAAGAGGGCATGATGACAATTGAAAGCCGGCAATTGCTTAGCGACGCTCGAAAGACCGCCGCCGAACTCGATGTTGTTATCGCTTCGATGGCAGACGGTCTGGTGATCTACGACCGAGACGGGCGCATCGTCCGCATTAACCCGCTCGGAGAACAAATCCTTGGCTTTTCTCCCCAGGAATGCATCTTAACGCTGAAAGAACGTTTGCAGCATATCTGCCTGGAAACCCCCTCAGGTACCCTCTGTCCGTATGAGGAGACCCCTACCGTTCGCGCCTTACATGGTGAGGTGATTTCGGAAGTCGAGATGGTGCTCGTCAATCGCGGTGTGCGGCGGTGGATTTCGATCAGCGCGGCCCCGATTTATGGGGAAGATGGTCAGGTTGATCGCATCGTAACCACGCTCACCGACATCTCGGAACGCAAACGTATCGAAAACGCCTTGCGGGAAAGCGATGAAACCGCGCGCGCGCTGTTGAATGCCACCACCGATGCCGCTTTGTTGCTGGATGCGCATGGCACCATTCTGATGGCCAACAACACGCTGGCGCGCTTATTGGGTTCCACGCGCGAGGCGATTCAGGGGCAGCAAATTCTCGATTTCCTTCCCGCCAGTTTTGCGCAGAACGCCCAGGCAAACTTTGAGGAAGTCTATGCGACCGGCAACAGCACCCGCTTCGAAGCGTATGATGGGGAGCGCTGGTTCGATACCACTATCGTCCCGATCAAGGACGACAGCGGTACCATCGTGCGTCTCTCGATCTTCAGCCGCGATATTACCGAGCAAAAGCAGATGGCGGAGCGCCTGCGCATGCTGGCGTATTACGACCAGTTGACCGGTCTGCCGAACCGTTTCATGCTCCAGGGCCGGCTGAATCACCTGGTGCTGCGCATGAAACGCCACCCAACGAAAGCTGCCCTGCTCTTTCTCGATCTGGATAATTTCAAGAAGATCAACGACTCGCTCGGTCATTCGGTCGGCGACGCGGTATTGCGCGACGTGGCACAACGGCTGGGACGCTGCGTGCGCCAATGCGATACCGTCGCCCGCATGGGCGGGGATGAGTTTGTGATTATCCTGGCCGATTTGCGGCAGGTGCCCGACGATGTCGAATTAACCACGAATCGGATCATGACGGCGCTGGAACATCCCTGTCAGGTGGCTGAATGGTCGATCCCGGTCGCGACCAGCATCGGCATCACCCTCGCCCCCTCCGATGGCACCTCACCCGATATGCTGATGAAGAACGCGGATACCGCGATGTACCGCGCAAAAGCGCAAGGACGAGGGTGTTATTGTTTTTATGGCAACCACGCCTGAATCACCGCTGGCCAAAGCTTCCTCTGATGGCTAAAAATGCCAATAGCCTGAACGGCGGCTATTTGTGATATACCGCCGCCGCATCGAAGACCGGTTCGCCCGTGGTGACCAGGCAACCATCCTCGACTTTCCGATAGAAACAGGAGTAATAACCGGTGTGACAGGCACCGCCGACCTGTTCTACCTGCAGCAAGATGCAGTCAAGGTCGCAATCGAAGCGCATCTCCAGCACGCGCTGGCGGTTGCCGCTCTGCTCACCCTTGCGCCAGAGTTGCTGGCGGCTGCGGCTGTAGTAGGTGGCAAATCCGGTGGTCAGCGTTTCTCCCAACGCCTCGCTATTCATATACGCCACCATCAGCACTTCACCCTTCGCGTCCTGCACCACCGCGGGAATCAACCCGGCGCTGTCCCACTTGAGCTGTGCTATATCCAGCGTCATCTCGCCTTCGTATGTTTTCATGTTCGATCTCCCGTCCAATGATAAATAAGTCGTTTGGGTTAAGTGCTCAATCAGCCATCGTATGACTCATAACTTAACACTCGTTTGCGCTGATAGTATAGCAATCGTGTCGCGGAGCGTAAAGTCGCAGGCGAAACCAGGATAATACGCTTGCCTGTTGAAGTAACTGTTTAGCGAGCAGGTTGTTGGGAGGAAAGCCGCATGTCTTTACCTATTCGTTTGGCCGTCATCGGCGGGCGGCGCGGCGCGAGTTTCACCTCGGCGCTGGCGCATCTAGCCGATCGGGTGGAATTAACCGCGATTTGCGATCTCGATCCCGCAGTGCGGGAACAATGGAAAACGGACTTTCCCGCGATCCGCGCCTTCGATAATTACGTGGCGTTATTGGATAGCGACAGTTGCGACGCGGTCGCCATTGCCACCCCGATGCCACTCCACGCGCGACACGCCATCACCGCGTTGGAAGCCGGCAAGCATGTATTGAGTGAAGTGGCCGCCCATATGACGATGGAGGAAGGTTGGCAACTGATCGAGACGGTGGAACGTACCGGACTCACCTACATGATGGCGGAGAATGTCTGCTATTTTCGTGATGCGATGATGGTGAAAGAGATGGTGGCGCGCAACACCTTCGGCACGCTGACGGCCATCGACTGCGGGTATATTCACGACTGCCGCAATTTGATGTTCACCCCGGAAGGCGCGCTGACCTGGCGCGGTGAGATGTTGCGGGATAATAATGGCAGCCTGTATCCCACGCACTCCCTCGGTCCGGTCGCGCAGTGGCTGGAAGCGGCGAACCCGCACGATCGCTTCACCTCACTGGTCAGCTATGCCACCGAACCACGCCTGCTGCGGGAATTTGCCGCCTATCACTTCGGCGCGGAACATCCCGCCGCCCAACCCGGCTATTTCAAATGTGGCGACTCGGTGCTGACGATTCTGCAAACTGCTTCCGGTGTGCTGGTTACGTTACGGGTAGATATGGTGTCGCCGCGCCCGTATAACAATGTGGCGTTCGTGCTGCAAGGCACGCGCGGAGCGTTTCACTGCGGACGCCATCCCCAGGATGGTCCGGTCGTCTGGCTGGAAGCAACGCCGCCGACGTTGCCGGGAGAATGGCACGTCGATCACTGGCAGAGCCTGTGGGATTATGCCGAGGAATATGAACATCCGCATTGGCGGCAATGGAAAGCACAGGCCGACTCCGCGGGACATAGCGGTGGCGATTTCTTCACGCTGATCGACTTCATCGACGCCATTCACCACGGCACCCGCCCCCCCATCGACATCTACGACGCGGTCGCCTGGAGCAGCATCATCCCGCTCTCAGGCCAATCGCTGGCCGCGGGAGGACGCATGGTGGAGATACCGGATTTTCGGGCAAAGCAGCGGGCAGCGAAGCCGAAGTAACCGGAAACAGGATGCAGGATGCAGGATGGCATCCCATGTATCCTGCATCCTGCATCCGCTATTTCCCCGTTCACCCCGCGGCGATTTCGCACGAATATTCTTCCCCATTCACCGTGATCGCTGTCGGAGAGGCGCTGATGGTGTAGGTCTGCCCACGCAGGAGCACGGTAAGCGTACCGTGCTCGTCGTGGGTGATCTCCGGTGCCGGTTCATCCTCGCGAAGCGGGATCAATACGACGGTGGCAGCTTCACCGGGAATATCCGCCTCGAAACGCAGCAGCGCTTGCTGTACGTTATCCAGCATGCCGGTGGCGATGCGTAGCTCCGCGAGTGGTTCCAGGAAAACACACTGCAGGCGTGCGGTCGGACGTGTGAGTATGGCCTGCTGTCCCTGGCTTTCCCAACCGGCCAGGCCATCCGCGTTATAGCCCTGCGCCACCCAGGTCAACTCGGCGCACTCACCGACGACACGATCGGCGACCACGAAGAGATCGGGACGTTGGAAGACGATCCGCCGGCAATAGGAAGTGATCCCCGTATAACAGTCGCTTGCTTCCAGCAACGCCGTTGACAGGTTCCCCTCCTGCCGGTGTTCCAGCAGGTGACCGGTGACGGGATTGGCGTTATCACCGATTTGCCCGCGCCCATCGATCAGAATGGCGTTATGCGCGCGTGTATCGTCGAAACGGGGGGCGGACGGCAGTTGCTCGCTATAGCGCCCATCACCGGAATCGACCAGCAGATGTTCACCATAGGCCGACAGGAAGAAACCGCCGCGATCCTTGTGCTGATGCGCGCCGCCGTGAGCGCCGGATTGCGCGGCGAAAAAGATTCCACTGCGATCCTGTGCCGTCCGCCACAAGACCTGGCCCGACGGTTGGTAACAGATGGCCGGGGCGAGGGTCGGTGATTGAGCGGGTAAATCCGGCGCTAATCCCAGGATGGTCAACGTGTTCAGCGCATCCACGTTCTGCTCGATCGCTTCAAGTACGAATCCCTGCGCTTCGGGATCGCGCGAGCGCGCGGCCAGATGTGCAAGCAACGGCACGCCGGGTTTCAGGTGAAAAACGGTATCGTTGAAATTGGTGACGCCGAACGGAAGATCGGCCACGAACTGATTGCGTAACCACCTGGGCATCGCCAACAGGCCGGGTGACCAGAGCGACAGCCCTTCCATGCGTTCGAGCGCGGTCAACCCGATCACAATAGCCATGCCCCCGTAGCCGATATAGCTGGGGCCTTCGCCATAACCGCCATTCTTCCCCACTTGATTGGCCAACGCGGTGGTGATGCGCTCACGGGACAATCCTTTCCAGCGTGCGATGCGTGCGGCGTCCAATTCATAGCCGACCTGATAATAATGTCCCCATTCCAGCTTGGGCCAGCAAGGATCAGGGTTGAGCCACACGCGTTCGGCCAGCGTCGCCGCCAGATACATGCCGCTGCTGAACCAGAGATCCCAGTTGTTCACCGACGCCGGGTGCGGATGCAAGCAGTAGCGATCCTGCACGTCCATCCGCCGCGCAAAGAGAAGTTGCCCCTTGCCGTCGTTCTCGTCGCGCACGCCCGCCGGCGTGGGCGACAGGTTTTCCACCGCTTTGGCAATCACGCCCCCCAGCAACGCCTCGCGCTGATCGCGGTTGAGCAACGGCCACAGCCAATCGACCAGCAGGCAGATCTCCTGCGCATGGTGCATACCGGTCAGACTGAGGCAACCAGCTTCCGGATGCATCCAGTGCGGTTGATGCACTAACTCCAGCGCATTGGTGATGGCGCGATCCGCCAGGTCTTTCCGCCCATTCAGCGCGGCTAGAAAGGCATACTCGGCCACCGGCAGATGGAAATTGCCCGGTTTGGAAGCGTTCAGCAGGTTGTCTTCATAGCGATCCAACAGGCGTGTCATCAGCGTGTTTTCGCGCCGTGATGCCCGGATGCGCGCGAAGTCGTCCGGACCAGCCAGCAGTCCGACGGCGACTTCCTCGCCTAGTGGTGATTTTGCCATATCTGTTGTGCCTTTCGTTTGGAATGCCGATCCTGGATACCGGAAATCGGTTATTCAACATGGGAAATATCCGACCTCCCCTATCCAGTATCGCCTTTCTGCTTTAACGCCTCATCGCTGCCGCCAGCAAAATATCCTGTATCCTGTATCTTACTCCCTGTAATCCCTTTTCACGAATTCCCGGCGTCCGACGCGGTATATTCCTCGATCGCTTGCTTCAGCGCTTCCAAATAACCGGTGCCTTCGCGAGATTCCGGGAGCAGGTACATGCCTTCCGACCACTCGTTCCAGGCATTGATGATCAGCGCGCGCGGGTGCGGATTTTTGGCCATTTGCCGCAACCCCAGCGAGCAAAGGCGACCGAAGCGTGCGGGCGTATTGTCATTAACGATCGGTTCATAAGCGAGTGCGCGAAAATCCGCCGGCAAGGTCAGGCCGCGATGCCAGCGCGGCGTCACATCGGAGCCGACGGTAACGGAGGGGAAATGCGACACCCCCCATTTTTCGATCTCATGCCAGCAATGTTGATGTGAGGCGATCATGCCTTCATAGGAGACCACCGGATATTCGTCCGCGAAGGCAACGAATTCCTCCGGCACGCGCACGATATTGTAGGCGAAGGTGCTTTGAAATCCCAGTTCGCGCACGGCCGGCACGCGGTCATAGCCGCAGCAGTAGACGTTGTCGTTGCAACATCCGACATTGGCGGTGAAATACAGACCGGGCAGGCCGAGACGCTGCGCGCGGGCATCCATACGTTCCAATCCCGCGCGGGCAGCATCCCTGCCGCCAAGCTGTTCGGTGAATTTCGCGATATCCCAGAGCACGAAATGCGGTTTGCCGTCGATGGTCCAGTAGTTCGGCTGTGAGAAATAATGTTCCGCGCAGTAATCGATCACCCGGTCCAGATCGTCCGGCGAGTGGCGACTGGGCAGCCACACCTGCTGGCCGCGATTCACGCCCGTTTCCCCATGCATGCCCGGAATACCGGTAACGGCCGGCCAGGTGCCCCAATCGTGGTTCGCCCACATCAGCGCGAATTTCAGCCGTTGACGGTTGGGCGCCTGCAGGAATCCACCCTCCAACGCTTCTTCCATCAAACGCACACCGCTGTACCAGTACCAATCGAAGAGAAACGTGGTAATGCCGTGATCGGCGGCGAGATCGATCTCGCGCGCCGCCCATGCCGGGTCGCTCTCGTCGAAATAACCCCAGGTCGGAATTTTCGGTTGCCGGTGGCCAGGAAAAAGCGGCTGTGCCGTCTTCAGGAGTTCCCATTCGGTGAAATCATCGCCATACCAGGCACGGTAGTGCGGGTTGGGATGCCAACTCGGAAAATATATCGCCACCACCTCGTAATCCATGTTTACCGTCCCCTGTAATATTTAATGATTGCCGTTTTCTGCGCGAACTCTGCGAAATTAAACCAATCACTCCGTTTCGTCAATAGGGATTTCGCCTGCCGCGGTGAATTCAAAAAAGGATACGGTAATCGTTCAGGCTAACCTGGCGCGCGAGCGTCCCCGCGAGCACTTAGGTGGTTGAGTAGATAACGGATGGTCGTACCGAAACCACCGGAGTGCTCGCGAGGACGCTCGCGCGCCAGGGAACCTGAACGATTACCAGAAATGTAGACGAATGCACCGGATGTGCAAAATGCGTTTCAGGAGATAGCTATGACCCAAATCGCCCGCGAACTCTGCGAGCAAGTTGATTGGACACTCGCTGCATTGGCGCAGACACCCGGTGAAGCGGCATATCGCGCGGGTGATTATGATACCGCCGCGTTGTGGTTGATCCGTCATTTGCGCGAGCGCGCACAACCGTTGCTGGGCTATTCCGCGGCGTATATCGAGCACCTGCGCGCGCAGGCCACGCGGGAGTTTCACGAGACGGCGCGGGCGGAGATCCATCAACTGCTGTATGTGCCGTTCATGGGCGGCGATCATCCGGATGGACGCGGCACGCTGCTGCATTCACGCCCGGAAACGTTGCAAGTTGCTGGACGCGAAGAAGACTTCCGGCTGTTTGCGCGCAGCATCGCCGCCAACCGGGACGGTTGGCCCCAGACGGCGATTCACAGCATCATGGGGACACTGCGCTATCTGCAAGCCGTCTGGCCGTTGGCGGAATGTCCAGATGACGCGGTACTGCCGTTGCTGGCCTTTCTGGTCTTCCGCGTCAATGCGGAATGGCAATGGGCGCGCACCTGGAATGAAGCGATGTTCGGCACCCAGGGACACAACTGGTTTGCCGCGCAATACGGCACCACCTGGAAGGCCGGTTTGCTCTTCCCGGAGTTCATCGGCTTCCGTCGCTTCCAGGCGTTCTTCCCCACCTATTTCGAGCGGGAGGTGCGCGTCTTACTCTTCCCCGACGGGTTCACCCATGAAGCATCGGTGAGCTATCACAGCGGTACCATGGACCTGTTGCTCGATTGCCTGCGCCTGGCCGAGTTGAACGGATTACCCATCCCTCCGCTCTGCCAGGAGCGATTGCAACGCGGATATGAAGTCGAGTGGAAGCTGCTTTGTCCGGATGGCGGCCATCCGCCGTTCGGTGATTGCTGGGCGCGCGGGCCATACTTTCTCCAACGCCTGCGCGTCGTCGCCGCCATGCACGGCATCTCGGAAGCCAAATATCTGGCGGAGACGCTCGATCCGAATTGGAGTTCCCCGTTTGGAGAAATGCTCATCGAGAACCTGCATTATCCTTCCGTCGGTGAAGATTTACAACCGGCCTACCGGCAACTCACCCCGCGTGCGCCGGACACATTGGACACCGTGCTGCCGGACAGCGGTTATTACGTGATGCGCTCGGACTGGACGCGAGACGCCGATTACTGCGCGGTGGAAGCGGCGGCGAAGGGCAACGTGGTCACCTCGCATGGGCACGGGGCGATCTTCGACACGATTCTCTACGCGCGCGGGCGACAGATCACCGTCGGTAACGCCAAAGGGCCGGACGGCGTGGCCGATCCGGAGCGCTCCTGGCGGCACCAGACGATGTCGCATACCGTCGCCGTGGTCGATGACGAACATCACTTGCCGTTGCGCAGCGTTTACCGGTTCAGCGGCGTGGTGCTGCCCACGGTGGATGAATGGATTTCCACCCCCGCCTTCGCCTACTTCAGCGGCGCGCACGAAGCGTACGAACGCTTGCCGAAAAAAGTGCCGGGCAGTCGCCGGAAAATCTTTTATCTGCGTGGGCAATACTGGGTCCTCATCGATCGCTTCACCGCCAATAATCCCGAAGATACGCACAGCTACCAACAGCGCTTTCAACTGGGCGTTCCCTGCCGCCTGCTGCCGGAAGAGCGCGTGGTCACCGAAGGTGACGGCGGCAACCTCCTCTTCGTGCCCGTGCCCGGCGCGCACGGCACCGCGGCGCTAGCTCCCTGCCCCTATCCGCTGGGTGGCGATTACGCCGATCCCGCTCAACTCACCTTCACCCGTACCGAGCAAGGTAGCACGCTCTTCGTCACCGTGTTGGTTCCCTTCACCGGCGCCATGCCCGCGGTGCAGGCGCGCTTGCTGGAAGTCGAAGCGGATAACCGCATCGTCTCCCCGTGGGAAATCACCGGACTGGAAATCACCATCGACGGCCGGCGCGATGTCTACCTCGATACCCATATGCAGTGGAATCTGCCCTGGAGTTGCGGCGGTTGTCAGGGGGTAGAGCGATTGTATCACTCAAGCTTAGCAGGAGTAACCAATTTCGCTAGCTAAGTTCGTAGTAGCGTCGCCGCAGCAAGACACGTCACCCGTTCGTAGTAGGCTCGCAGCCGCAGCAAGAGCCGTCACCCGTTCGTGATAGCACAGGTTTGCTCTTTATACAAAGGATAAAAATTCATGACCGAAGTAGCGAAAATTCGCGCGCGTTTGCGCGGGCCGGTCGCCTCAATCCCCACCCCATTCACGGCGGACGGAGAGATCGATTGGGACGGAACGGCGAACATCATCGACGTCGCGCTGAACGGTGGGAGCGAGGTGATTTTGCTTACCGTCGGCGACAGCCAGTTCTTCTTTCTCACCGCGGAGGAAATTGCCGCGCTGACGCGCTTTGTGAGCGCGCGCGCGGCGGGACGCGCGCTTTTCGTAGCCGCTACCGGACCATGGGCGACGCGGCAGGCGGCGCCATTCGCAGCATATTGCCGCGAATTGGGCGCGGACGTGTTGATGTCGCTGGCGCCGGCGCAAATGACCACCGGCGCGGGATTGGTCGCCCATTATAAAACATTGGCCGCCATTATGCCGACCATGCTGGTGGGGTGTCCCGCCTTTGCCGTGCTGGCGGAACTGCATGACGAACCGGCGATTTGCTGCTTCAAAGAAGACGGCACGGAGGCGTATGCATTCGAGGTGTTGCAAAAATATGGACGGCGATGGACGGTAATGACCGGCGGCACGCTCGCGCGCCACCTGGCGCAATGGCCGTTCGGCGCGCAGGCATATATGGATTGGACTACCTCGTTCATACCGCAAATCAGCCGGCATTACTGGCAGGCGCTGCAACAAGGCAACCTGGCGGAAGCCGCGCGCATCACGCGGGAAGTCGAGCAACCCTTGTTCGATCTCACCGTCACGCACGGCATCGATTGGCAAGCGCTGTGGCGGGCGATGCTCGCACTCAACGGCATTGCCCAACCCTATCTGCGCGCGCCGATGCTAGCACTGGAACCCGCGCAAATCGAACGGCTGCAACCGGAATTGCGGCGGTTGCGAATGTGCCCGTAGCTGCGCAGGTGTCAGCCAGGTCAGACCTGTCCTGCTTGTCCGCTACCCAATCCGAATACTCTATCATGACAAACGACCGATAATTTAAGGAGCTAATTATGGCCTTTCAAGGTAAAGCATATCCTGGCGGTGTCTGGTCCGCCGCACCGACGCCGTTGACTGAGACGATGGCGATCGATACGGCGGCGATTGCGCGCATGGTAGAGCATCATGTGCGCTTGGGCATCAGCGGATTATTCCTGGCCGGGACGAATGGCGAAGGCGCGTGGTTGCCGGACGGGGATCGGCGGTTGCTGGTGCGCACGGTGGTGGATTGCGTGGCCGGACGGATGCCGGTGGCGGTGCAGGTGACCGATAACTCCGCGCCGCGCATCATCGAGAATATGCACCGCGCGCAAGAAGATGGTGCCGAGATCGCCATCATCGCCCCCCCCTTCTTCCTGATGAACGCCACCGTGCGCAATCTGGTCAAGCTGTACCGCGAGGCCATTCGTGCCTGTCCATTGCCGGTGGGCATTTATGATCGCGGAATGCATGGCGCGGTGGTAGTGCCCGGCGAAGCACTGGCGGCGATCTACGCGGAGAAGAAGGTGGTGATGCTGAAGGACAGCAGCAGCAACCCCGTCAATCGGGAGATCGTGCTGGCGGAGAAACGGAAACGTCCCGAGTTGGTGGTGCTCGATGGCGACGAGTTCATCTGTGTGGAATATCTGCAGGCGGGGTATGACGGCTTGCTGCTAGGAGGCGGGGTATTCAACGGCTATTTGGCCGGAATGATCTTCCAGGCTGTCCGTGCCGGGAAGATTGCGGAAGCACAGCGCCTGCAACGGCGAATGAATCGGCTGATGCTGGAAGTATACGGTGGCAAGAAAATCGCCTGCTGGCAGTCCGGTGAGAAGTATCTGCTCTGCGAAATGGGCATCTTCTCCACCTGGAAGAACTACCTGAATTACCCACTGACCACGTCCTGCATCCGCGCCATTCAGCGCGCGCTGATTCGCGAGAAAGCGGTATTGTTGCCGTAAGAGATAGTCTGAACCTTGCTGGGAAGGATGGAAGGATACTCATGATCTTCCAATCATAATATCCTTTCCTCCTTCCCCCATGGTTCACTCCCCCTATGGACCGCCGGCATCCTGCCCAATGCAATTAAAATAAGCTTCCTTCACCGGGGAGAGTGAAGTATACCATACGTTGTTCATATGAGTGCCACCCTCCGCGTCGTTTGGGTCTGCCGCCACGCGGCAATCCGGGCGGGG
>Ga0118677_10008386_pt1 | contig 16590 bp, 21 predicted proteins | sample AliMusrvi5mmetaG_FD_86154 | JGI IMG/M metagenome (GOLD analysis project Ga0118677, IMG submission 86154) | reverse complement strand
GCTTGGATTGCACCCGCTTCGCCAAATTGTTGGAGCGTTTTATCAACACAGTGGATGCCTGGCAGGAGAAACTCGCCAACTTGCCAGCCACAAGAGTTGCCAACAAAAAGCCAACGACTGATTGGCTGATGCGTGTTTGACCGTGAAGACAAGGGGACAAGCAACCATGACCAAAATCGAAGGAGGCAAAGCCGCTGATTACCCTCCCCCGTTGGGGGAGGGGACTTCAGAGCTTAATTCAACAGCATCGGGGCAGGAGTGGGGGTGAATATTCTCCAACTCCCGCCTTAACTCCTGATAGTTATAAATCTCGCCATTGAACACGATCACATACCGCCCACTAGAGGATTGCATAGGCTGATGGCCGGCGGGTGACAAATCCAAAATCGACAAGCGGCGATGCGCGAGGCCGATTCCGGCATCTGCGTCCACCCATACACCTGCGTCATCCGGGCCACGATGGGCAATCGCCGTAGCCATACCTTCCAGCATTACGGTTGCCCGTTCGGGTGAAAAACCACCGCTTTGCCAGAAACCAGTTAAACCACACATCTTTGCTGTTCCTATCGTTTTAAACCGGTCAATTTCTCATTGTGGAAAGCCCCTGCTATCATGAGTTGACTTTCCGTGCGACTATAAACATCCCAGCCACGCTTAAGTCTTCATCAGAAACATTATGAAGGGAATCCGCAAATTTGTGCCTGACAGACTGAATATAATTGATCGCTTGTTGACGCAAATTTAAAGGAATGTCAGAGTAAATTCGGTGCGGGATGATATCACCGACACCTGCTAGGTGGGTAACTAGGAACTTGGTATCAAGAGGGAGTCCTGCCATACATTGTTTGTAACGATGCAGCAGAACACGATTCGGGCGACCAGATGCACACGTCATCAGAGGATATAGCCAGTCAGGAATTTCCAAGAATTTGAGTTCGTGAAAGTGTTTAGAGAACATTCCATGATCCCGCAAATCCACCTTATGTAACAGCATACCTCCTAGATTGAGTGCATCGGTCATTTTCAATAATGCGCTTAGTGGATCATAACAATGTTCGAACACCGCACGGGAAACGATGAAATCGTAACCTGTATGAGTAGAAAAAAAGCGTTCTGCAGCAGCCTCAAATCCATAATGTCGATTGATACCAAAGAAGGTGCTTTCGTTATGCAAATCAGCTTGCTCAAAAAAAACTGTGAGACTGGCATGTGAATCCAAGAGGGTACGATATATTTTGGTTTGTGCTTCAGAATCTCTGCGCGAGTAGAATCGATCTACAAGATCAATTGACAGACAGCCATCTGCCAGAAAAAGCAAACCTACACCACAGCTATCCCCCGGCCCAACTTCTGCAACACGCCCAAAAAAAGATGTGATGCCACTATACTTTTTATAGTCTGTGAAAACTTCATAGATATAGTCCAGTGATTCCTGTAATGATGAATTATAATGAATGGTTCCAGATTTAGTATTAATATTCCCCATTTTAAAAAGAATACGCACCCATAAATCTGTAGCCAAATAGTATATACAAGATAATAATATACTAGATAAAATAAGTTTTTTAGTTAGATTTTTAGTAATATTTTTCATTGATTCTACTCTCGAGTGAATTTTATTTATTATGCTTCTGTACAAACCGTTCAATACCTCATATTAAACTCTCGTACAATACCTCATATTGGCGCACAACTGTTTCCAGTGAGAAGTTATCCACAATCCGCTGCCTCGCCCGTTCGGCCAGTGCGAGGCGAATCACTGCGTCCCTGTCCAATAAATCCCGCAAGCCAGCAGCCAGCGCAACCGGGTCGCGAGGCGGTACCACTTTGCCGGTGTCACCAACAATCCAAGCCGAATCACCGACATCCGTCACCACACAAGGCACACCGCAACTCATCGCTTCGCCGATGGCATTGGAAAAACCTTCCCCGTAAGAAGAAGAAGAACAAGCAACATCCAATGCCGCCGTAATTTCGGGGATGTCATCCCGTCTGCCAAGTAGGACAACCGAGCTTTCAAACCCCAATTCATGAACAAGGCTTGTCACTTCCCCGTTACTGGCGTCTACCCCAGTACCAGCGAGTATGAACCTAACCGCAGGATGGGTTTTGCTCAAAAGCGAAACAGCCCGCAGAAAGTTTCCATGGTCTTTCATCGGATGATAGCGGCCAATCAAGCCAACTAATAAAGTGTCCGATGGCAACCCAAGGAGGTTACGAATAGCCTGATAGGCCTCTGGCGATGGCTTAAACTGTTCTACATCAAAACCATTGGGAATAATCACTGTATTTGTTGCAGAAAAGCCCAATATTTTTTCATGCTGCACCACACTATTTCTGGAGTTATTGATAATTTTTACCGGCCAACCAGAAAACTTGGCGTTTAACCAAATAGTGGCGGCAGTCATCCATTTTTCTTGGGCCAAATCAGTGTTAGTACCGCGGATATTCCAAACCACGGGTGTTTTATTGCGGAGAAAAATAGCAGCGATTTGTGCGGCCAGATTTGCGTGATACATCCAGCCTTGCAGTACGTCCGGTTGTAACTGACGCAACAAGCAAACCAGACGAAACAGGCCAGTAACTGGAATGGCTTCAGTTTTGATATTTAGGTTATAAACCGAAAAGCCCAGGTCTTCAATTCGCGACTGTAGTTCCCCACCTGTTAATGTAATCACGGAAGGTGAAAAACGCTGGCGATCTATCGTTGACAACAGTTTCAACAGCATCATTTCGGCACCGCCGGTGTTCAGGCCGGTAATTATAAACGTTATCCGAAGCATCTTTCGTTGTATATTTGAGTTCACGGTTCATTAAAATTTTAGGGTAATTTGACAGATTCATACCATTTGCATGTAAAAAATGGGTAGCCCTCCAATTGTCTGTTCGAATAACATATTTTTGCGGATCAAACACTATGTTTTTAAATATAAAAACTAAAATTTCTAACATCAAATCGTCACTGGGTAATAATTTTTTTTATTGTGTAAGCTCAAAAACACTACATTTAGGGTTTTCAAATCTTACGAACCGCTAGAAAAGATGAGCGAACGGGGAGTTAGAGTGAGGATTGAGAATGAAAGCATAAAATATAAAGACTCGACAATATTATGAGTGAATATTGACAAGTATAAAATCAATAAAGTACCGACAATTTGATATTCTTTGTTCATAATATAATTTCCCCTCAAAAGAATTACAAGCAACCATAAGAATAGAGCAACACCAAAAATTCCATATTCAGCAGCCAGCAGGACCGACGTATTATGCGGACCAGATCTCAACGCCCAAAAACTAGTCATACACGCCCCCCCCCCTAGGATCGGGTTTTCAAAAAAGACTTTTAATCCTTCTTCAAGTACCATTATTCTCTCTTGGCTACTGCTATCACTAAGGTTGGCATCTTGTGTAAAAAGCATTCTTTCTTGTATATTTTTTTCAGATGAGCTATCAGTCCTAGCAAGTACATAATCTTGGTATAAAGCCGGAGCCATGTAAACAAACCCAATCAAAATAAATGATACAATAAAAGCATATCTAGGTATTGATCGGATATAAAAAAGGAAGAATCCCAAGAAAAACCATATTATCAAAGCAGCGCGAGAGAAGGTAACGTATATGCCGATCCCTACTAACATGTATAGCAAAAAAAGATACCATGAACGTACAACTGGTATAGACAAAAACAGGCACAATAATAACGCTTCTCCTGCTCTATTTGCATTTATAAAGGTAGCGGCGGCTCGTCCCTGCACAGAATATCCATAACCTATCGGATATATGACTCCTGGCAGAAGAAAGTCATAAACTAATAAAAGTGTTATGCAGACCGCCAAGTATGGAAATAAAAATTGGTATGAAACAGTGGGTGTTATACTAACGACAAAACCTATTGCTAAAAATAATCCAAAATAGTCAATTCTTGTAATTATTGCATTACTTATATCATTATTAGCATTTATATCAGTTAACTCAGCTATAAGATGAACAATATTTATAACCATAAATACAGCTAACCACCAAACGAAAGGTTGTTGTAAATACCTAAATATAGCCTTATCCTTTAACACAATAATTGGCAATACAAGGAAAATAAATAAAAAATAGAAATACTTAGGCAGCAAAGAATCATTCAACACAAATAGATAAGATGGAATATCGAGATAAACTGATAATATAAAACCAATCAAGACAAGGTGTTGGTAACGTGTGAACCAGCGAAAGTTATGATTGCCACCATGCATCAGTCGCTTTTGTTCAGCATTATTTTTTGGTGACAATAAAATCTGAGACTTTGGATTCTTCATGGACTAATCTTTGAACAGTCATTTTTTCTGAGCAGCATACGCTCGTACTGATTAATAATCCTGCCTATTGAGAAAGTGTCAAGATTGGTCTTTTCTATTTTAATATCACCATCAACAAAGCGACGAAGTATAGCACCGAGCGCATCCGAACTGACAGAAGTCGAGAGGATAATTGCACCGGTTAGCTGTGCAATCTCATTCAACCCGCCCGGTGCCGGTGTGGCAATTACAGGTGTACCGCAGGCAAGTGCTTCCAATACCACGTTGGGGAAACCTTCAAATCGGGAACTAAGCACAAAGGCATCGGCGCGAGAAAGGAAGGGATAAGGGTTCTTCTGGAAACCGACGAAACGAACCTGATGGGCTAAGCCTTTATCACTAGCCAATTGTTCAAGTTCCTGCTTTAACGGTCCCTCGCCTAATACCGTAAGGTGTAGGCGCGGGTTGTTGCACAGTGCCACAGCTTCAATCAGTAAGTCGAAGCCCTTTTGGTGTGATAAGCGTCCGGCAGCGACCAAATTAACATTATTTAAAGTCTCAGATTGTCCAAACCCGGTTTCAATCGGTTCCAGTGCTAACCGACGAATGTGTTCTATATCGACAGGGTTATGGATCACCACTGTTTTCGATAGTGGAAATCCAAAGTTTTCCACTAGATCATCAAGCATATCCTGCGATTGACAGACCACGGTGTCAAAGCGCCGGTAGAAACGACGATAGGCCCAGTACCACCAAACCGGTTTCGAGTATTTGTGAATAACTTCACTCACAATATTGGATTCCCTCGCCACATAATACACTTCATTCGGCAGCAGATGCCGGATAATCGCCAGTGCCAAATTCAGATGCCCCAAGGTGGAAAACACCACAGCGGGATGGCATCGCCAAATCAGCCTGATAATTTTCGGCAGGGCATAACGCACTCGCGAACAGCCTAGATCAATGAATTCGACATCCCCCGGCACATCCGCGCGGTAGGCTGCGTTGCGGACATCCACCACAGCCAGTGCCAAGTGAAACTTCGACCGATCCAGGTGGCGTAACAGATTGACAATCACCCGCTCTGCCCCGCCGCCGTGTAGACTAGGGATCAGGAACAGAATATCGTGGCGGTTATCAGCCACGAATGGACCTTCTTACATCCAACCAATAGAGCAACCTACCGAATGGATACATCAGCGCCACCAGTAAACACGGAACAAAGCCCCGCAAAGGCCAGTGTTTGCCAGGTTTTGTTTTTTGCAGATGTATATGAAAACGGGTGTAATTAGCCGCCATTTTCAAAAACCACTTGGGGTTATAAAAAAACCATATAAACTCATTACACAATACCTCTCGCGCACTTAAGGCATGTCCCTCAGCATTTTTTGCAGCACCATGAACCACTACTGCACTGTTGGAAAGTGAATCATCTTCTGTGTGGTAAATTCTCAATGCCTGATTCACAAATCGTGCCTTGTATTGACGGGCAATGGCTGACCATACAACCCCTTCGGGAACATGACCGCTGATGTCTGACGGAAAAGGAAACTCCCGCAGTATATCAGTGCGCTGAAACCCCCACTTTTCCCCTGTGACATGGTAGTGATACCTAATTTTCAAAGAATCGCTGTCCAATACATCTGCCGGAAAGCGAGAACCCACAATCCGCCCTTCTGTATCAACACAAAGCCCAGTCACTGCTGAAAACATCCCCCGCTCTAAATCAGGAATAGCGCACCAATGGCGATTGAGAATTTCCAAAGCAGCAGGCAAAGCCTCATCATCACTATCCAAGGGCAAGAATAACTCCCCTTGCGCTTCCTGAATGCCACGATTGTGTGCCGTTTTTTTGTGCGCGTTCTCTTGCCAGAAATAGCGGATGGGGAATAAATTCTCTTTTTGCCAGTTTTCCACTAATTCATGCGTATTGTCAGTGGAACCATCATCTACAACCAGCCACTCAAAGTTACGAAAGGTCTGACGTTTGAGGCTTTCGTAAACGCGAGGTAAGGTATGGACACGATTGTAGGTTGGAGTAAAGACGGTAAAGCGGTACAGATAACTCATTCAAGCATCCAACCCGTCCGCTTTGCAATCGCAGTATAATCTCGATACGCAAGAAGGTTTACACAGCTTTGAATTGAAGCGTCCCTAGTGACTTGTTTTAGTGTTGTGCTTGAGGTAAATGTAACAATCTGGAAATTCTTCCCAAATAACAGATCAAAAATATCTAAAAAACTATACCCATATTTTTTAAAATGATCATCCCATGCTTCAAAATAGACAAATTGTGTTCTCTCAAGCAGTGAATTGGCCCCTAAAAGCACAAACTTTTCAAACCCTTCAACATCTATTTTAAGCAGCGTAGGAGAGGTATCTGCTAAAAGCTCATCCAAAGTGACCATAGGTACTGAAATTTCTCCATGTTCGCTAACACTGTTTTGGTCATCAGAACGCTCATTGGTAAAACCAATCCACCCGAACTTTTCACACACGGCCGCCTGGGCTACCCGAACATTGGCAAGTTTGTTAAGCAAGATATTTTGCCGCAAAAACTCCGCTGTGCGTGGGTGGGCCTCGAATGCAGTTACACTTCCCGTGTTACCCACAATAAGGGCCGCTTCGATTGCAAGATGTCCGATATTCGCACCTACATCAACATAAACATCCCCCGGTTGTAAAATTGCTCTAAGCACATCGCTATCGGAATTCCTGTCATTGGGATTGACCCAGAGTGACATTGGCAAGGATGCCGGATGTAGATGCAATAAATATCCTCGCCTATGAATCTTAATGAAACGGCATAGACCGGAATCGCGCAAAAGTCTAGACAGCAGAAATTTTACAGGGTGTTTTTGTTCAAAAAGTATTTGAAGTTGCCAAATCATCAACGTAAACTATGAGAAAATTATTTGAGTGCTATATGCGAGTAAACACAAACTCATTGCAGCCATGCCGACCTGCACAGGTTTTCAATTGCTCAAGCCGAAATTGACGATCACGATAAAAACTGAAAATGGCCTCCGGATTAGCCACTTCAAAAGGATAGCCACCTATCCAATCCTTCGTGTCGTGCCACATCGACATGCCTCTATCTAATGCTAATCGCCCAGTCATGGCACGAACGACCCAGCGCAAGCCAAAAAGATAAGGCGCGTGTATAAGCAGTAAGGATTTTTGCATAAACGGGTATCTAACATAGAATCGTTTTACCGCTAGCCAATACCGGCTAATCCAGCCTTGATCATTATAAATGGCGATAAACAACTTCCCCCCCCCCCATTTACCAAAGGGGCGACATTCTCCAATGCCTGCCACATTGCCCCAGTGTGATGCAGCACACCCCAGCTATACAGCACGTCGAACTGGCCCAAGCGGCTAAGATATTCCCGATCTAATACTGAGGCTTCATCCACGACCCAAGCCGTATCGTCAGGGAAATACCGATGCTTCAACTCTTGGGTGCAGGCCACCGATTGTAGATCGTAGTCAAAGGAATGCACCGATGCCCCCAAGCGACGTGCCGCTAGGCTGAACAGGCCAGAACCACTGCCAATATCAAGAAAGCGTTTATCCGTCAGATCATCGAACCCCAGCATGTCCCGCAACGACTGCTCCGCCTGCTTAATCCTATCCTCGTTCAATAGCCGCAAAAAGCGTGTCCAGTTTGCACCAAATTCAAAGCGCTGGCCTGCCGTTACTTCGCTTGCATATCCAGTCATTTAAGATTTTCCTCATCGCGCTTCTTTCGCAGCACAATTAGTAAGTTATTGTAAAAGGCATTGGTATAATCAATTCGATCAAATGCCAAGCCAATCAAATTTGTTGTCAGAGAAACCAGTATCCAAAACGGCAACAAAGCTGCTTTCAATAGCCGGGTTATAAAATTTCTATTCACAGATTGCTCTACCCAATTGAGCAACAAAATACCCAGGGTTGATCCAACCCCCCCTTGTCGTTCCAGTTGGAGAATATCATAATTTGGGAAAAGCTTCTGCGCCCGGTGCGCCGTGAACCGCTGAAAGTCATACGGTGCACCATGTTCGTTGTACAAAAAAGGAAAGGATAAAACCATAATTCCCCCAAGTTTAAGCACTCGATCCATTTCGCTTAGCGTGAATTCCAGATTCTCGACATGCTCTAGTACTTGGCTAGACAGCAATACGTCAAAGTACTCATTCGGCAAGGGCCACTGTTCGTCTGATTTCACCACCACATCTACTGAGGTACCCGGCATCACATCCAGCCCCACATATTCGCTAACCGAGCCAAACCAATTTTGATAAGGCTTGCTGCCACAACCCGCATCCAGCACCCGACCACCCAAAGTGGGCAATAAACGGTGCAGGCTTCGGTAAAGATAAAAGGCATCCTGATATTGAAAATGCCAAGGCCGCAAATAGGGATGACACCCGCAAAGACTTTCATAAATTAAACGATAGGCCCGACCTAGGCTTGATTCACCGGCATACATGCAACAACTCCGCAAACAATGTTTCCCACAATCCCGAAATCCGCTCTATCGAAAACCTTTCCCGTGCCTCAACGGCCCTTATGGCCCAGTGCCTACGCAAGTCCGCATCGCCCATGGCCCGATCCAGTGCCACCGTCAAACCCGCCACATCACCCGCAGGAACCAGTAAGCCATCCACTTCATGGCGAATAATGTCACGCGGGCCGGTATCGCAGTCGAAGCTCACGGCCGGCAGACCATACGCCAGTGCTTCTGCCAGTGTATTAGGAAATCCCTCAAAGCGCGAACTCATCACATAGAGGTCGGCGCATTCGTACCACTGCCCCACGTTGCCCACCCGCCCTGGCATGAAAACCCGTTGCTGCAAGTCCTCTGCGTCAACCTGCGCCTGCAAGGCGGGACGCAAAGCACCCTCGCCGATAATCACCAATTCCCAATGTGGATGCCTGTCGGTCAGTGCCGCAAATGCTGCGATCAGCCAATCAAAGCCCTTCTGATGTTCCAACCGCCCGACCGCCAACAGCCGTTGCCGCCCCGGAACACCCACCGAAGCTGGATCTAGCCAAGGCGGCTGCACCGGCAAAGGCCACGGCGCGGCATTAGGGATGACCGGTACGCACCGGGTGCGGGTATTGGTTTTCACCCATGCGGCGCTCTCAACGGTTAGCGCGGTCAATGCCGCCAATCGACTATAAAGATGGCGACGTAGCCCTTCCCATACCCGCCCCAAGGGACACTGGGGAGGATGGATGTGCTCGGAACCGATGGCGCACACCGGCAAACCCCATGCGGCCAAGGCCAGCAGCACGTTGGCGGTGCTCATCATGCTCAATGCGATGTCGGGTCGGAACTCCCGCAACACCCGCCGCAACGCCCACACACGGCGCAGGTTGTTCCACGCACCCGACAAGGCATTGGCACTTTCGCCTGACAGGTTCAGCGCAATCCTCTGAACCGCCGGGTGCAGTTCATAGAAATCGAGTCCTTGCGATGCCAGAGTAACTATGGTGATTTTCCAACCCTTAGCTGCCCAATAATTAGCCAAGTTGACTGTAACCCGTTCCGCGCCACCACTTGATAGGGAACCGATAAAAAAAATAATTATCATGTCTGGCTAGATATACCGTTTGAAGCGTGAAACACTAAAACCCATCGACTAATACTTCATGACACATACCAGCAATTACCCCCTGAAATGAACCATCACCTGCTCTAAAATCCAGAATTTTTAATCTCAAATTGGCATGCTGACCCTGAATATTATAACTTAATTGCTGATGTAGATTGTAACAAAATTTGTGCGACATATCTTTGTAATATTGTTTAGGCTTTTTTCCAGAATAAATAAAAAAGCTAAGAGAAATTTTTATATACGCGCCTTTTTTAAAACAATAAGCATCAGCAAAATATTTGTCGCGTACATCACTGAAGTTGCAATCATGATACCCACTATACCAAACTTTGGAATTAATATGATTTGGAGAACAACCTTCACAATAAGGTTACTCAGTGCTATTATTGTAATTGTAAGATATCTACCCTTACTTGTCAAAAGTGAAACCAGCACCAATCCCGCGAAACAAAACGGCACCTGCGCCAATCCATAACGTAAAACATCAGTCACTGCCTGCGTATTCTGAGCCGTAAATGCCCCGCGTTCAAACAGCATTCTCACTGCCCACGGTGCCAACCACCAAACCACTATTATTGTAACTAGGCCCAACAGAAAGAGCAAACGCACCCAATGCATTGCTACTCGCTGCACTTGATCGCAGCCCAGTGCATGGGCCTTGGAAAACACCGGCAGCGTTGCCCGCCCCACCGCCGTACCCCCCAGGCCGAGAATCAGCGCCAGAATCCGATTGGCGTAACTCAAGGTCGCAATCGTACCTGCATCCAGATGAGCGGCAAAAAACTGGTCGATAATCCCGGTAAACCCCATTAATACCTGGCCTGCCAGCATCACGCCGAAGCCGTGCCAGAACCCCGTCCACTGCGGCGACCGGCGGCGAAAACGCGGCGCATCAATCTCCCTGCGACGCGCCAACGTCAGTGCCAAGCCCGATAGATGCAGCGCAAAACCGGCCAGCGTACCCCACGCCAGCGGCTCCGCCCCGCCTGCAGGAAACGCCAACAGGGTCATTGCCAATGTCAGCGCCGGCACGCCTTCCAGCAGCGTATTGACATGATGCCCCGCCGCCAGCGTCCAAGCCGAAAACAGGCTGACCAACACCCCCAGAGGCACCAGCCCCACCAGCCACGGCAACATACCGACCGCCATGTCTAGCGTGGCCGGCGGCAACCCGGTCCATGAGGTCTTGAACAACCCCCACAATCCCAAACCCATGACCAGTGCCAGCGCTAAGCCCAGCAACAACGCCAAGCCCAGTAATTCCGCCCGGAAGCGCGGCAACTCCGTCGCCGCATCCTGCCGAATCCGTGCCGCCAGCGGCACCAATACCACTGTCAACACGCTGAACCAAACCGCCACTGGCCAGATGACCAGATTCAACACAAACAAATAGGCATCCACCTCGGCACTGATGCCATAGCGATACGCCACCACCATCTCCTTGGCAGCACCGGACAACTTGCCGACGAACACAAACAATGCCACCCAGGCCATCCCCCGCGCAATCGCATGGTGGTCGGGGTGCGCATTGCGCAGACGGGCACGGACAGTTGAAAATAAGTTCACTTGGTACGACGATACTGCTTTTTTATCCCAGAAACGATTTCAGACATTTCAGACACCATGCCAAAAGCGATTTCCAGCGTCTCAATATTAAGTTCACATTCTTCCAGCAAATCATCCAAGGGTCTCATACCGGTTCTCCTTGATCTATTGGGCTATCAGCTTAAGGCGGGGCATGCGCAAAGCTTAACCGTTCGCCCTGAGCTGCGAGCCTGTCGAGCAGTCGAAGAGTGGACCTTTAAGCCGTTCATGGTTCGATCCTTCGACAAGCTCAGGACCTCACCCCGAACGGCCCTGAACTGTCCCGCCTTAAGTTTGTAGCCATGTATTGCCTTGTTCTGAATAGGAGAAGATAGTTTATTTTCCACCACTACATCAATCTTTTGATCGCCCAAGCAGCGGCGCAATTCCGTGCAGAAGCGCAAACGCCTAGGGACGAACTCTTCGGGCGGCCAGTCCCCCGGTATAAAAAGGTAGATATCACCGCCCCGCCTGGCATCGTCCAACCGCGACCCAAACAGAAGCGGCACGACACCGAAGTGGCGCATGCCTGCCTCGCGAATGATAGTTCTTTGTCGTTCCGTTTGCAATTCGTTTAGATTGTCTAAATCCACACCAGGCAAGCACCCCGGCAAGAACACCCGTTTTAGCCATACGGTGGGTCCGGCGTAGCGAGTCTTGTCCAAGGGACTTCAGCCATTCGACCTCTATTCCGCTGAAAACCGAACTGCGGCAGCCTTGGCGATTTGCTCATGCATTTCAAGCAGGATCGGCACATGTGCGACCAAACGGCGAAGACCGATAATAATCGCTTCGGGGTTGTCAGGGTACTCATGGGTGATTTGGTTGCGTAACTCGCGCAATCTTTGCCATTGGTCGACTGAATACAGCAGGCCTAGCTTTTCTGCGCGGTTAAGTTTATCCAAAAATGCTTCGTTCTCTTGCCATTCCTGCAGTAATTGTAGCAGCGTGGGCAATAACCGGGTGCCTATGGCATCCTGTAATTTCCCAAAGCGAAAAATCAATTGATCCAATGTGCGAATTTGGCTATCCGTTAATGTGTAGTCTTTGGCTTCTGTCTTCAATGCTGGAAAGTCAACGGCCTCTAGCCAAGCGGATTGTAAATGCGCCCGGTGTTGCTCACATTCCTTTAAGTACGGGTTTAATTTGAACTGGATCAGTTCTTGCCGGTTCATAACGGGATACCCGTACGTTGTGCCTCCATGTGGATAGGCTCAGGGTTTTGCAGCGGGGCTGGCGAAAACACCACATCAATGCGCTGTTCCCCTAATGCCCGTTTGGCTTTTACCAAAAAATCCAGTTTCGCGTCAAATAACTGTTCCGGCGTTTGATCCATAACGGTCACATAAAGGTCAATGTCGCCACCTCGCCGGTCATCATTGGTGCGCGACCCAAACAGCATCAGTTTTGCCTGTGTGCCAAACACTTCACTACCGATCCGTTTTAATGTGTCAATTTGGTTCTGGTTTAATCGCATGAGCAGACATAGGACGAGACATACTAAAGATATTGTAGAGGATAATGATAACAGAATGAAGTTCACATTCGTCCAGTAAATCATCTAAGGGTCTCATACTGGTTCACCTTGCTGTTTAGCATTGTTTTGAATAGAAGAAGTTATTCTATTTTCCACCACTAAATCAATCTTTTGATCACCCAAACAACGGCGCAATTCCGCGCAGAAGCGCAAACGCCTAGGGACGGACTGTTCGGGCGGCCAGTCCCCCGGAATAAAAAAGTCAATATCGCCGCCCCGCACGGCATCGTTTAACCGCGACCCAAACAGATGCGGCACGACACCGAAGTGGCGCATTCCCGCATCGCGAATAATATTTCTTTGCCGCTCCGTTAAGCGCATTACCGATTTAGCACATGAACACCTTTTTGAAGTCAACCTTTACCCCTTCGCTTTCGACAACATCCTCGTGAAACAATTGTTTGCCTTTGCCACTGTCAACAAAAATACTCCTTCCGTAAGGCTCTACCGTCCATACCGTTCTAACACCTGAGTTAATCAGTAATTTGGATTTTTCCAAAATCGCCTGAATATTTTGGCTTGAAGAAATTACCTCAATCGCCAAAACAGGCATTTCCTTGACTTTTAACACATCCTCAAAAAAATTAGGTTGTATTATTTCTTTTTTGAATACTGAAATATCAGGGGTAAGTCCGTTATCAATATCTAAAGTCAGCTCTGGCAACGGTTGTATGGAATCGTCTTGAAGCAGTTGCCGCATTACTTGCGCACAAATATAACTGTGATTTAATGAGGGCATTGCTTCTGCCTTTTCAGTAGTCTGTGTATTTTCAAGCATTATGTATTGCCGTTGGATGTTTCAATAGTTACGCACATGTCGGCAAAGGGTTGCCGACCTACGGCGGTGACAAGCCAGCACTTTCATGGTAGCCCGGAAGCAGGAGCTTCCAAGCCATGGGTTCCCAAGCTAAGCTTCACTGCCATTAAGTTAAGGGTTGCGATTAGCCAACGCCGGGAGTGCAAGGCTTGCCTTGCTAGGATTTACAGGTAGTTGGGAACCTCGCAAGGCAAGCCTTGCACTCCATTCGTGCTTAACTTAATGGCAGTGAAGCTCCGCTTGGGAATGCAGTACAAGAAGCTCTGCTTCCCAACCAGGAAGCCGGGGCCGTGGACGGCAACCCTTTATCACCTTGGGTTTCTGCAACAGTGCGTAACATCAGTTACTAATGAAATGCATTCTTCTTGCCGACCTTCTTGCAAGCCTTTCTGCTCCCATTCTTCGGTCCATTCGATTACCCGTTTTAGCCATACGGTGAAATCCCGGCGCAGCGAGTCTTGTCCGGGAACTTCAGCCATTCGACCAACGCCGACAGCACCTGTTCCACATCCTGCGGGGTGCGGCTGTTCTCCATGCGGACTGGAATTCTATCAGCAGGTAGACGTAAAGCCATTCCCGCCCAAAGCGCACACGCCAGACGATGTCGTCCCCCCGCTCGCGCAGGTCGTCGGCAACATAGCCGCCACTGACACGTTCCAAAGTGGCGAAATCCAAGTCTTTCACCCAATCACCTAGCACAAAACCTCGCAGCAGGTCGGCGACCATCTCAGGGTGGGAAAACAAGAGCTTGTAGCTATGGTCGTGGTCCATGTAGGGATTGTAACACTTGGCAGGGGGTTAGGTATGTGCCGTATTAAAGTCTTATAGAGCCAGTCTCATTTCGTCCAACGAAACACATCAATCTTTTGATCTTCCAAGCAACGGCGCAATTCCGCGCAGAAGCACAAACGCCAAGGAACGGACTCTTCGGGCGGCCAGTCCCTCGGGATAAAAAGGTCGATATCACCGCCCCGCCCGGCATCGTCCAACCGTGACCCAAACAGACGCGGCACGACACCGAAGTGGCGCATCCCCGCCTCGCGAATAATAGCTCTTTGTCGTTCCGTTAAACGCATTGCCAATTTTTGTAGTTTCAATAAATTTATTGATTAGCAAGTTGTTGCCTTAGCCAGTCGGTAAAATCACTGATTTCCACCCAATCAAAAATCGCCTCCGTCAGGCCTTCTAGCTTTTCCACCGGCAATTTTTGCAATTGCGCCAACGAGGGGCCAAGCTCGGGATGGATGCCAAACTTTCGTCTTAGGTGATATCCAATAAAGAACATCCCAAAAGCCAAGCTGGTGCTTGGCGTTCCTCTTAGGAGCACCAAGCACCAGCTTGGCGATGTGATTTGCGGTGGTGAAGTTCTTGATTTTATTGGACAGTCCATTTCAGTTTACGCAATCTATTTTGGGGTCTATGCGGTGTTTCATGCGGGTTATGGATGGTGGTTTATAGCGTTACTGACATTCCCTAGCGCATCCTAATGGGGCTTTTGTTGATATTGCATGTTTTGGATGGGTCAAGCGTTGGAATATCCCTATGTTTCGTTATCTATGATATTTAGGTTATGGTTTCTCCATTTTAACTTTTCCAAATTAAATGTATATTCATCATCAAAGTGCTTCTGGAAAAACACTCCTTCATGGCATCCAAACAATATCAAATTTGAACCCACTTCCTTGATAAAATCGCGCCCATAGGGCTGGTATGCGGTTTCCAAAAAACCTTCGGCATAACCCAATAAAAAAGCCGAGAGCGTACCCATTTGCTTAGCTGAAAATTCCTCATCGAACGGGGCATGCATGATGTGCCTGTCATACCGCGTTTCCGTGTCAGGGATTATCTTGCCGTACCTAAATTCAACAGTGTTTCTAAAATTCACGACATTCAACAAATATTGATTTGGAGTTTCACCATTGAAGACATCAACTTCAAAGGCAAAATTGAAGGCTCCTTTCCAATCATAGTAGCGGGTTCCACATTCGCCAAAGGCTTCGCTGAAAGCAGCGTAAAATTTTGCCAAGTTCATCCAAGATTCCCTATCTTTCGAGTCTCGGCCCAGTTCCCACCACAATGCATAGTCAACCTCGATGCTAAGGCACTGCCGTGCCAATGAGACATAACGCCCATCGCCAATCCGGCTGGCTCGGCAACGCAGGTGCTCATTGCAGATTTCAAGCCGCTTACCAATGTTCAGCGTAAAGATGTCTTCCAAACGATTGGCTTCCAACACAGAAGCAGCCCACCTTTCCAATTGGCCTACACTAGCTTCGTCCAAGTGCCGTTCGATAGTAGGGGATAGCTTGCCAAAGCGATAGTGCAACTGCCGCTTTAAAATGCGGACTGCGCCTTCTCGCAAATTTGCTTCGCGTGTTAGATGTTCAATGGATATGCTAATTTCCATAGTTTTATCTGAATGTCTGATCTGACGCACTGAGCCTTGAAGCCAAGATTTAGGCAGGAATAAGCCCGCCTAGGAGCCTGTCCGACTTAGAGTTGTACGACAGTTTCCTTTTTCAAAAAAGCTCAAAAAACGATTATTTTGCCTTAATTTGCCCCTTTATAGAGCATTTTTCGACATTAATGCGGCTTTTCCTTCCCTTTGGGCAAAGTTATCCCGCCAGCACATGAAGCCGCTTCAAATTGTAGGCAATGCAGACCAGCGTCCATTCCCCCGTTACGGCTTTCAATCCACGCAACAGGAACTGGCGGAAGCCCATCACCTGTTTGATGATGCCAAACACGGGTTCCACC
>Ga0118677_10008383_pt1 | contig 16597 bp, 18 predicted proteins | sample AliMusrvi5mmetaG_FD_86154 | JGI IMG/M metagenome (GOLD analysis project Ga0118677, IMG submission 86154) | reverse complement strand
GCTGAAGGATGTCACGAGGATCGGATTTTTGGTTCATCGCCGGAAAGTATATGGCATCGCATATACTTTAGGAGAAAAAAACTCAGCAAAATGCTTTTTCAGAGATTTTTGTCCTGCACCCTATTCCAACTTGAAACAAGTAATTTGCCAGTCTGGATATCAACTTGTTTTGAGGGAGCTCAAATCATCGCGTACGAATGGTGGGCAGGGAGGGTGGCTCGACAGACGATATAGGAAAGGAAGGGACGACATCCCTCCACGGATTGCGCTGACGCGCGGATCAGGGGGGAGTGTCCGGGCTGGCGTCTCGCCGACCCGAATTTTCGGCGGGACGCCGAAAACCACACCCGGGACGGGCGTGCTCCCCGGAAGGAAGCGGATCGCACGTGCATTTTCATGCGTTTGCCCCGGATTTTCCTCGACAGGCGTGGCTTTGGCGACGTGAATTCGAGGCCTTATGAAAGTTGGCGTTTTCTCCGCGATCCTCAGCAACCTCCCTCTTGAAAAAGCGCTCTCTCACATCGCGGGCCTGGGCTGCGAAACCGTCGAGCTCGGCACCGGGGCCTACCCGGGCGACGCCCACTGCAAGCCGGCCGAGCTCCTCGCGAGCAAGACGAAGCGCGAGGCGTTTGTCAAAACCGTCGCGGCCAGCGGGCTCGAGATCAGCTCGCTTTCGTGCCACGGCAACCCGCTGCACCCGGACAAAAAGCTGGCGTCCGCGCACCACAAGGTTTTCGAGAACACGGTGAAGCTGGCGGCCGAGATCGGCGTGCCGGTGGTGACGACGTTCTCCGGGTGCCCTGGCGACCATGCCGGCGCGAAATCCCCGAACTGGGTCACCTGCCCGTGGCCGCCGGACTTTTTGGAAGTGCTCGAATGGCAGTGGGACAAGGTGGCGATCCCGTATTGGAAAAAGCAGGCGGCGTTCGCCAAGCCTCTCGGTGTGAAGATCGCGTTCGAGGCGCACCCGGGGTTCCTGGTTTACAACCCCGAGACGATGCTGAAAATGCGCGCGGCTTGCGGGCCGGTGATCGGCGCGAATTTCGACCCAAGCCATTTCTTCTGGCAGGGGATCGATCCGGTCAAAGCCGTCCGCGCGCTCGCCGGCGCAATCCACCACGTCCACGCGAAGGACACCGGCCTCTACCCGGTGAACGCCGACGTGAACGGCTACCTCGACACCAAGCACTACGGCGACGAGAGGAACCGCTCGTGGGTATTCCGCACCGTCGGCTACGGGCACGGGGCGGATTTCTGGTGCGACTTCGTGAGCACGCTCCGGCTCTGCGGCTACGACGGCACGCTCTCGATGGAACACGAGGACAGCCTGATGACTCCCGCCGAGGGCCTCCGCAAGGGCGTGGATTTTTTGAAGTCGGTCGTCATCCGCGAGAAAAAAGGCAAGGTCACCTGGGCGTGAAGCGAGAATGATCCGCAACGTGATCCTCGATTGGTCGGGCACGCTGGCGGACGATCTGTCCGCCGTGCTCCGTGCCACGAACGCGATCTTCCGCGAATTCGGGAAAAAGGAATTCGCGCTCGACGAATTCCGGCGGCATTTCCGCCTGCCGTATTCCGGCTTCTACGCGGAGTTTCTGCCGGAGGCTTCATCCGAGGGGCTCACCGCGCTTTACGAGCGGTTCTTTCTCGCGCTCCAGGACGAGATCCCGCTGCTGCCGGGCGCGCGCGAATTTCTGGAATACTGCCAGGAGACCGGGCGGCGGACATTTTTGCTCAGCACGATCAAGGCCAGCCATTTTGACCAGCAGGCGGACCGTCTGGGCGTCAAGCCGTTCTTCGAGCACTGCTATGTCGAGATCATGGACAAGCGCGAGAAGATCCGCGAGATCTTGGCCACGCACGGCCTGGACCCGCGGGAGACGCTGTTTGCCGGTGACATGGTGCACGATATCGAAACCGCCCGGCACGGCGGGGTGCTGGATGTCGCGCTCTTGACGGGGTTTGATCCGGCAGATAAGCTTTTGGATGCGCACCCGACAGTTGTCATGCGGGACATGGCCGCCCTGCGCTGGATGTTATGAACGAAATCTGGATCAAAGGACTGAAAGTCCGCTCGCTGGTGGGAGTCTCGGACGAAGAGCGCCAACAGGAGCAGGAGCTTCTCGTGGACCTCTGCATTCAACCGTCTTCCCCGTTCGCCTACATGAACGACGACATCATGCGGACGATCGATTACGATGCGGTGGCCCGCAGGGTCCGGGTGTTTGCCGCCGAGGGCCCGCGGCATCTGCTCGAAACCCTCGCGGCCGATATCGCCCGGCTGGTCGTCGATGAATTCCATGCGGTGGCCGTCACGGTCGAGGTCCGGAAATTCATCCTTCCGGAGACCGACTACGTTGCGGCGCGCTGCCGGCTCGAACGCTGAGCATGTCTTCGCCTGAAGCCCAGCCTCCTCCGCCCCCGCTCGTATTGAACGAGCTCCAGCGGCTTCCCTTGGACCGCTTGGTCGAGAGAGCCGCGGCGATCGAATTGCGCGTGCGCCCCGATTCGACGCGGCACCAGCTGATCCTCGACCAGGCCCGCCACCAACTGCAACTGGGCGGCATCCTCACCGGAAAGGGCCTGCTGGAAAAAAGCGGCGACGCCGGGGTGATCCGCTGGGCGGCATTCGATTTGAGGCCGGGGCCGGAGGACATTTTTGTGCCAGCCGCGATGGTGCGGCAATACGGGCTGCAACCCGGCCTGATGCTGGAATTCACGGTCCGGCTGCCCAGGGATCGCGAGCGGGGGCTCGTGGTCGGTTCGCTGCAGCACATCGAGGGCATCCCGGTTGCCGGCTGGAAGCCGCCGGTGGATTTCGAGAAACTCACGCCGCTTTTCCCGAACCGGAGGATTCTCCTCGAGACGCCGCTCAACCCCGAAGTGGCGGCCCGGGCGGTTGATTTGATCACCCCGCTGGGCATGGGCCAGAGGGGGCTCATCGCGTCACCGCCGCGCGTCGGGAAGACCATTTTGCTCCAGACGCTCGCGAGATCGATCCGGGCGAACCACCCCAAGGCCGCGTTGATCCTGCTCCTGGTTGATGAGCGTCCCGAGGAAGTGACCGACATGCGCCGCGCGCTGGATTGCGAGATCTACGCCTCGACGTTCGACGAGCCGGTGACCCGCCACGTCCAGATTTGCGAGGCCGTTTCCGACCGGTCCCAGCGCCTGGTCGAGCTGGGAAAAGACGTGATCATCCTGCTCGATTCGATCACCCGCATGGCGCGCGCCTACAACAACCTCCAGCCCAGAAAAGGCCGGACCATGAGCGGCGGCGTCGATGCCAAGGCGCTCGCGGCACCCAGGAAATTTTTCGGGTCGGCGCGCAACGTGGAAGAGGGCGGAAGCCTCACGATCCTCGGGACCGCCCTCATCGAAACCTACAGCCGGATGGACGACCTGATTTTCGAAGAGTTCAAAGGGACCGGAAACATGGAGCTCCACCTCGACAAGTCGATGGCCGAGCTCAGGATCTTTCCCGCCATCCACATCGTGAAATCCGGGACGCGCCGCGAGGAGCTGCTTTTCCACCCCGAGGAATACGAGCGGGTCGTCCAGCTCCGGCGGCAGCTCTCCGAGCTTCCCTCCGCCGAGGCCATGGAAATCCTCGCCTCGAACCTCGCGCACACGCGCTCGAACGCCGAGCTCCTCCTCACCGGCCTCCGTGGGGTCTGAAATGTCCCCGAAGCTGATCTGGATTTTGCTGCCTGTCTGCGGGCTTCTTGTCTGGGGGGCCTTCCGCGCCGATGCGCCCGTGCGCGAGGCGGTGCTCGCCTCCCAGGGCAAGGACTGGAAACAATCCGCCGATTACCGGCTGAATTCCGCCGTGCGGGTCTTCGGGGACTGGCCGCCGTTGATGGCGGGGTGCCTGGCCGCGCTCGCCGTGGCCCGTTTTCTAAAAAGCCGCCGCTGGATGCGGGTGATCGCCGCCGCGATGGTCGCCTCGACGCTTTCAGGAATCGCGGGGAATGCCTCGAGGCTCACGACCGGCCGCACGAGGCCGAAGGAAAGCCCGAAAATCGAACAGGGGTTTTACGGCCCATGGCATGAAGGGCATCTGCTCGTCGGCCAACCGGCCTACAACTCCTTTCCCTCCGGCCACACGGCCACAGCATTCGGGTTGGCCGCCGTCATCGTCTTTGCCAGCCCCGCCGCAGGAATTGTCGCCCTGGCCGGGGCCGGGCTCGTGGCCTGGTCGAGCATCGTCACAGGGAACCACCATCCCTCGGACATCACCGTCTCGGTGATCCTCTCGTTTTTTGTCGCGTGGTTTGTCTGGCGGCGGATGAGCGGTCCCGGCGGGGCCTGGGTCGAAAAGCTGATGCGTCTTCCCGCGGAGGAATAAAGCCGAAGCCGGCGTTTCTTGTAGAGGTTGCAACGGAGGACGCGAAGCGTCCGAGGCCGGGCTTTCCATTCCGAAAGAATTTCTCAATCGCCGTTTTTGGGCTATCCCGCCAGCCAGACGCAGGTTCCGGAGAGTCGGGCGTCCTCGACCGCGTGGACGACTTCCATGTAGGCAACGCCGTCCTCGAATGTCGGGTGCGGCCTTGGCGCGGCCGGGTTCTGCACAGCCTCGATGAAATCCCGTTCCACCCGCCATGGCCTGCTGAGCGGGGCGGGCGTCTCCAACATCGAAACCCCGCCATCTTTTTCCAAACGGATCTCCCCTGTGAGGAAGTCGATCCGCAGCGTGCCGCTGCTCCCGCGCAACGTCAACGCATCCGACGGGGGCCCTTTGTGGATGGTGCTGAAATTCCACTTGGCGGGAAACCCCCGCGCGAAGCGGGCGGCGACCTCCAGCTCTTCCGGGATTTCCACTCGATAGGCCTGTCGCACCGGCGTCGCGACCCGTCCCGTGGCTTCGACCCAGTCAATCTTCCCGAACCATCTTTGCATCACCTCGGTGTAGATCCCGAGGGTCATCACATTCCTTCCGCTCACTTCTTTGCGCTGACGCCAGTGCGCCGGGGCTGAAGGATCCAGAAACGAACCGTTGAGGCTTTCCAAGTGGAGCTCTTCGATGTCGCCCGCGACTTTGCCGGCAATCAACTGCCGGATAAACGGGTCCTGGCGCAGGCCGTAGGGCGGGGGGCACAGCATCGTGACAAGGCCCGGAGAAGCGTCTGCCGCTGCCAGCATCCGCCGGGCCTCCGGCAAATCTCGCGCCATCCGGGCCTGGCAGAACACGTGTTTCCCGGCATCGAGCGCCGCGACAGTGACCGGTTCATGGAGGTCCGGACGGGCCCCGACCCACACCACGTCCACATCGGGGGCATCCACCAGTTCCTCCCAACTCCCGACAGCTCTGGCATCCAGCCCTTCCTCCGCAAGGAATTTGTTGGCGCTGGCAGGGGTCGAGTTGGCGACCGCCACGACCTGGGCACCTTCAAGTTCGCGGAGCCCCGGAAGATGCCGCTGCCGGACGATCGCTCCGGCCCCGACAATCCCGATTCGTAGTGGAGAGGCTGACATTTTCATTTGATCCACATAGCCAGTTTTGAAGGAAAGGGCGCAGATTGCGATAACTTCTTATTGCCTGGCGAGAAGAAGGGAACAATCCTCATGGCTCCTATAACTCTTGAGCCACCCCTTGATCCCATGACCTCCAAAGAACGCGTCCGCGCCGCCATCGAACACCGCCAGCCCGACCGCGTCCCGGTGGACTTCGGCGCTTCGTTTATCACCGGCATCCACTGCAGCGTCGTGGAAAACCTGCGCCGCCACTACGGGCTCGCCCCGCACCCGGTCAAGGTTTGCGAGCCCTACCAGATGCTCGGGCTGGTCGAGGACGATCTCAAGGACGCGATGGGCATCGATGCCGCGCCGGTTTTTCCCAACCGGACGATCTTCGGGTTTGTGAACGAAAACTGGAAGCCGTGGCAGACGCCGTGGGGGCAGGACGTGCTGGTGTCGGAGCATTTCGAGGTCGATGAAAAACCGGACGGAACCTACATCCACCCGCAGGGCGACCGCTCGGCCGCGCCGAGCGGGCACCTGCCGAAGACGGGGTATTTTTTCGACTCGATCATCCGGCAGGGAGAGATCGACGAGGACAACCTCAAGGTCGAGGAAAACATGGAGGAGTTCGGCCCGATGAAGCCCGCGGAGGAAGCCTACTGGCGCGAGCAGGCGGCGCTGCTGCGCGGGTCGGATCGCGCGGTCGTCACACACCTCAACGGAACCGCGCTCGGCGACATCGCCCTCGTCCCCGCACCGTTCCTGGCCGCGCCCAGAGGCGTCCGCGATATCGCGCAGTGGTATATGACCGTAGCGACCAACCCGGGGTTCGTGGTGGACCTCTTCGACCGGCAGGTGGAAATCGCGCTGGCAAACCTCGCGACGCTTCACGAGATCGCGAGGGATGCGATCGATGTCGTGGTTGTCTGCGGGACCGATTTCGGGACCCAGGAATCCACGTTTTGCTCGCGCTCGGCATTTGATGAAATCTGGCAGCCGCGCTACCGGCGGATCAACGACTGGATCCATGCGCACACGGCCTGGAAGACGTTCAAGCATTCCTGCGGCGCGATCGAGGGCTTTCTTCCGAGCATCATCGGTGCCGGGTTCGACATCATCAATCCTGTCCAGTGCTCCGCCAAGGGCATGGATGCCAGGCTGCTCAAGGAGCGGCACGGCGACCGGATCACGTTCTGGGGCGGCGGCGTCAACACCCAAAAAACCCTCCCCTTCGGCACCCCGGAGGATGTGCGCCGCGAAGTCCTCGAGCGGTGCGAAACGTTTTCGCCGGGCGGCGGGTTTGTCTTCAACGCCATCCACAACGTCCAGGCGCTCACCCCGACGGAGAACGTCGTGGCGATGATCGACGCCGTGCGCGAGTTCAACGGCACCGCCTCCTGAGCCGCCATTACGCCTCGATGAAAATGCGGGGAACTGCGGGAGCAAGCTTCGGTCGCGTGCCTTTCACCGCGCCGGGCGGGGGTTGGCTTTGCGGAACCAGTTGGCGAAATGTTTTTTCACGCCTTCGCGGAACGTGAGGTAGTGGCCGTCCGGCTGTCCGCCCCGGCGGATGGCGGCGAGGAGGGCGGGAACCGTGAGCTCGCCCATTTCGAAGGCGGTCGTGCTCGCGCCCACGGCCGAGGCGTGGTGCGCGTCGCTGGCGGCGATCATTTTCAAACCGCGCGCCCGGGCATACGCGAGCGCCTTGTCGTTGGAGCTTCTCGAGGTGACCGCCGCGTTGAAAACTTCGATGGCCTCGAGGTCGAGCGTGTCGAGCACCGCCGGACGGATCCCCGCCCGCCATCGGTCGAACGGATGGGCCGGGACCGCGAGGCCGCCGCCGGATTTCACGGCCTCCACCACTTCCGCGGCCGGCGCTCCTTTGAGAAACGGCAGGGTGAGGCCGAGGCAGAGAAGGTGCCCCTCCGCCGTGCTCACCTCGACACCGGGAACGACCAGAAACCCCGCCGGCGCTGGGTGGTCTTTCAAATACTCGTGCGCCCCGCAGGTGTCGTGGTCGGTGATCGCGATCCCGCGGAGACCTTTGGCCATGGCCGCCGCGATCAGCGACTCGGGCGAACCCGCGGCATCCTTTGAAAAAAACGAATGCACGTGGAGGTCGAAGCGGTAGAGCATGCGCCATTTCTCTTTGGCGGACGCCCTCTGGCAAGCATGAACTGCCGGCAGCAGGAACTGGGGGCCGGGGTTGCCAGAACGCCCTTGAGCTTTCCGGCGAACAGGATATCAGTGGAAATCCCGCTCGGGTTCGCGGAGACGAGGCGGAAACGCGCAAGCATCCGTGGACCCACGGAAAACTGACCAATGCCCAAAAACACGAGCAGCAACTCAAAACCACCAGTTTCCAAAACGGGCGCCCAAGCCGGTTCTGTGGGCCGGGTCGGGCGCGTCCAGACCCGGCTTTTCCACGAGAAAGGAAGGCCGTTCCGCATGCGGTGCGGCGCCACGCTCAACGGGTTCACTCTCGCCTACGAGACGTATGGAAAGCTGGACGCTTCCCGGTCGAACGCGATCCTTGTCTTCCACGCGATGACCGGCAGCCAGCACGCGGCCGGCATCAACACGGACGTCCCCGGCCTCGACGGCCGCTGGACCGACGAGATGCACGTGGGTTGGTGGGATGACTTCATCGGGCCCGGCAAGGCGCTGGATACGCGGAAGTTTTTTGTCATCTGCGCCAACTACCTGGGCGGTTGCTACGGCTCGACCGGGCCCGCCTCCAAAAGAGGCCGCGGGCGCTGGGGAGCGGATTTTCCCGTGATCCGGGTGGCGGATATCGTGGACTCGCAAATCCGCCTGCTCGACCACCTGCGCATCCATGTCCTCCACGCGGCGATCGGCGCCTCGATCGGCGGATACCTCTGCCTGAGCCTCGCGACCAGGCATCCGGACCGCGTGAAGATCGTGATCCCCATGGCTGTCGGGCCGGAGACTACGGTCCTGCAGCGGCTGATGAACTTCGAGCAGATCACGGCCATCGAACTCGACCCCGCATTTCACGGGGGATCCTATGATCCGAAGTTCCCGCCGCACGACGGCCTCGCGGCCGCGAGGCGGATCGCCCACAAGACGTTCGTCTCGCTCGAAGATCTCCACGACCGGGCGCGCGGCGAGGTCAGCTACCACGGCACCCCGCCGTTCGGATGGTACGAGATGAACCATCCGGTGGAGTCGTATCTCCTCCACCAAGGGCAGAAATTTGTCTCCCGCTTCGACGCGAACACATACCTGCGGATCCTCGATGCCTGGCAATGGTTCGACCTGCCGCAAGAGGCGGGCGCCGACGGCTTCGAGGACCTTTTCTCCCGCTGCAAGGCCCAGCGGTTCCTCGTCTTCAGCATCGACTCCGACGCCTCGTTCCCGCCGGTCGAACAAGGGCATCTGGTGAAAATGCTCGAGGCCGCCGAAGTCCCCGTCACCTGGATCACCGTCCACTCCGGAAAAGGGCACGACTCGTTCCTCCTCGAACCGGACCTCTTCGCCCCGCACATCACCCAGATCCTCGGCTGAACCCCCCTTCGCATGGCCGGAAATATCCGCCAAAAAATAATTGAAAAAACTTCTTGCACATCCGGCGATCACCTGTATTCTCATCCTCGTTCTGGGGGGAACAGCAGGCCGTCGTAACACTCGTTGCGGCGGCCTGCATTTTTTATGGCGTGAACTCTTCATCGACGAATTTTGGCCGGCCGCTATGATGGCCCCGCATTTGCCACTATGATTTTTCTCGGAATCGACTGCGGGACACAGAGCACCAAGACGATCGCGCTGGACTGGGAAACGGGAGCCGTCCTGGCCTCCGCCCACCAGTCCTACGGCTTCCTCCCGGAACTTCCGCCGGGTGCCATGGAACAGGATCCGGCAGAGTGGGTGGCCGCGGCGGATTCCACCGCGCGCCAGGTGCTCGCCGCGCTGGGCCAGCGCAGATCCGAGGTCCGCGGAATCGGCGTCAGCGGCCAGCAGCACGGGCTCGTCCCGCTCGACCGGAACGGGCGGGTCGTGCGCCCGGCGAAGCTCTGGTGCGACACGTCCACGGCCGCCCAATGCGGGGAAATCACACGCCATTTCGGCGGGCCGGGCGAACTCATCCGGCGGATCGGGAACGCGATGCTCCCCGGCTACACCGCCCCGAAAATCCTGTGGCTCCGCCAGAACGAGCCGGAGAATTGGAAACGAACAGCGACGGTCCTGCTGCCGCACGACTATTTGAATTTCTGGCTCACCGGGCAGGCGTGCATGGAATACGGCGACGCCTCGGGAACCGCCCTCATGGACATCGCCAAGCGCGAGTGGGCGGCGGACGTGGTGGATTTTATCGCCCCGGATCTCGCGGGCAAACTTCCGCCGCTACAGCCATCGTCAAAACCGGCCGGAACGCTGAAGGCCGCTCTCGCCAAGGAATGGGGCCTCTCCACGGATGTCACCGTCAGTTCTGGCGGCGGGGACAACATGATGGGGGCGATCGGCACGGGCAACATCCAGGCCGGGGTCGTGACGGCGAGCCTCGGCACCTCGGGCACCCTCTACGCCTTTTCGGAAGCTCCGGTGGCAGACCCGAAAGGCGAGGTCGCCGGGTTCTGCGACAGCACCGACCACTGGCTGCCGCTGGTTTGCACGATGAACCTCACGCTCATCACCGAGCATGTCAGAAATTTGTTTTCCTGGGATTTTGCGGCCCTCGACGACGCCTTGGAATCCGTGCCCGCCGGTGCGGACGGGCTGCTCATGCTCCCCTACCTCACCGGCGAGCGCACGCCGAACCTGCCGCATGGCACCGGCGTCCTCCACGGTTTGACCATCGGCAATTTCACGCCGGCCCACCTCGCCCGCGCGGCCTCCGAGGCCGTGACATTGGGCCTCGGCTACGGCCTCTCGCGCTTCCGCGAACTGGGTGTCAAACCGTCGGAAATCCGCCTCACCGGCGGCGGCAGCAACAGCAAAGCCTGGCGCCGGATCTGCGCGGATGTCTTCGGGGTTCCCGTGGTCTGCCTGCGCAGCGGAGAAGGCGCAGGCCTCGGCGCGGCGGTGCAGGCGGGGTGGGCATTTGAAGGGAGCCGGGAACTCCCGGAGACCTGCTCGAGAATTGTCGGGCTCGATGAATCCACGCGTGCCGAGCCGGACGCCCGGAACACCGGCCGCTACGCCGCCCTGCTTGAAAAGACACTCCTTCTCCGCGAGGCTCTTCACGGCAGGAATCTTTTGTGATGCGCATCGTCCTCGCAGCCACCGGAGCCAGCGGCACCATCTATTTGCAGCGGCTCATGGATTATCTCTCGGGGCCGGAGCACGAACTGCACCTGGTGCTTACGCCGTATGCCAAACAGGTCGTCCAGGAAGAGGCCGGGGGATTGCGCCTCCCGCCGAATGTCACCGAGCATTCCGACAAAAGCATGAACGCGCCGTTTGCCAGCGGCTCCGCGCTCTTCGACGCGATGGTGGTCTGTCCTTGCTCGATGGGAACCCTCGGGCGGATTGCGGCCGGCACCAGCGAAACCCTCGTCCTGCGCGCCGCCGATGTCTTTTTGAAGGAACGCCGCAAGCTCGTCCTCGTGCCGCGCGAAACCCCCTGGAGCCTGATCCATGCAAGAAATGCCGTCGCTGTCATCGAGGCCGGAGCGATCCTGCTCCCCGCCATGCCCTCGTTTTACAGCCGGCCAAAAACGTTCGAGGATCTCGCCGACACCGTCGTCTGGCGGATCCTCGACCAGATCGGCATCCATGCCCCGAATGCCTCCAGGTGGCAGCAGGATGGCGGGCCAACATGTTAGCTTTTATGCCTAGTGGAAACCGTGGTCTTCCGCCGGCCACTTCTTGTGGCATGGGCATCCTGCCCATGTCTTGCTGGATTGTGACGCATGGGCAGGATGCCCATGCCACCGTATGGTTTCCACCCTGTTCGCGATCCCTGCTCACCCGATGAAAAAGCTGCTCTTGGCCATCGCTCTCTGCCTCGCCGCCTGCGCGTCCCGCCCCGATCTCGCCGACTGGACCCCGCCCATCCAAAACTCCCGCGCCTCGTTCCTCTGGAAGCACCGCGGCGGCAGCCTCGCCGGTGACGCCGCCATCACAAACGACGTGCGCGGCGACGTGGTGATCCGGCTCACCAAGGATCTGCCCAAACCGCTTCTCGAAATCACCTCGATGGCCGACGGGCGCTTCGCCGCCGATGGCCCGCTCGCCGGCGGCGGCTGGTCGGGCGACGCGTCCCGTGCCCCGCAGCGCTTCGCGCTTTGGACCTCGCTGGCCGCCGCATGGCGGGGCGCCCACCCGGCGAGAGACGGACGCCAGGAGGTCCAGACCGACACGTACCGCGCCGCAGTTTGGAAGGAAGCCGGACGGATCCGGGAACTCACCGTCAGTTCCAATGACAACGGCGAGGTCATCCGCCTCGTTTTCCGCTGAGCCCGCTCCGGCGCACCCGGTATCGCGCATTTCCCGCACAACACATTATTTCATGAAGGCACTCGAAGAGGTATTTGATCCAGAGAGGTTCCGGGCCGAAGGACACCGGGTTGTTGACCTGCTCGCGGATATGCTCCGCACGGAAGCGGCGGGCGAGGGCGCGGTCCTGCCGTGGGCATCGCCGGAGGACGAGATGGCATACTGGGAGGGGCGGATGACCGGGCCGCCCCAGCGCCCGTCGGAATTCATCGCGGAGGTCGCCGCACGCAGCATCAAACTCCACCACCCGCGCTACATGGGGCACCAGGTGTGCGCCCCGGCCCCGGACTCGGCCCTCGCCGGCCTCGCCTCGGAACTCCTCAACAACGGGATGGCCGTCTATGAAATGGGGCCCGCGTCCAACGCGCTCGAACGGTGGATCATCCGCAAAACCTGCGGGAAGATCGGCTTCTTGAACGGCGACGGATTCCTCACATCGGGAGGCACCCTCGGAACGCTGACCGCCCTCCTCGCGGCCCGGTCCAAAATGGCCGCCGGACAGCAGACCGCGGTCCTTGCTTCGGAGGAAGCCCACTACTGCACGGCACGCGCGGTCGAGATCATGGGCGGAGACCGGCAGGGGCTGGTGACCGTCCCTGCGGACAACCGGTTCAAGATGCGCACGGACCTCCTCGGGGACGCCATCGAGGAGGCTGCGCGCCGCGGGCGCACACCGGTCGCTCTCGTCGCCAGCGCATGCTCGACCTCGACCGGAAGCTACGACGACATCGCGGCCTGCGCGGATTTCTGCGAGCGCCACGGCCTCTGGCTGCATGTGGACGGCGCGCACGGGGCGGCGGTCGCCTTCCACCCCGGACTGCGCGACCGGATAGCCGGGATCGAACGCGCCCACTCGGTCGTGCTCGATTTTCACAAATTGCTCCTGACCCCTGCCCTCGCCACGGCCGTGATGTTCCGCGAGCCCGGCGACTCGTGGGCCGCGTTTCACCAGCGGGCCCAGTATCTTTTTGAGGAAGGCGATTCCGATGCATGGAAGGATGGCGGCCGCCGCACGCTCGAATGCACGAAACTCGGCATGAGCCTCAAAATCGCCGCCCTGTGGCGCGCCTCGGGGGAAGAGGTATTCCGGGAACATTTGGCCGCCGTGCACGCTCTCGCGCGTGATTTCGCCGGGATCCTGCGATCCAGACCGCATTTCGAAATCGCCGTCGAACCGGAGTCCAACATCGTCTGCTTCCGCATCACCCCCCCGTCGTGCGACGACCGGACCGTGGACGCATTGAACGCCAAAGCCCGCGGGGCGGTGGTGGAGTCGGGCGGGTTCTACATCGTCCAGACGGTCCTTCGCGGGCGGACATGGCTGCGCGCGGCGCTCATGAACCCGTTCACCACCACCCGCGATCTTTCCGCCATGCTCGACGCGGTCGAGACAGCAGCCGGCCTGCGGGGAACCGAGTTGCAGAGTTGAGCGCGGACGGGGCACGGCGGGCTCAAGCGCCACACTCTCCGCCGATCCACACTTGACGTGACGAACCATCGCAGGCTTATTGACGCGAATTTCCAGCCATGAACCGTTTGTCTTCCACCCTTCTTGTCCTCGGGCTCGCCGCCATGGCTGGCTGCGCGTCCTACGATACCCGGCTCACCAGCACCGCCACCAAATACCTCGGCCAAGACGGCTCGATCATCTCTCGGTCGAGCGAATCGACGCTCGCGGAGAAAAATTCCTACTGGGACGGAGAAGGGGTTTCCGGTGCCCCCTCGATCCTGATCAGCCTCTCCGAGCAGACCGCCTCGTTCTACAAAGGCTCCAAGCTGGTCGGCGTCTCGGCAATCTCGAGCGGGCGCGAGGGCTTCGGCACCCCGCCGGGAAACTACAAAATCCTCGCGAAGGAGCCGCACCACGTGTCGAACCTTTTCGGCGACTACGTGGACGCGAGCGGAAAAGTCCTGGTGAAAAATGTCGCGGTCAAGACCGACCCCAAGCCTCCCGGAGCGGTTTTTGCGGGCGCACCCATGCCGTTCTTCATGAGGCTCAGCAACGCCGGCGTCGGCATGCACCAGGGGTTCCTTCCCGGCGTCCCGGACAGCCACGGCTGCATCCGCATGCCGGAAAAAATGGTGAAAATTTACTACGACAGCGTCTCGGTCGGAACCCCTGTCCGGATCGTGAATTAATTCCACCCGCTTGACCGCGATCAAGGCTCGGCCGCATTTCTGCTTGCCAGCGAGGATCGTCCGGCGATCCTGACCAGCGCCCGTCGTTCCAAACTTTCCAAAATCAAACCAACAACAAATACCATGTCAGCAACTACCATCACCGCCATCCGTGCCCGTCAAATCCTTGATTCCCGCGGGAATCCCACCGTCGAAGCCGACGTCGAACTCGCCGGAGGAGTTCTCGGTCGGGCCGCCGTCCCGAGCGGAGCGAGCACCGGGGAACACGAGGCCGTCGAACTCCGCGACGGGGACAAGGCCCGCTATCTCGGCAAAGGCGTGACGAAGGCGGTGGCGAATGTCGGCAAGCTCCTCGCGCCGGCGGTCGTCGGGCTCGACGCCCTGGACCAGATCGGCCTCGACAAGACGATGCTCGCCGTGGACGGTACGCCGACCAAGAAAAAGGTCGGAGCCAACGCGATTCTCGCCGTCTCGCTCGCCGCCGCCAAAGCCGCCGCCGCGCAGGTCGGGGTCCCGCTCTACAAATATCTCGGCGGGCCGAACGCCAAGGTCCTCCCCGTCCCGATGATGAACATCGTGAACGGCGGAGCCCACAGCGACGCCCCGATTGACTTCCAGGAATTCATGATCGTCCCGAAGAATTTTCCGAGCTGAAAGATGTCGGGCTTAGCATGGGTTTTGGGTATGTTGAATCGGGGCCGCTTGTCAGAAGTTCATATCATGCGGCAGAGGCAGTGGAAGCAATTGACGGTTGACAACCAGCGCGCCCGGTAAAGGCGAAGCGGCGAGCAATGTCAAGCGCACTGTGTCAGCGTCAATTCGTCCATTCGAACCTGAGCTTGCCGCCCTTCCCAACGAAGCTAAGATAATAGCCGCCGTAAAACAGGCGCTGGAATAAGGCGAAATAACCGCCGTGCTTGCCTCGTTTCTGCCGTTTGACCTTGGGGTAAATACCTGTTGGCAGACAATGGTCCGCCACAAAGAACGAACGGAAAGAAGATGATCAGAAATGCGGCGATTCACACTCTACGTGGTAGCCGCGATGGTTGTGTTGTTACTCGCGGGGATACCTGCGTCAGCCGCGGGGGTGTTCTTGGGAATCGGAGGCCGACATGGGTCGGTCATCATAGGTGGAGGTGATCCGTACTATCCGTACGGCGCCTATGCTCCTGCTCCCTATTATTATCCCTATGGCTATTACGACACGTATCCCGGTTACTACTACGGTGGTGGTTGGGGCCGAGGATGGCGTGACCGCGATGATTGGAGAGGTCACGGCGACAGGGACCGACACCACGAAGGCGGTCACAGGCATAGATAATGTTATCTATCCAGTGACCTAAGGGTTGCCCGGTTTCGAGACTAAAGTCTTGAAACCGGGCTTAGCTTTAAGGAGAGGAAAAGGTGAGATCGTGCAAAAACTTATTTGTGGGATGATATTTGGTTTGCTGCTGATAACGAACGTTGCGGCGAGCGCCGATTTGTGGGTAGGCTCCGTAGCGACAACCGGAGAGGTGTATATAAACGGTCAGCGAGATTATTCTCTTCCTGTAGCCGTTTCTTCTACGCCTGTTGTCCCCATTGCCCCCTGGCCGGTTGCCTACTATCCGCCCGCGGGGTACTTCGACCACCGATATTCCATAGGCGGTTGGCACTATTTCTGTTGGCCGTTTGGGTATGACAGGGGATTCGAGCTGCCTCAGTAGGGCTATATTAGCCGATGGTCACGTGCAAAGTCTTGCCAAGTCCTTTTGCCACTTTGTTGAGCAGGCCGACTGAGACGTTTTGTTGGCCACGCTCCAAGCGGCTGATGTTGCTTTGACGTGTCCCCACCTTTGCAGCCAGTTGCTCTTGAGTCATGCCGCGTTCCAGCCTTGCTTTTATAAGTTGGCGAGCAATTTCATACTCAGGAGCAAATTCTTCGTATGCGGCGGCAACTTCGGGGTTCTGAAGCAAGTTCTCTCGTTTTTGGTTCCACGGAACACTGGCGCTTTTATTCATTGTTCTTCCTCACGTAGTCGTCCATATATCTCTTTGCTGTTTCCAGCTCTCGATCATCCAGTTTGTTGTCTTTCTTCACGTATCCGTGCAGCAGAACAAATCGGTTACCAATCGGCATAAAATAAAAGATGCGTGATATGTTGCTGGCAAACTTGGTTCGCAGTTCCCAGATACCTTTGTATTTATTGCCGTTAACCGGCTTCACCTGTGGTTCTCGCAGGTTCGTCCCGAACTCCGCAAGCAGATCTATGTCACGAATGGACTTAGCCTGGTGCTTAGCAGGAAGACTGCGCAGGAACTCTTGCACGGGAATCTCACCTGTGCTCTTGGCGTATAATTCTACTCCCCAATTCATCTTTCCTCACCCACCCTCGATTATATCACATGCGATATAATTATCCAACGCCGGGGCGCATTTCTTCTCCTTAAGGAAATTGACTCAAATTACACAATACCTATTGACAAGTGCTCAAGGCCGAAGTATACTATCCGTATAATGAACTGTGTATCTTATCTGATCGTAGACGGGGGCAACGAC
>Ga0118677_10008380_pt1 | contig 16601 bp, 8 predicted proteins | sample AliMusrvi5mmetaG_FD_86154 | JGI IMG/M metagenome (GOLD analysis project Ga0118677, IMG submission 86154) | reverse complement strand
AAGAAATTGTGCGGCATATACACTGCAGGCCATCCCTTTTGAACGGATTAATGCAGCAACATCAGCCACAAAAGCATCAGGAACAAGACCAAAGGCGAGTGGAAAGATATTTGCGTGAAGCGAGGCATGCGCTGACCCTTCCCCATCGACATAACACCGCTTCTGCTGATCAAAAAACAGTTTATTAATCGACTCCTTCACCTTTTCAGCCCTTTGTATGTAAAATTGTTCGTCGGTAACATATCCGAGTGCTTGTGCTACCCGTGCCATCAATTTAAGGGAATGATAATGAAAAGCATTAACAACCGTATTCACGTCTGGCATTTCATTCCCATCACGCTCATCCGCCGGCCAGTCGACAATGTCTTTCAGGGATTGCTGAATATGAATATCGTGCAAAACAGATTCATTCAAAAGCCCTGTCTTTGTACTGATAAGTCCGTCCTCCCGCTCCAGAGCAGTTAAACTCTTATTTTTAAGATCATTATAGAATTTTCGCAACGACCTGTCATCTCCGGTATAGAGGTAGTCCGTATAGGCTAACATCACCGAATGCATAATCCACTCGGTAGGCCAGGTTGGATTCAACATCAGGTACTCATTCGAATAGCGGGCCATGCTATACTCACGGTCTGTGCAGTAATGGCCAAGTTGATTGATATAGGCATCAGCTTCATAAGGAATCCGTTCCCTGTCGCCATCGACATACACTCCACAAAAGGAGGTCGCTTTAATCGAGCATTTGCACAAATTCCAGACATTATTGAGGATTGTATCCGGGCAGGTAAAACTACTCGCAGTATCATCCCAGTAGTAATTCACCGCCAGCTGCTCCACCCCCTCGCAGGTGGTCAGCAGGGAATGGGTTTCTATCTCACAATAGCGAAAGGGGGTGACTTCACCAACGTAGTCAGGCATAACAATAGCCGGATATTTTGAATTCCGGGGGATATGAGGAATTGAAACTGTATACCATTTCATTCCCTTGTCAATATGCAAACCGATGAAACGGCTGCGGATTGTCCCGCCGGGATTACGTTTAATAAAATCCGGGGACTCAAGTTTCTCCCCGAGGTAAACCACCACTGAATCAGAATTTTGGCTTTTAATCTGAACCCTTAGAGTACCAAATGCATCTTTCCCAAAATCTGCAAAATAATTTCCAATGAGGTTTTTTCGGATAATCACACGTGGGCGGATCGGGTGCTTACTGAGTGGCATTACCGACACAGATGATCCACCTGCGAAAGTTCCGGTTTTAAATTCCTGGATGTCTGAAATTAAAAGAGATTTTGATTTGCGGGTTCCAATTCGTACGCTCCAGAAATAGGATGTATTTGGATTTAGCGGCACCCCTCGATAGGTTATATTGACAGATTCCTTCGAAGATATCTTCCCGCTATCCCACAAATCGCCACTACCTGCTTCAATTTTTTTTCGGGAGGTGGAGACCAGAATCTGATAAGTTTTCTGCGAATCCAAGCCATTTACGATCCACGAAAAATTGGGGAACGGAGTATTTACGTTCCCCAGTGAAGGGTTTCGGAGAAATTCAACCATTAGTGCGGTGGGCCGGGAATTGGCTTGGGCAGCAAAAAAAACAGAGCAGAACATTAAGGAAAGGAAGATAGAGCAGATTTTTTTTTGCATAGTCAGAGCTTTCCAGCCGGAAAATTACATTTAAGATCCCCCGGGTTTACAAGGTTACTAAGATAAAGAATCATTCGGGTATTTAGAAAAATGATTATAATTTCTTGACCGCAGAAATTAACGAGTTAAATTTTCAAACCGGGTCCCGCGATTTGCAATCGCGCTATGATAACCAAACGGGCGATTAAAAATCGCCTCACCCTAAAACGAAATGAGGGCCTGACTTGGCGTCAGGCCCTCATTTAACATGAAATTCGTTGAATTACAGCCTCGCCTTAATCTCCGCGGTCTCTTTCTCGAAACCCGGTTTTTCAAGCAGTGCAAACATATTCTTCTTATAGGCTTCAACACCCGGCTGATCAAACGGATTAACATCGAGAATATACCCGCTGATTCCACAGGCAATCTCAAAGAAATAGATCAATTGACCCAGGTAATACTCGTTTAATTGAGGGATACTAATCCGGATATTTGGAACACCTCCGTCAACATGGGCAATACTGGTGCCAAGTTCTGCCATTTTATTCACATAGTCAACCCTCTTTCCTGCCAGGAAATTAAGTTTATCAAGGTCTGCCTTATCTTCCGGAACGAGCACTTCGTTATTCACATTTTCGACAGAGAGAACGGTTTCAAAAAGAATCCGCTCCCCTTCCTGGATATACTGCCCCATTGAATGAAGGTCGCTTGAAAAGTCAACACTTGCCGGAAAGATCCCTTTAAGCTCTTTTCCTTCACTTTCACCATAAAGTTGTTTCCACCACTCTGCGAAGAAGTGAAGCTTTGGGTTGTAATTGACCATTATCTCTACCTTTTTGCCACTCCTGTAAAGGGCATTCCGGGCAGCCGCATATTGAGCCGCGATATTTTCCTCAAACGGTACATCGGCTCCGCAGGCAAGCTCCATCGATTTTGCACCGTTAACCAGTTCGCGGACATTGAATCCGGCTATGGCAATGGCAATCAATCCTACCGGGGTTAGAACCGAATAGCGGCCACCTACGTCATCCGGGATCACAAATGTTTTATAACCCTCCTCTTTTGCAAGGGTTTTTAAGGCGCCACGGGATTCATCGGTTATTGCAATAATTCGTTTCCGGGCCTCTTCTACGCCGTATTTATCTTCGAGATCCTGTTTCAGAAGTCTGAAAGCCAGGGCAGGTTCTGTGGTTGTACCCGATTTGGAGATAATCGCACAACCCCACTCCTTATTGTCGAGAAGATCGCGTAATTCGAAAAGGTAATCCTCGCTGATATTCTGACCGGCAAAAAGGACTAACGGGGCTTCAAAGCTCCCCTTAATCTGTGCAAATGAATCTGAAAGGGCATCGATTACGGCCTTGCTTCCCAGATAGGAACCTCCAATTCCAATGACAACAAAAACCTCAAGGTGTTTTGATTGCAGTTTTAAGGAGACTTTTTCAACCTCTTCGAGCAGCGATTCTGAAATTGAAGATGGAAGGTCGACCCATCCCAGGAAATCGTTCCCCTTTCCGCTTTTATCGCGGAGTGCTGAATTTTGTTTTTCGGCAGCCGCTTTGTAGGCTACAATCTCCTCAGACGGGACAAAACTGTAGACTTTGTCCAGGTGTAATGAAATATTCTTCATAAAAAATTGAATTAACGCAAATGTTCTGTTAATAACCGGATCTCAATAGCCGGCGAGATATTTTCGTAAATGATATTATAGACCGAATCTGTAATCGGCATATTGATATGGTACTGTAAATTAAGTTCTTTAATACATTTGGTGGCATAATATCCTTCGGCAATCATGTCCATTTCGAGCATTGCCGAACGAACGGTATAACCTTTGCCGATCATGGTTCCAAAAGCGCGGTTGCGCGAAAAGTGAGAATATCCGGTTACCAGAAGGTCACCAAGATATGCCGATGATTTGATATCCCTTGTAATTGGGTGGACCGTATCGACAAACCGCTTAATTTCCTGAATTGCATTTGACATCAGCACCGCCTGAAAATTATCACCATAACGCAAACTATGAGAAATACCGGCGGCGATAGCCATAATATTTTTCAAAACGGCCGAGTACTCGGTTCCCCAGATATCATCCGAGATATGGGTACGGATCGAAGGACCCTCGAGTAACATCGCAAATTGCCTGGCCCTTTTCACATCGGGGCTCGCGATAGTCAGGTACGAAAGGAGATCGCGGGCAACCTCCTCGGCATGACATGGACCCGCAATAACTCCAAACTGATCAAAAGGGACGTCATAAAACTCATGAAAGAATTCACCCACGACGAGATTGTCATCCGGAATAATCCCCTTAATTGCAGAAATCACATAACGGTCTCCGATATCTACTTTGAGGTGGCTCAAAGTATCCTTGAGAAATGCGGAGGGGGTCACAAAGACAAGGATATCCGAGTTTTTGACAATCTCATTAATATCTGAATAAAAATTTATACGCGACATCTCAAACTCCACAGAACGCAGGTAGTTGGGATTATGACGAAACTTTTTAAACAGTTCGATATTCTCCTCTTTGCGTATGAACCAATTCAATTCAGGTAAGTTATAGATCAGAATCTTGGCCAGCGCAGTGGCCCAACTTCCGCTACCTATTATGCCAACCCTGCTTTTCTCGTTAATTTCAGTCATTTTAGCGACGTATTATTTTAACCAATTTGACACATCGTTTGCCGCCGGATTAGGGAGCCCAAGCTGGTTTTTTTTATTATACCCGCATAAATCGTTGAATAATTTACCCGGTTTTACCTCTTTAAGCTGTGAAACCCGTTTATACCCCATTTTCATCAATACCTCGACCCATTCATAAGGAATTCCAAGCTCGATATATTTTTCGGCTGGATCCTCTTCTGCCCTTTTTTCAGGTTTCATCTGCGGAAAGAGCAGGACATCCTGGATTGACACCGAGTTGGTCATAAGCATTGTAAGCCTGTCTATTCCGATTCCCATTCCGGAAGTAGGTGGCATGCCGTATTCGAGCGCCCGTACAAAATCCATATCGATAAACATTGCTTCATTATCCCCCTTTTCTGAGAGACGGAGCTGCTCCTGAAAACGATCAAGCTGATCGATCGGATCATTCAGCTCAGAATAAGCGTTACATAACTCTTTGCCGTTTACCATCAGCTCAAACCTTTCGGTAAGATCCGGATTATCACGGTGCTTCTTGCACAGCGGTGACATCTCAACAGGATAATCGGTGATAAAAGTGGGTTGTATATAATGACCTTCGCATTTCTCACCAAAGATCTCATCTATTAATTTTCCTTTTCCCATGGTGTTGTCATACTCAACACCCGTTTTTTTACACACTTCACGCAAACCATCTTCATCCATTCCCGAAATATCGAAGCCCGTATGTTCTTTTATCGAATCGAACATCGTGATCCGTTTAAAAGGGCGCTTAAAATCAATTTCCTTCTCCCCAACAGTAACACTGGTTTTGCCATGAAGTGCCAGAGCGACGCGCTCGATCATCTCCTCGGTAAAATCCATCATCCAGTTATAGTCCTTGTAAGCGACGTAGATCTCCATAACTGTAAATTCAGGATTGTGGGTGCGGTCCATCCCCTCGTTCCTAAAATCCTTCGAAAATTCGTAGACTCCCTCAAATCCTCCAACGATCAATCGTTTCAAATACAATTCGTTTGCAACCCTGAGATAGAGCGGCATATTGAGTGCATTATGATGAGTTATGAATGGGCGGGCGGAAGCGCCACCCGGAATAGGTTGTAAAATAGGTGTTTCAACTTCAATATATCCGCGCTCGTTGAATAATTCGCGCATCTGATTAATGATTTTGGTCCGTTTCAGAAAAACCTCCTTAACATGCGGATTAACAATCAGATCGAGATAGCGCTGACGATATCGCTGTTCAGGATCAGTGAAAGCATCAAAAGTCTTTCCGTCCTTCTCCTTAACCACAGGGAGCGGTTTAATCGACTTGCTTAGTAAAACAAATTCCCGCACATGAATCGTAGTTTCACCCATCTGGGTAACAAAAACATACCCCATTACGCCAATGATATCACCAATATCCAGGAGTTTTTTAAACACCTCATTGTAAAGGGTTTTATCCTCCCCAGGGCAGATCTCGTCACGGCTTATATAGATCTGAATCCGGCCTGTTTCATCCTGAAGTTCACCGAACGACACCTTGCCCATGATACGCTGACTCATCAATCTTCCGGCAAATACGACCTCCTGAAGATTAGGGATTTCTGGATTGAAAGTAGTTAGTATCTGGTTAGCGTTAGTATTGATTTTAAACTCATTCGCCGGGTAAGGATTGATCCCGAGATCACGCAGCTTCTGCAAAGAACCGCGCCGGATCAATTCCTGTTCGCTTAAATCTATATTGCTCATTTTAAATGTTTACCTTCAGTTATTCGAAAAATATGTGCAAAGGTACAAAAAGTTATCCTTTTGGAAATAGCTACTTTTTAGTATATTTGAGGAAAATATTTAGATTGTTAGCCTCAATTAAGAAGTAAGTATGCAAAAATCGTGGAAAGTAAAGAAACCTGCTGATAACAACGACCTTAAACATTTGTCTGCAGCGTTAAATATAGATATAGCGATTGCTAACTTACTTATCCAACGTGGAATAAAGACGTTTGCAGAGGCCCGTTCTTTTTTCCGTCCCAAGTTATCTGACCTTCACGATCCCTTTCTGATGAAAGATATGGATAAGGCTGTAGCCCGTATTAAACAGGCTATTGACAATGATGAGAAGGTGATGGTTTATGGGGATTATGATGTTGACGGCACCACTTCGGTCGCATTAATGTACTCTTTTCTAAGAAGCCGGCTAACCAATATAGATTATTATATCCCGGATCGCTATATGGAAGGTTACGGAATATCCCGAATCAGTATCGACTACGCAGCTCAAAACAGCTTTTCACTGGTAATTGTTTTGGATTGTGGAATTAAGGCAAATGACAAAATTAGTTATGCCAAAGAGCTGGGCATCGATTTTATCATTTGTGATCACCACAATCCTGACGCAATCGTTCCGGATGCTGTGGCTGTTCTCGATCCAAAACAGCCCGACTGCAACTATCCATACAAGGAACTTTCGGGTTGCGGAGTTGGTTTCAAACTCATACAGGCTTATTGTATCAATCAGGGAATTCCCGAAGAAGTTGCTATGGAATTACTTGATTTAGTAGTCGTTAGTATTGCCTCTGACATTGTTCCGTTAACTGGAGAGAACCGTGTTTTAGCCTATTATGGTCTGCAAAAGCTAAATTCAAACCCATCCATCGGACTAAAAACGATCATCAAATATGCCGGGATGGTCGGCGAATTTAAAATCAACGATATCGTCTTTAAGATCGGCCCGCGGTTAAATGCTTCAGGAAGGATTGAGCATGGTAAAAAATCGGTGGCCATCCTCCTTGCCAAAGATGCCAAAGAGCTTGAGGACCTGGGTATTGAAATTAATTCCTACAATGAAATCCGAAAAACATTGGACCGGGAAATTACGCAGGAGGCTTTGGACATTATTGAGAAAAGTGAATTTTACGAAGGGAGGGTCAGTACCGTTATTTATAACCGTGACTGGCACAAAGGGGTTGTCGGGATCGTAGCTTCGAGATTAACCGAGCATTATTACCGGCCAACCGTGGTACTCACCGAGTCGAATGGCCTTGCTACAGGATCGGCAAGATCAGTAGCCGAATTTGATTTATATGAAGCGATCAGCGCTTGTTCCGATCTGCTTGAGTCCTATGGAGGTCATATGTATGCTGCCGGTCTTTCGATGAAGCTGGAGAATGTCGCCGAATTTTCGCGCCGCTTTGAACAGGTTGTGAGGGATACAATTTCAAAAGAACAGCAAAAGCAGACGATCGAAATTGACGCAAAAATCTCTTTATCAGATCTTTCCCCTAAATTCCTTAAACTCCTGAATCAATTTGAACCTTACGGACCACATAATATGATGCCGGTTTTCCTTACCGAGAATGTTATGGATTACGGAACAAGCCGGCTGGTAGGAAAAAACAATGAGCATCTGAAACTCGATCTAATGGAGGCCAACCGCTCATCAGCCGTGTTTTCGGGGATTGCCTTTTCACAATCGGACCATCTTGATGTGATCAAACGCTCATTACCTTTCGATATTTGTTATTCCGTAACTGAAAATGAATACCGTGGTAAAACCTATATGCAGCTGAATGTGAGAGATATTCAATACCGGCATGAGGATAATGAGAATTCTTAAAAACAGCTTAAAAGAGGCGCTTCAGAAAACACTGCCGGGGGAGGATGCCCATCGCCTGATGCTTCCTGTTGGTCGCGAACTCTACCCTGAAGCGGGTAAACAAAATATCCTTCAGAGTAGTGTCCTAATTATCCTTTTCCCTTTAGATGATGGTTCAATACAGACCTGTTTAATCAGGCGACCTGCCGGGATGAGAAACCACGGCGGACAAATTGCATTTCCCGGCGGACGATTTGAACCAACAGATCAAAATTTGATTCAGACGGCGCTTCGTGAGTCTTTCGAAGAGGTGGGGGTCTGCTCCGACCAACTTGAGATAATCGGAGCCCTCACCCCAATCTATGTTCAGGTCAGTAATTTCACTATTAATCCTTTCATTGGCTGGTGCCATACCCGGCCCAACTTTAAAATCGAGGAAAGTGAAGTTGATGAGTTGCTTATTGTTCCAATTGAAAAATTGTTGCATCCTAAAACATTCCGGACCAAAGAGGTGATCACGTTGCGTGGGAATTTTAATGTACCCGGATACGATATCGATTCAATCTTTATCTGGGGTGCTACGGCTATGATTCTCTCTGAATTCAATCAGATTTACCGCTCAGTAACCTCCGGGGAGGTTACTAAAGCCTAAATCCGTGGGTCTAGTTATAAAATGTCCACGACAATCCAAATGAAAGAGTTGAGATCTGTTCAGCATAACCTGGAGTGGTATAATAGCCTTTCCTGTTGATCTTTGTACCCAGATTTGTGTACTTCACATAAAAGCGCGTCCTTTTTAATTTGAGGTTGACAAAGAGATCCAGCCATGGAAAATTTCCAATCTTTTCAGTGTGCTGCACATAAAACATCCCCAGTGCCGGACTATAATAATCGGCATAATAACCAGTATCATAACGCAAATCGAAACCTATTTGGGTAGCAAGAACTCTTGCAACGTTCCCTGCCAAAAAGACCGTATTCCGGGTTGATACTTCAGGAATATGGATAAATTTATCGGTTGTGGATTTCTGATACATCACCGAATTCTGAAGGTTCAGGGGACCGAATTTAAAATCTTTTCGTACAAAAATCTGAGCCACTGAAAACTCTGAGGTTGCCTGCGCGGGTAGCGAGGCTTCATTCCAATACATAAACCGGCTGACAATGGAGTATTTAAATCCGAATTTTAACCTTCTGTATGGTCTGTCATAGGCAGCTCCGACCATTAACTCGTAGGTCTTATTGAAATTATTCTCCCAGGTAAAGTGGTTGGAGTAATAATGGTTATAAAAATAGTCGGGGCTCGTATTGGTCATCCGACCGTTGAGCCGGACAAACGAGGTGTCTTTCGAGGTTCTGATTGGTTTATCGATATTTCCGGAGAGATCAAAATCCCCTGCCCGATATCCCTGAATATAATACCTTCCGGAACCATTCCAGTTCAGGAATTTGGCGCTTGACTGGAAGATTGAACCACCTACAAAGGTGTTTGAGAGGCTTTTCGATTGGGTAAGCCCCAAAGGAGGCATCATAAGACCCGGCGTATAAATTAACGCCTCCCGGGGATAATAGAGACTGATTAAATCATTTCCGATATAGGCCTGTTTTCCAAACGTATATTTTCGGTCCGGCGCCTCCACCCCTTTGAGGTAAAACAAATTTGTAATTCGCTTCATCCCGGTTTTATCCTGGGTTGCAGGCATTGCAACGGTCCCGGTTTGTGAATTGATATAGGGTTGGTGGGCGGTTCCATAAAAATAAACCCTTCCTCTGGAATCTGTAAAGTCAAAATATGGATTTGGCTCAACCTCATGAAAATAGCGTGAATTATCTGTAAATTCAAGTGTGTGCATGATTGTAAACCGGGGGATGAACTTTTGAAATTCTTCATCTTTCTCTTTCACCTTGATCCACTTGCCAAACTTATACTGATGGGCTATAACCCCAAAAGTATTATTCGTCTCTGCGCCAGTGCCGTTGAACCAGACCGGGATATTTTCAGGTTTCAGATCCGGATTTTGAATATCAGTTGGCATTAATAACCCCCCGTTTTCCTGATTGGTCGATTTATTCTTTCCAATAATAAACCACAAATCGTAGCGATCGACATTATAACTGGCAAAGAGATTGAGCGAATTATCCTTTGCCTCCTGGGTAAGGTATTTCCCTTGAGAAGCTATTGAATTAAACGAGAATCCAAAATTTAATGACGGGTTGATATTTTGTGTCTGAAAGACATGCAACCAGGACTCCCCCTTTGGTTTGTTATTAAACCATTGACCATATTCGAGTAGTGTAAACGGCTTTGTGGTATTGTAGAAGTGAATATCCTTCGGAAATACTGAATAATCTTTATAATTGCGAAGGAATAAGAACTCATTTGAATCGAATGATCGTTGGAAGTAATCGTTGCTTTGTGTTGAGCTCCCCAGATTTCCGAGAGTCTGAGCTGAAATTGAGTGCTTTAATGCCGGATTATAGGTCTGAAAATCTGCAAACACAGTATCCAGCCGGCTATCCTTTAGCCGTGAATAACCGTCCTGTAATTGAAATACCTTCATTTTAAATACAACTGTATCCTTCGGAGCGGAGGATTTTCCCTTCCCCTTACCTCCCTGGCTCCGGGATTGCCCCGAAGAACTACCACCTCCATAATTACGATTTTGAGCAGTGGTTAAACCATAGGCAAACAGCAGCGCAACAAGAGTTATAAATTTCAACTGAATACTCATAGGGGGCAAAGATAGAAATTTCCTGCAACATGGAATAGGGGGGAATTAACGGAATAACTTCTAAAAGACGTTAATTTTACGCTCTCACTCCTCTTTCCGAATAAAGGATTTGAAGCTCTGTGGGAACGGAATGCCATACATCTTTTCATATCCTTTGGTGAAATAGGTGTAATCGAAAAATGCCTGATTATGGTTTTTCAGTTTTATTAAGGCTTCAATTTTTAATTTAAAGGCCTCTTCATTTAACGTATCTGATTTTAAGATAAGATCGGCAATCCGGCAAATTGCTTCCGGATTTTTATCTTTTTCAAAAGAGTCGGTAAGCAGGAAGAGATAATCGAGTAAAGAGGTAAGAAAGTGGCTGTTGAAGGGATCAAGCCAAGGGGTGCGTTCGTCAGCTACAAAAATCCCCTGAGCCAGAACCAGGATTATTTTTTCGAATTCTTCCCGTGTAAGGGGCTGAAAATCGCCGCTCATCTTTTTTTGGAGATAAGTATAATCACAAAAAACTTCCATACTTAGTTTCAACTTCCATGCTCCATCCGTATGAATAAGCTGAACTCCGTTCATGGTCGAGAGGATATCCCGCAATTTTTTAATATTCACATTCCGGTTATTCTTTGCACTTTCGGGAGAGTGGTAGGTCCAGTGTATGGCATTTAATTTTTCATTTGTAATCCCTTTTTCTTCAGTCCCAAGAAGTAAAACCGAAAGGAAGAGTTGTCGTAACTTAGTCGGGAAACGCGAACTTATATCTACTCCTTCTGAATCATAAATACGGAACTCTCCAAACAGGTAAATCGCGTTACAATATGGGAGAGTCACCTGCTTTTTATCGGGATTTTCTACCCGGACAGGCACTTTTTTATTCACCAGATAATTTAATTTCTGATCATCCTCCATACTCTCCTCTGCCGAATGAAGTTCACGAAGAAGTAAAATAAGGAGGTAAATAAATAGCAGGGAAAGGGCACCAATCATCCAGAAAACCTTTATTATCCAGTTTCCCGGATTTGATAAAACGGTCTTAAATGTAATTGCCAGTTTCGATCGGTTAACCGGTGGATAGTTAAGTGTGAAAATCTTATAATTCGTTGAATCGTCTCCGGAAGGTGATTTAACAACTGCAAAAAACTCGTGCGTTTTCTCAAAATATGAGAGTGTTGCCTTTGAACGCTCCTCGTCAAAATAGAAATGCATGGTATCACTCACCGCCGAATATTCAGGCTTTTCGAGTGAAATCCGGTAAAGTTTCAGATAAGTTCCGTTTAAAAACGGGGGAAATCCAAGTACGTAGAGCGACGGTGTTGGCTCGGGAACAGTAGTTGACCCCATTGGAATAAAATTCTCGGTCACATTTTCGATATTCCATTTCTTCTCCAGCGTTGAATCATTGGTATTTAAACGATAGAGATCATAAAGACACTGAGGACCAAGCTCCTGTTGCCCGGAATTATTTCCATAACCCCCAAAAATCAAATATTCGCCAGGTTTCCCCCATTTTGTGATCGCCGCATACGACCTTGGAACTAACCGGTCACCCCGAAGCAAAACCTGTCGCCAACTCTTCTCCCAAAAACTATATTTCATCAGAAAATCATAATACCTGTAGTTGTGATAACCTCCAAGTGAATATGCCGCATCAGCATTATCATTGAGAAAAAAGGTTGAATTAGCAGACTGGATAGCCGAAGAGCCAGCTAGAGCCCTCCCCCATGTATTGGTATGTTCATCATAAACATTCACTTCATTGGGTACAGTTCCTACACAAAATATCTTCCTGGCTGAATATGAATAGTAATAGGATTCTGATTTTAAAACCGATGGTTTCGCATTAACGACATTTTGGATCGTCGTCTCTGAATTTACAATATCGTAAGCTATAATTTTGTGTTTTCCAACGAAGAGAATCCGGTTCTGAGCGGTATCAAAAGCGACTCCTGAGGAGGCTTCCAACTTTAATTCATCCTTTTTTGTCCAAAAGAAGTGATTGTTAATCAACCAGGCAGGACTATTAACTTTGGCCGAAAGGTTGCCTACCAGATCAGATGCATGCTCACCGTCCGATTCATTAAGCAACCAGTTATGTGTAGATTTATTATTGTAATCACTTGTGCGAATATTCCGTATGGCCATGCGTGGTACATCAGTAGTGGGATAGTAGATGGAGTGATTAGCCCCAAAACAGATGTTTAGCCTTCTGAATCCACTTAAATCAACCTTGTCATCATTTATAAGCCGGTTACCCAGCTCAACACTGATTTTATTGTGCTTTAAATCAAAGGATAACACAAGATGAAGCCAGTTATTGCGGACCAGGTCCTTTTCTGCAAGCGGGATATTAATGGTTGTCGGTAAGCCATTTACAACAAGTTTTAAAATAGCGAGTGTACTGCTTTCCGGGATGTAAACAAGGTCAATATTATGATGTTCCTTATCAAATATTCTGAAAACATAACCAAATTGATCGCGACTCCACATCGCCATATCAAACTCCAGGTTAAATTTATTACGCGCAGTTATCAGGGAATTAGCTGTAAGATCAAGCGTTGTGCGCTCCTCCTTAGGATTGGGTGCGGCCGTAAACAAGAGCCCCGAATGAAATAAATTCTGAGAAGAAGTTTTGTAAGAGTGTAAAACCATTAAAATCAGTCCTAATAAAAGGATTGACCAATTCCTCATTTTCTACCTGTTTAACTGTTAAAAAACCTCAATCAACAATCAAACATACGAAATTAATCTCTTATTAATCGATTAATAGGTAAAAAAATTTAAAAACTTAACCCCAGATATAGAAATCACCAATCTTCCAGCCGGTCGTACCAGTAATACTTAAGAAAAATAGTCGTCACCATAAATACAGCAAAGGCCACAGACAATGACATGTATTCGCGGATAACCAGGTAGATAGGCATTACAAGCATCGACATTTGCCACGCAATTCCTACGACACTGTTCATCATATCGCGTCCAAAGTCCCCATTTTTCTTAAAAAGTGGATTTTCGGCTTTTACTTTTCTGTATATTGGCTCCCAAAAACCCCATGGACGGACTGAGGAATAAAATTTCTTTAAGACCTCTTCGTTATCCGGTTCAGTAAGCAGGCTACCTGCAATGGATCCCACCGATGAGATCAGCAAGATTACCGGGAAGGTATTCAACGCAGAGGCTTCAGGGAAAAACAATGGGATAAACAAAGATGCTGCAAGCCCAGTAAGCATTCCCCAGAAATAGCCATATCCGTTAAACCGCCACCAAATCCATTTGAGAACATTCGCAGCAGTATAACCTCCGTACAGGGAAGAGACGATCCATTTGGTGGCAGAATCAATCGAACTGATAAACATACCGAAGATAACGCCGATGATGACAAGTATAAATGAAACCCAGTAGCTTAGGTGAATATATTTTTGGCTTGAGGCATCAGGGTTAATGAATTTTTTATAGATATCATTTACAATATAGGCTGGACCAGCATTTACATAAGCTGAAAAGGTTGACATAAATGCTGCAATCAATCCGACAAGCAACAGCCCAAGTAAGCCTGTTGGAATAAAATTGCTTACCGCATAAGGGAGAATCATTTCGAAATCAATCGCGGAACCCATCGAATTAAGTTTCGGACTAAAGTAAACCAAAACCAAAACCGTTATCCCGGCGACCATTAAGAAACGGGGAAAAAACAATACCAAAGAGGTAAATCCGGTCATCCTGGCGGCATCCCGTGGGCTCTTAGTTGAAAGAATTCGCTGAAGATCATAGCTCGGAACCGGTCCTGCAATACTTGTTAAGATTCCCTTAAAGACCATTATCATAAAGAGTATGGAAAAATATTCATACCCATCGGCCGAAATTTTACTCTTAACAGAAGGAATCAGGTTGCTCCAGTCGAGGTTTAGTTTCCATCCAAAAAACAGATCTTTCCAACCTGCCGGAATTACGGCATTCAACTGTTCGGGAGTAACCAGATTTATAGCAATCACACCAACCAGAATACAAGAGATGATCATTACGAGGTACTGCATAATTTCTGTAGCTACAACACTGTACATGCCACCCTTAATGGTATACAAGGTCGTAAACCCGATAATTAGCAAAGCATACATATTTTCCGAAGAGATAATCCGTGGTCCGATCTCCATAGTAAGGTCCCAGGGGAAAAAGGAGGTAGCAAACTTACCAATCCCCGAAAAAGTATAAGCAATAAACCCAATAACGCTGATAATTGCAAAGATGACAACAATAATATGAGATAACCGCCCACCACGCTCCTCTCCGAATCTGGTCTTTAACCATTCAGCTCCGGTCATGGCATTAGACCGCCGCAACCATGAAGCCATAAAAACCATTAAAAAGATTTGATTCCAGATAGGCCACATCCAGGGTAACCACGCCCCTTTAAGTCCATAAATAAAAAGAATAGAGACAAACCACATCGTACCTGTAATATCAAACATCCCCGAAGCATTGGATATTCCAAGAATATACCAGGGGATGCGTCTTCCGCCCAGGAAATATGAATCCAGATTTTTACTGGCCCGATTTGAGACCAGAAAACCTATGAGAAGTGTCAGGACCAAATATCCGATCACTATACCTATATCCAGAGGTTGTAAATTCACGAAAATTGTTTTGTAGTTTGTTTTGAATATTGATATCTGAATATCTTTAATCCACTAATTAAAATTGTCGATTTATGTTTCCGCCAAACGATAAGTTGAACCGTTAGTATGATCCTTTCTTTTTAATCGCCTTCTGACTTAACTTTTGTACGATCCATTGCCCCACCAAAGCGCCTTGTTTTTGTCCGTTTTCTATTCCATCCATATAATGAATACCTCCATAAAAACGGGAGATTGCAGCTTCGGCAGCAGCTTCCCTAAATGAATTAAACGGCCTGGATTTTAACTCAAAAATTTCTTCTGAATCATCGACAAAATAAAATTCATTCCCTAATAAATAAGTAAGCACCTCGGCCGCAGCAGTTGAGATTACACTATGCCCACTGGTATATTCCGGGAAAGGGGGTGTCTGCAATAGCGGTTGCCATTTTATATCAATATATTTATTAATATAGGTTTCCGGACGTATGCGGTTGCTTCTGTATTTTTCGTCCCAGCAACTTATAAAAGCATCCACCAGAGTCATAGAAACCATTGCATGAACTACGATAACACTGTCAAAATTAAGCTTTGCAGTTTTTGCGGCAACACTTGCAATGTTCATCCAGTGTCCTCCGGGACTAATTTTTTTAAATCCTATCATCATATGGCCCGAAGTACTAACTACAAAGGGATTACAATCCCAGAAGGAAGCCATTTCAAGCTGTTCGGGTGTTATAGATTTAGAGATGTTATAAACTTCTTTTGCCAATTTATAGAAAGTGCTGCTGCTATCCTTACTAAACGAGACGGGGGGAATAGGAACAAACTGATTACTGGAATCGATAAGCATTGGTCTGACAGTTTTCCACTGAGGTTCAACTGCTTCCATATAGGCAGGAGGTGTAGGATACCAGAATCCATCCCCTCTCAAAGGGGTATAGCGTAACCTTGAACTCAGCGTTGAATAACCGTCTGTTTTTGCATACGAAACAATACTTTCGGACATAAGATCTGCTACCTGAAGCGATGCGTCTATAATCTTTTGAGCAACCCTGTTTTTCTTTAAAATCTGAAGGTATTTGTCCTCAGACTCCTGCAGCATAAAACCCGATGGCAACATCTTTTTACCGGTTTCAAGAATACACAACACCGCAGCAATGCGATGATCATACATCCGTTTATCCATCTCAATTTTAAATGGAGTATAATTTTTTATCAATGAACTTAAAGGGACAATTGAGGGATTGTTTTGGCATACAATCTCATAGGCGCCTAATAGCGCATAATTATAAAAACGACTTGCTGCCGGTGGATTGACAACATCATGCATCATTACCATTGACAGTGAGAGAATATGAGGCTGCAGTTCCAGATAACCTGGTAAGGGTTTGTTATTTTGAGCATTTACAAAGC
>Ga0118677_10008379_pt1 | contig 16602 bp, 10 predicted proteins | sample AliMusrvi5mmetaG_FD_86154 | JGI IMG/M metagenome (GOLD analysis project Ga0118677, IMG submission 86154) | reverse complement strand
CAAAATGGATGTTTTTGGTTGAAATCATATTGTTTTAAGGTGCTTAATCCATGAAAAATAGAGTACAACCCCAAATTCTCATTAGTTTGGACGGTAGTGGCCCTTGTATGCCCTAAATATTCCCTAAATGGTACGCGTGTCCATCAAATGGTTTGTGACCATAACACGTGAATCAAATCCCCAAATTTAATGATTTGAATATTTTTCATTACCAATGGAGTATTCAATCAACCACATCGCCTGTTTTTGCAATTGCGGAATATTTCCGATTAAAGTCTTACCATTGGCAGGAATATTAAACGATCTGGAAAATATAATTTTCCCACTCTCTGCATCCCTGACAACAACCGACCCCGACTTTTTTTCCCGCGAATCATTCACTGCAACTACAGGATGATTTCCATCTTTGGGATCACCAATCATGACACATGCGTTGTACTGAACCTGCCGGATGTAGTAATAAGCTAGCTTCTTACTGTTGTAATAATCGACGACAGCATCCGAAATGATTGGCCAGCCATCGCGCAGGTTCCACCAAATGATCCCTGTCTTTGTAAATTTAGCCATTCTCCACTGCTCGACGAAAAACTTCATAGCTTCAGCCTGTACTACCTGAGAGGCAAAAATGAACTTATCCAGATCTTTCAAGGTATCACCAAAAAGAGCATATACCTGCTTAATCATCAGATTGTTCCGGTCATTGGTCAGTGTATTATTGGGATGAACCCGAACGGCTTTTGTCTGCCATTCATCGTTCCATTCTCCGGACTTTGTCCAGGGATAAACATATTCCGCATCAAACATTCGTTCAAGGCTGCTACGGTTAGGACAGCCATGGTAACCGATCTCGGTTACAAAGTGGGCGTTCACATCGGTATAGAAAGGAGCTTTATAATATCCGCGAGGTCCCCAGAGATGCACCTGCGGCATCAGGCTCATGTTATTTCCTTGTTTAAAAAGTTCCTCGCTGCAATATGGTGAGCTGGGTAGATAACTTCGTATCGGATCGTATTCCCACACCGCCCGGGCTAATACCTGACGGCTGATAATATCCAAACCCGGATTGATGGGTGTTGAAAAGGTCCATCCGATCGAGATATCAATCTCGTTGTTTCCACACCAAAGGACCAACGAGGGATGGTACCGCAAATTGAGCACAACATTGATTGCTTCGTTTCTGACCTTATCTGCAAATTCACTATCCTGCGGATAGACGGTTCCGGCGAATGAAAAATCCTGCCACACCATTATCCCATTTTCATCACACAAATTATAAAATTTCTGATCTTCATAGACATTCCCACCCCAGCATCTGATCATGTTGCAATTCAAATCTTTAACCATACTAAAAACATCCTTCAGATGATCTTTGTCCCTGCTATGTAAGGCATCCAGAGGGACCCAGTTCGTACCCCTGATAAAGATTTTTTCACCGTTGATTTTAAATAAAAATTCTCCTGGCTTCTCTTTTGAAGTAATATCTGTATGGATTAATTCTGCAGTCCGGATACCAATCTTTTGTGTTTTTTCGTCCAGAACATTCTTTTTTTCATCGACAAGCCGTACGGTTGCATCATACAAAGATGGATCTCCATATCCTTTTGGCCACCAGAAGTCAACATTTTCAAGCGATATCATTTGCCGGCTGCAATGGTTGAACAACGGATACGAATTCTCGTAGATTGTCCGGGAATCTTTTTTCAAGGTAACCTCCATTGTCAATCCTTCAATCGGAGAACGATCAGTCGTTAATTGCCAGTCCAATAGCATTTGTGCTTTTTTGTTCGGAACATCTACCACATCGGTCATCCAGTAGACATGCTCTACTCTTGAAATCTTTTTAATTTCCAGATTTACAGATTTCCAAAGTCCGGCGCTTACCAGTCGTGGCATAATGTCCCAGCCATACATATGAGGAGCCTTGCGAACATGTACCTGTTCCACCCTGAAGAACTTTCGTCCCCCGATAACTCCGTTAATATATTTCTGACTCTCGGCAACAACCGGATCTATCCGAATATTAATGAGATTATTCCCATCCGGATTTAAAAAATCAGTTATATCAAACCGTTGATCAATCAGCATGTTTTCGGTTTTCCCGACAAATTTGTTGTTGATCCAGATATTTCCGAAACAATCGAGACCTTCGAACACGATTTCGACCCGTTCACCCGTCTTAATTTGGGGTGATTTAAATGTTCTGCTATACCACCACTGGTAAGCCTCATATTTTCTCAGATCGTTGATATTATTGCCGATCTCCGGATTTTTAATTATACCGGAGGCCTGTAAATCGATCTCAACATTACCGGGAACCGTTGCAGCTATTTCGGGCCAGTTACCGGACTTCAATTCATCTGGCGTAGCAGGTGAACCTTTACCAAACAATCCATAGGACAATCGCCATGAACCATCAAGAGATACCTGAGCTTGCAAATTAAGGCTTAAAAACAGCAGAAACAGTAATTTTATTGACGTTCGCATATTTACAGTTTTACAATTTCATTTCCCACCCCTTCTCGTAACTACGCGACCAGTAATTCATCGCCTCCCTGTCGTCAACGATTCGTCCGGTTTTTGGATCGATGTTCAGGGTGCGCCCAACACGTTGCGAGATATTTCCAAGTTGTAGCAGCAAGGTACTTTTGTGTCCGGAGTCGATATTTGCATTCAGCTTTTCACCGGTTTTGATGCTTCCAAAAAAATTTTGAATATGTAAAGCATCCAGTTCTGCTGCCGGATTGGAGAGGTTTCTGGGATCAATAATTTTTTCGTTTTTCACCTCTTTAACAATTTTGCTTTGCAGATCGAAAATGGTGTATCCGTTTCCATCAATCAGCATGCTGCCGTTTTCGCCATAAAACAAAGCCCCAACAGTAGTACCTTCAATCGTTTTTCCGTTACAGCTTCGCCCTTCCCAACTCATTGCAAGCTTGTCTCCATACTCATAATTTACAATTTGGGTATCAGGAGTTTCCCAATCATCCTTAAATCGGTAGCGTCCGCCTGACGAGCTGACTTTGGTCGGGTATTCGACATCAAGCCCCCAGCGCAGAAGGTCGACCATATGAGTGCCATTGTTGAGCGCTTCACCGGTTCCCCAATGCCAGCGCCAATGCCAATTGTAATGGACGATATTGTCTTTATAAGCTTTACGAGGGGCGGGTCCCTGCCATAGGTCCCAGTTAAGCCATTCGGGTACGGATACTTCCTTACCGACCCCAATTGGTCCGCGGTTATTGGTGTACCACCCCTTGCCAAGATAGGCATGACCAATGATCCCGTTTTTGAGTTCCTGAATCGCTTTGATCACATTCGGGTAGGAACGGCGCTGATTCCCCATCTGAATCACTTTCCCGAATTTACCCGCGGCTTTTACCAGCATCTCCCCTTCTGCAGGATTGTGGCTGCATGGTTTTTCAACATAAACATGCTTTCCGGCCTGAATCGACAAAAGCGCAGCAGGTGCATGCCAATGGTCAGGTGTTGCAATGATCATCCCATCGATATCTTTGCTTTCGAGAGAACGGCGGAAATCACCAAATCCCTTCGGCTGGTGTTTCTGAATTTCATTCACTGCTACGATGCACTTCTCCATTGCACGACGATCGACATCACAGATGTTGACCACCTCGCAGTTAGACTGCCTGGCAAAGTTTTCAGCCAGTGCTTTTCCTCGTGAATTAACCCCCATAACCGACATCCTGATCTTCTCATTCGAACCCACAATCCGGTTGTAGCTGAGCGCACTAAAGCCGGGCAGAATACCTCCGGCCACAACGGCTGTGGCCGCTGCTGTCCCTTTTAAAAATTCCCTTTTTGTTGTCATTGTGTATGGCATTAACGTCCAACGGACGTTTAAATTAGTGATATTTTTAAAATTAAACTTTTTATTTTATTCCCGGATAAATATTAAAAATTATTTCAGTTAAATCACTAAAGTTGTCCGATACAGATTCTAAAACAGCGATTGAATATCTTTTTTAATACGTGAGGCCACATTTTCGGGTAAATTCTTAAGCCCGTTAAACTCAATATAGCCGTTAGCCACTCCGACTCCCGTACCGCTCTTTCGGGCCAGATCCATCTGGGGTTCCCACATTTGAATAAAGTGCCATGAACAGGGAACCCATGGTTTCCTGCACAATGGAGCAAGATAGCGGATGGGCTCTTTCCGGTAAAGCGGGTTTCCCAATAAGTCGGGATACGAATGATCGCCCGCCTCCCCGTCAGCCCACATCACCATATTGGACATGCTGCAATCACTGGTTAACAGCGCTTTATCTTTACCGTAGGAGTGAATTAATTCACGCATTTCCTGCATAAAAGGAATTGAATGTGTAGATAGCGGCCCCTTCCTGTCGGGATGTTCCTCATATCCTAAACAGAGAAAAGTTTCATCAAACACAATAGCATCAGGATTTAGAATCTCCATAATATTTGCAGCCTGTTTCAGCAAATGATTTCTCCAATCCTTTGCGGCAAAAGACATGAACCAGTTTTTTCCCGCAGTATCGGAATTGCTCCAGGGATATGGTATGGGTTTACCCTCCGTGTTAACGAGGATGGAATCTTTTAATTTACTGAATAATGGAGAGGCATCATCGAAGCAAAGGGTATGCATGTAAACCGCAGGATGTGTACCCACCTTTCGGGTGGCCTCAATCCGCTCTTTCATTTTTTGGATTGACATCTCCACAGGACCATGTTTATCACCGCGCATCGCGAGCCATTTCTCCCTTGTTGGCTGGATAAAATCTCCGATTGAAGGGTAATACCCATGCTGGGTGGCCATACCTACATGATAATCCTTAAAATAAGGTAAATCAGCTTCATACCCGTCACCCCGATGTCCATTCTCTCCGTTGGCAGAGGATAAAAAATCATAATAGTGTACTTTCACCTCCCTAAGCCAATCGGGAACTCTGAGTTTATCCTTATAACCAAACAATTGAAAAGCATTCCAGGCTAACATGGAGTCGCCCTGATGAATCAACAGAAAACAGCGCAAAGTCTTCTCCTCCCCGGGATTCAACCAGACATTTCTTCCGGCTGACCACCCGGGAATATTCTGATTATCCAAGGTAGATTTAAATTCGCACGGGAATTCAGCATCGGTAAACAGGGAAACACGCCATGGCTTTCCAGGATAATAACTGTCGACAACAGGGGCCAGCAAAAGCGCTTTTGTTTTTCGCTTTGCCGGATTGCTCGCCATTGGCTCGAGGTAATTGCACTCAAAGTTCTCGCGTCCAACTTGATGATCGCAGTCGGTGAAAAACTCCAGACTTCCTATTCCTGCATGCCGTTCATCCTTAAATAATCCCGCAGCAGAAATGGGTATATAAATCTTTTGCTGATCAAACTGATTGGAGGATTGGGCACTCGTGATAAAACTGATATCCAATTGTTTTACTGTATTACTCAGATTGCGGACAGTTAATGTTGCCTCCAGCAGATCTTCATACTGGCCAAAAGGTGTTTTCAGTAACTTATGTGTTAACCGACCTTCAATTTGTTCATTGCTGATTTTTTCTTTACCGGGCTTTAGATTTATTTCGTGATATCTCTTCCCCTTATCAATCAAAAAACAATTTGCATCAAGCACCCCTGAGGCAGAATTCCTGACAAAGGGCTCTTCCTCGCAAATGACCTGACCGAACAACTTGTTTCCCGCATTTTTCACCCACCTCAATTTAGATTTAGATGACGGGATTCCGAATAATGACTTTGGCAACATGCTCGTCCCCAGAAGACCAGTGCCTGCAAGGGAAATAAAATTACGGCGTTCCATTTCTTATATTTTAAAGTTTAAGGATTTAACGACACCGGTTTCATCAATGGAGAGAGACGGTGAATAATTGCCAGTCCCGCAAGGTATCCAAATGATGCGATAACAAAAGGGAAAACATACCCGTCAGTACCCGATTTATTCAATGCATATCCGATCAGTAATGAGGTAATCATAGCCGCAAAGGAACTTATCGTAGTTGCAAAACCGATTACCGAGCCTACGACTGTCTTTGGAAAAAGGTCGGATGCAACAGTGAAGATATTGGCTGACCAGGAGTTATGTGCGGCAGCAGCCAATGCAATCAATGCCACACATCCCCATAATGAATCAATAAAAGGGACCATCATTACCGGAAGTACCAGAATTGCGCTTACCAGCATCGTTATTTTACGGGAAAAATTTACTGTTTTTCCACTTTTTAATAAGAAGGATGAGAGTGCACCACCACCAATCCCACCAGTGTAAGCTACAACATAAATGGAGACAAGCGGTAGTGCCAGTTCATTTAGGTTGATACCAAACCTGGCATGGAGAAACTTTGCACCCCAGAAAAGATAGAAATACCAAACAGGATCGGCAAATAATTTACCAAGTGCAACTGCCCAGGTTTGTTTGTACAGAACCAAACGTTTCCAGGGAATAGTCACCTTTTCTGATTTAACGGCTCCATCCCCGATGTAATCGCGCTCTCCCTGATTAACGAAACGACTCTCCTCTGGTGTCCGGTAAACAATCAGCCATAAAACCAGCCAGAGGGCACTTAGAAGACCCGAGAAGAAAAAAACAAACTTCCACGAAAAGAAAAGCAAAAGAATTACCGGAATAATCAATGGCGCTAAAACTTGTCCCATATTGGAACCTCCGTTGAATAAACCCGTTGCAAAAGCTCTTTCTTTTGGCGGAAACCATTCTGCCACAGTTTTAATACTTGCCGGAAAATTGGCAGCCTGCCCAACTCCTAAACCCATACGGGCGAAAGCAAATCCCATCCAGCTTCTGGCAAATGAATGTAAGGTACTGGCTACACCCCAGAGGAATACAGCCAACGCAAATCCCCAGCGTGTTCCCAGTCGGTCAATGATATACCCCATAATAAATGTGCCCAGAGCATAGGTGAGCTGAAAGGCAAAAACGATGTACCCATATTGCTGTTCATTCCAGCCAAATTCTGCCCCTAGATTGGGTGCCAGAATTCCAAGCGCAACACGGTCGAAATAGATAATCGTTGTGGAAAGAAAAAGTAATGCCACGATTACCCAGCGAAAGTTGGTTTTTTGGGAAACCATTGTTTGAGTTTTTAAGGTTTAAAGAATTTAATATCTAAATATCACTCCTTTAATAGACTGACGATTAGCAGCTGGCTATTGGCGGCTGGCTTGGTTATCCTTACCCGAATGACTATTTATTTCAATACCTTCAGCTAATGCCTCTCTTTCGAATACCGTTTTTGATATTCCTTCCAGGTATTCATCGACTGGGTCAGGGCTGGTTCACAGTCCATTTTGATATTGTAACACTGCAACCCAAACTTACCCTTGTAATTATTGTCTTTTAAAAGTTTCACCAGGGAATAGGTGTCAAAACTCCCCTTACCCAGTGGCTGAATCAGCCGGTCCCAATCCATGTTTCTTGTGTCACCGGTGTCGGCACCAGAGATTGAAACCATGAAAAGATAGGGTACTGCCTTTTTTACCTGTTCTTCTAAATTTAACTGACCTTCAACCTTCAGAAAATGACACAGATTGAAAACTGCTCCAAGATTGGGACGGTTGACCATCTTCACCAGTTTCAGCGTGTGGTCAACTGATTCACAGTAAAATGAAAAGTGAGGATAAACCGCAAGTTTCACATTGTATTTAGCCGCATAATCAGCCAGTTCAGTTAATACTTCGGCAAATCTGACATCTCCTTTTTCCTTATTATTTTTATAAAGTTCGCTGTGCAGATGGAGTGTAATCAAAAGGTCACGGTCTTTCGAATCTTTAATCAACTCTTTTAATAACGGATTGTAATTTGGAATGCCTGAGTCAATCTTTAATGAAATATAAGTTTCGGGCATGGCAAGCCCCGCCTTGTCGAGTCCCTTTCTGAATTCAAAGTAACTATCTTCCGTACTGCCTGAAATACCTTGATAGCCAAGATGTTTTGCTAGTTTAGCCTGTTCCTCATAACCGACAGGTGCATTGTGAAGTCTCATTGCATTGTTGAAACAATAGAAAATATTGTTTAAATTTTTACTCCTTGAATAAGAATTGGTTAATCCACAAACAGTTATAAGAATAATTCCGAATACAATTTTTTTCATCGTGAGCTATTTTAAAGGTACATTCTGAAATTTATTCATCCAGTCGATGACATTCCTATCGAGCCATTTTTCCCGGATTGGTCTGTTCAGCATGGTATTGGCAGCAGAATTATCCTTAAATTTCAGTGCAGCATTGTCCCATTTCAATTCTGTTCCCTGTTTGATCGCAATCAATCCCATCAGGGTCGTGAAATATACATTATGCCCGACTTCCAGCGGTTCAAAGGCTTTCTTGCCTGTTTCGATGGCATGAAGAAAATCGGCTTTATCGGTTAAAGTTCCTTTGTAAGAGATTTCATTTGGTCCGGGAGTATATTTAAGGAAAGTGGGATCGCTCACCTCCATCTTATCCGGATAGGTTATTTTGATCCATCCCTTGTCCCCTTCAAATTTCACATAAGGCTGATCGATCGTGTAATTCATGGTCAGACCATCGGCATATTTATAAAGTACTTCAAACGACTCAATGGTATTCCAGATGCCTTTTGAAAAATTTCCGGTACCCGAAACGCTGACCGGTAACTCGTACTCTTTTTTCATCCCCCACAAGGCAATATCGACAAGATGTGCACCCCAGTTCGTGATCATTCCATTGGTATAGTCTTCGATCCGTAACCAACCTGGACGTGTTTCAATTGTTTTTGGATCATGAACTCTATGAACATTATAGGCAGCCGGGAACGCAGTCCCAAGCCACATATCATAATTCAGTTCTTTGGGAATTTCCATTTCAGGCTGAGGTCCAAGGGCACTTCCCGACAATTCAGCTGGAACTCCGACTTTGACATTGGTAAGTTTCCCGATTAAACCATTGTGCACAATCTCAATCGTTTTCCAAAAAGAATCAAGAGAGCGGAATTCGCTGTCCAAACGGTTGGCTACTCCCTTCATTTTTACGGCTTCTATCAATGCTTTGCTGTGTGAATAGCTGACAGAGAGTGCCTTCTCAACCGACACATGTTTACCTGCCAAGGCTGCCGTAATTGCTGCCGGAGCGTGCCAATGATCTGGGGTCGAAATCATTACTGCGTCGATCCCTTTGCTGAAAATGAGTTCACGATAATCGCCATACGATCTGACACCCGAATAGTTGCCCCCCTTTTGGGCTGCATAGCTATCGTTGATCACCTTAGCTGCATTTGCCATTCTCCACGAGTCTACATCGTTGATGGCGATTACCTGACAATTATTCAGTTTTAAAAATCCATTTTTAAGATTTGCACTAACTGCCTGCCGTCCAACCCCGATCATTCCGACATTAATACGACTGTTAGGAGCATTCTTACCGAAAACGGATGATGGTACAATTGTTGGTAATATGATGCCACCCAGGGTAGCAGCACTGCTTCGTTTGATAAATTCTTTGCGGTTCATTTTTTATAGGTTCTTAAGTGAATAGTATTGATAAATTAAATTTTTGTTCTTGGATTGTTTTACTTTTCTGCTACTGGCTTTTATTTTCCATATTTCCGAAGTGTTTCCCACATTGCCATTATATTTTGTGGGGGTACTTCACTTTGGATATTGTGCACTGTGGCAAAAACAAAACCGCCTCCAGGAGCCAAAGCATCAATGTTCCTCTTAACATGTTCCGAAATCTCAGATGGTGATGCAGTTGGAAGCACTTTTTGGGTATCGACACCACCACCCCAGAATACAATATCACGACCAAAATCCTTTTTTAACTGAACAGGTTCCATTCCGGTTGCAGTAATATGCACCGGGTTCAGGATATCGATGCCAATCTCAATAAAATCGGGAATTATTGCACGCACATTTCCACAGGAATGAAACATCACCTTTGCATTTGGAGCTCCTTTTCGCATAGCGGCTATCACCCTTGCGATATGGGGTTTATAGCATGCACGAAATTGATCCGGATCGATCAGTTGTGAATCTTGTGTCCCATAATCATCACCTTCGGCAACAACATCAACTACATCAGCCAATTCATTCAGTGCCATTTCCCAGAATTCAATCTTCAAATCGGCAATTTTACCGATCAACAGATCCGAAAATTCGGGAAACATGAACGGGTCCATCATGGCATTGGTCATACCCCTTACACGTTGCTGCATCTCAAAAACACCGGCGCAAAGACCCTTTATCATGACCAATTTCCCCTGATCGCGGTATTGCAAAGCTTTCTCGCGCAATCCGGCAATCCTCCGTTTATCAGCGGCAAAAGGCCAGTTAAACTGAACAATATCGTTTTCAGTCGGATGAGCAATTTGCTCCATCGGATTTTTCACCAAAGAGAACCAATGACCATTAACTTTGGGGAAATGCTGGGTAAAATTCCATTCATCATAGTACTCCCAATTCTCTCCTGCATCAGTCAGTTTTTCATAAACATCCCAGTTGTGGCTCGTTAGGGGAAGCAAACCTCGCGTATCGACTTTCAGTAAATCTAGCACTGATTGCGAAGGAACTACAATTTGCTGAATCACATCTGCCCAAACAGGTTCTTCGGCCGGCAGGTTTAGGTTTTTAAGAAGATTTTGGTAGGCGCCATTCGTAATTCCGGTCCACGTTGAACCGGCCAGATCGTAAGGAACCTGGTCAGGCTCTTTATGATCAAGTGTCTTTAAAATTCTTTCGCGGGAGTTCATTGTTTATTAAATTAGCAAACTTATAACAACAAATAACTATTGATCAGACATTTAAATCGGATTTCAATATAAACTAATAGGTGTAAGCGTAATTAATTATTTTATCTAAGAAGGAGAGAAAGATGATTTTGTACTCAGTTGTTCAGAAAAATTATTTTAGGCGATCCACTCTGGATTGCCTTTTCATTAAAATTCAGCCCTGATAAATTCTACTCAACTCAACTATGAAATACTGGATATGGATCAGAAAAATCGGGCAAAAAGAACTTGCAAAGTACCACGTTAAATCAGTGGAGTGAAATCCCTAAAACTGAATTATAAAGGTTCGTATCTGGTCATGTTTAATTTGAAAAGTGAACTCTTTTTCACCAATTTTAATTTCAGGCTGCTGAATCAGAGGTTTTTCAATATGGTTGGATTCAGTAACTGAAGTTGGTTTAGCCGGAAGTGTGACCGTCACCGGTCCATCTTTACCTTCTGTTTCAACTATTCTAATTACAGTACTTTGCGGGGACCAATCGCCCTGTAATAATTTAATAACAGACAAAACTGCATTTTTTGTCTCAATGCCAAAAAACGAATGCTCTTCAGGCAGTGTGAAATTACCTGTCCAGCCACCAAGTCCGGTTTCATGGGCGCTCTCCTGCAAAGAAACCATTGGTTGATTTAATTCCAAAGCTTTGCGCACGATACCCCCCTCCCTCCAGTCGCCCTTATGAGAAATTATTGCGTAGCTTACCTGTTGAGTTCCCTCGTCCATTCTTGAATCCATATCGCGTGCGCCACGTATCACCGACATATTGATTTCACCCTCGTCTACAGCAAAACCACATCGACCATTATTTAGCAATGAAACACCAAATTCTTTTCCGGAAAGATCAACCCAGTTTTGTGCAGGGTTATCAAGATTTGACAAAGGACGTTCAATGTATCCGTATGGGATTTCGTAAGTTGCGATCCCCTTCTTCACATTTACCGGGAAAACCACCTTGAGGCATTTGTCCCGATCGTACCAGTTGGTGGAGATTGAAAACTTAACCTGTGGAACATCCTTTTCTATAATCATTTTACGGGTAAATAATGACTCTTTTGAAGCATCAACCCATTGGACAATCACCCGCATTGGGGTATTTTCAACAATTTCAGCACCCCCCAATGAAGTAACCGGGCAAACCTTCCCCGCAATGGAAAGTTTCCATGAACTGGTACCGCTCTCTTCCATCAATTTCAAAACATTGCCTTTGCCTGAAAGAATCTCCTTCAACAGCGATTTGTCAAAGATCGAAGTAATACCTGTATTGTCCCATGAAACTTTAAAGAAACTATTCTCAGCGCTATTCTTCGACACAGATACTCCTGAATAATTCTTGGGTGTTTGCCCTGCGTGGACAGAAAACATCCGGTATCCAATAGCAGGAACATTCGCTGCTAAAAGAGAAACAAAATATTTGCACTTGTCCGACGAGACGCTGTCAACATGAAAGTTAATCTCCTTTCCCGATTTATCACTTATATTAATTTGACTCACCGGAGTAATAAATCTTATTGCAGCTTTTACTATCCCTGTTCTGCTCCATGACAATGGATTATATACAATCAATGGTGTTTCAACCTGACCTGTATTGATTCGTGAGCCGATAACTTCCAGACCAAAATTCAGCAGGCGGTCACTCTCGCTCAGAACACCTTTCAACTCTGCAACCGAATTGTCGACAGCATACCCGACAACTGTCCCGGCAAGAATATCGTGAAACTGGTTCCTTAACACCACTTTCCATGCTTCACGAAAGTTGAGACGTGGATGAAATGGTTTTGCCTGAAGCATTGATCCTATAACAGCAAATTTTTCCGCCGTATTTAGCTGATTTTCAGCATCCCGGTTTAACTTTTTGAGGCATACCTGAGAGGTATAGGTGCCCCGCCATGAATTCAGATTTCCGCTTTTTACTGGTCCTTGATGATTTGCTGAACTCAGGGAATGACCTTCAGTCGACTGAACTCGTTCTTCCTGCGGCTTATCTGGAAAAGGAACTCCCATTTCTCCGGTAAAGGTTGGCCATTGCCTGTCGGAATTCATCAAAGTTGCATAAAATTTCTCCGGTGTACCGAACGATATGGGTGGACACAACGGATTTGCTTTCAGATTTTTCAGAGCCTCCATATCCGTATCACGAGGTCCCCCGCCATGGTCACCCTCGCCATATAAAATCATCACCTCAGGATAATGGACAATTTTCATCCAGGCGTTGATATCACCCAGTAAGGGATTGCTGTTAAGTCGAGCATTATAGGGTGCCGGCAAATTGTAGGCCAAAATGCGGGAACCGTCTGACGCCTCCCACCAAAAAACCCGTTTCCCGGTAGGTGCAGCTCTCATAAATGTATAATATTCAATACCACAACCCTTGTAAATCTTGGGCAATGAAGCTGCATGTCCACTGAAGGCATCAGGTGTCCATGCGATATTTACAGGCTTAATTCCCAGGTATTTCTCATTAAATTCATTTCCGAGGAGGAACTGCCGGATGTAAGATTCACCACCTGCGATCATTTCATCAGGTTCGCACCATTGTCCACCTGTTACACTCCAGGAGCCATCTTCTATCCGCTTTTTAATCTCCCTGAAAAGAAAAGGGTCTTCACGCATTACAGATTCATAAGCTGCCATCTGACTTTGTGCAAATGTAAGACCCGGGACTTTATCCATCATCCTTAAAACACCCCGGAAAGTTTCGGGGATCACCCGTGCTACTGTCTCGTTCCAGTCCCATCTGTAAGCTAAATCAATATGGGCATTCCCCACAAGGATAATATTCCTGACCGAATCTTTATTATCAGGAAAAGTAGTTACAGTTTTCTCTTTCTGAACTGAAAAACCAGGATTATTACCCTTTGAATAAACATTTCCGGCATAAACCAGGCTAACCAGAAGGAACAGCAGCGATACTCTCATTTTACTTTAATAATTATGGATTAAAATAGTTTTCCCAATTTAGAAAATTTCAATAATATGTGTAAAACTGACTTTTGTCGTCTTTAATACTAACAGGTTAAAATATCAAGTACAATTCGTATACATCGTTAAATTTGGTGGCAATTTAGCCATAATTCAATATAGATGAAATATTTCTTTTAACATCGAATATTTTAAATAATGATCTGTAATATCCAGGATAAAAACAAATCTGCCATAGCCACGCTTTTTTAATTAATAATCAGGAATTTTCTATAATCAATTTTAAAATGATGAGAATTACTAATTTTGAATAGGAAAAGCCAAATTCCTTAATCCGGATATTTAAATATGCAGTAAAATCGTGCCGTATGAAATCCAAAATGCAATTAATCAATAATATAGACAAGGCTTCTAAAAAGACGGATCAGTTTGCATTTTCTCGACGGAAGTTTCTCCTGACCAGTGGAGCTGCAACTGCACTATTGTCTGTTGTGCCGCGCCGACTGCTGGGCTTATCCGGAAAAATTGCCTCTGATAAATTGGAACCTGTTTGGGAGCCACCTCAGGATTACAAATGTCCCCAATGGTTTCGCGATGCGAAATTTGGACTATGGCTACACTGGGGTCCTCAAACGGTCCCAGCCAAAGGGGGTGGTTGGTATGCGCGACATCTATACATGGAACCAAAGGAACTGGGCAGAGAGACCTGGGGAAAAGATGCCTGGAACTATCACCGGGAGACTTACGGACACCAGTCAGTTATCGGATACAAGGATATCTGCAACTTATGGAAAGCAGAGAAGTTTGATGCAGAAGCTACCATCTCACAATTTAAAAAATGGGGCGCACGGTATGTGGCAACCATGGCAAACCACCACGATAATTTCGATCTTTTTAACAGCACTGTTCATGGCTGGAACGCGACCAAAGTGGGGCCAAAACGCGATATTGTCGGTGAGTTCGCCAACGCTGCAAAAAGGCAGAATCTAAAATGGGCCGCCTCGGTACACGTTGCAAGGGCAAAGTGGTTTCTCCTTCCGGCCTTTGGTTCTGATTCTGAAGGGGCCAAAAAGGATGTTCCGTACGACGGAAACCTGACAAAAAATGACGGAAAGGGGACCTGGTGGGAAGGTTTGGATCCGCAACAACTTTATGCTTCTAAATACGACAAGTTTGAAGAGGAACTTACCTTACGTCACCTTGATCTGGTCACGAATTACAAGCCTGATCTGCTCTATTTTGACGATGGCCAGATTCCGGCTCCTATGGTGAAGGCATGCCAGAGGTTGTTCGAGGACAGTCTCCATAAAAATGGTTCCATACAAACCATTATTACCGTAAAACGTCCTCAGAAAGGGACTATCCAGGATTACGAAAAAGGGGTTTCTGAAGGAATCCAGGAGGAGTACTGGCAAACCGATACCACGATAGCAGATGATTGGTTTCTAAAACCAAATCCCGATGGCGCCAGCAAATTGTTACACAATGCGCGAAGCCTGAAAGAACTGATGGTCGATATTGTCAGCAAACGGGGTGTTCTCCTGCTAAATATTGCTGTTCGTCCGGATGGAACCATACCGCAGGATCAGTTTATGATAATGGAGGAGTTGGGAGCGTGGCTGAAAGGCAACGGCAACGCCATCTATGACACACATCCATGGAAAGTCTATGGCGAAGGAGGTATTGCTGCCGGAGGCCATTTTAATGAACGTGGGATAACCTCCATTCCCTGGGATCACACCGTCCGACGTTTTACGAGCAATAAGGATAATAAAATACTTTATGCACATATTTTCGGAGATCCCACAGGCAAAGAAATAGTTATCAGCTCTTTTGCCGATGAGAAAAAACTCTTCTCCGGCAAGGTGCTGAAGGTGTCGGTAACCGGCAGTAATACCAAAGTCATTTGGTCACTGCAGGCAACCGGTTTACATGTTACCATACCGGATAAGCTAACCTTCAAGGATTGTAATGTATTAAAGATTGAAACAACTGGTTTGTAAATAAAATCCCAAATAAATGAAAAAATTATATCCCAAAATTTTAGGTACCCTTTTACTGATAAGCTCAGTACACAGCGCCTTTTCGCAGATGAATGTAAGTTCCGATTCAGAAAATCACAAATTTAACAGCTATTACACAGGGAAATATCTTGATCGTGTGGCTTTCCCCATTGGTGGAATTGGAGCAGGAATGTTCTGCATGGAAGGGACAGGTTCAATCTCCCACCTTTCGGTAAAAAACAAACCTGAAATTTACAATGAGCCTTTTGCCTTTGCCGCTATAAGTGTCAAAGGGGTAGCCAACGGAGCCAAAGTGCTTGAAGCACAGGTTCCCACCTGGAAGCTTTTCGGTCCGGGAGGAACAGGTAACGGTGGCGGAGGTAGGAGTTATGGACTCCCACGGTTTGAGAACGGCAGGTTTTTACCCCGTTTCCCTTTTGCTACCCTGGCTTTGGAAGATAAAGACATTCCGTTTAAAATCGAAATTCAGGGATGGAGCCCCTTCATCCCAACGGATGAGGATAATTCAAGTTTACCTGCAGGAGCGATGGAATACCATTTTACAAATAATTCGGCAAATCCGGCAGAGGCAGTTTTTTCGTGGAATGCCAGGAATTTTGTTGCGGAAAAGAATGGGCGGATCATAAAATCAAAGAACGGTTTTACATTAATCAGTCAGTCAGAAGAAACGTCAACAGGTTCGGGATTTACCATTTTTATTGATGACAACAAGTGACCCTTAATACGTTTGTCTACTTCTCATATCAGTATTGTAAGCTGTTGAAGGCCAATATCATCCACCTTTATGTTCCAAACAAGTTTAGAGATTTGAAGTAGAACATTCATGAGTATCATAATTATACCTGAACACAACACTCTGAGCTTGTTTGTTCTCTGTAGGCTGCACAGCTAGAATGGACACGCATTCCAGG
>Ga0118677_10008378_pt1 | contig 16602 bp, 15 predicted proteins | sample AliMusrvi5mmetaG_FD_86154 | JGI IMG/M metagenome (GOLD analysis project Ga0118677, IMG submission 86154) | reverse complement strand
TGTTTGCGCAATATCTCCGCAGCAGCCTTAAGCGTGCCGGCCGTTTCTGTCATGTCATCAACCAGCAACACGTCGCGGTCCTCAACCTCGCCGATGACGTTCATGGCTTCCACGCGGGTAGCGCTGACACGGTGCTTGGCGACGATGGCCAACTCGGCACCGAGGGCATCGGCGTAGGCTCGGGCCATTTTCACCCCGCCGACATCCGGGGATACCACGGTGAGGTTGGTGGCATCGGGATGTTGCTCGCGCAGGTGGTTGATGAGCACCGATTTGGCGTAGAGGTGGTCCACCGGAATATCGAAAAACCCTTGGATTTGCGGGGCATGGAGGTCCATGGTTAGCACCCGGCCGACGCCAGCGGATGTGAGCAAATTGGCCACCAGTTTGGCGGTGATGGGCACCCGCGGTTGGTCCTTGCGATCTTGTCTGGCGTAACCATAAAATGGCATCACTGCGGTGATTCGTCCGGCACTGGCGCGGCGAGCGGCGTCCACCATGATGAGCAACTCCATGAGGTTGTGATTGGTCGGCGGACAGGACGGCTGGATGATGAAAACGTCGGCACCTCGGATGTTCTCGTTGATTTTCACAAACGTTTCGCCATCGGGAAAGGCGGTGACGTGAACGTCGGCAAGCGCTTGTCCAAGGGTTTCGGCGATACGTTCGGCAAGGGCGCGATGTGCGGTTCCACTGATAAGTTTCATAGACTGGAGGGCGGGGCGGCCGCAGTGTTGACATTCAGCGGGCACTCGGCAATACTTTGCTTGAAAAACACCATTTACTCCGCTCCCTAGCCACCAGCCACCATGAATCACCCCGAATCCGCTGACACCCCGGTCCCCTCGCCGGGAAAATCCGGGGTTAATTGGGAGCTATGGACTTCTGTGGCCATTTCAAGCGCGGTGGTGCTATGGTTTTTTGGGATGGTGCCACTATTTGGTGCCGGGCGCGATATGTCTGCGCTGGGATGGCTTCGCAGTGCTTGGAACGGAGAGAACGATTACGAACACGGACTGATATTCCCATTTTTGATCGCAGGTTTGATCATCCATCGCCATCAAGACCTACACGCAGCAGCGAAAATAGGCAGTTTTTGGGGACTGGTGGCAGTGCTGGCTGGGACGGCCTGCTATGTGCTGGCCTACCGGACGCTGCAACCCCGCGTCGCCGTCGCCGGACTGCCAATCCTGCTGTGGGGCGCTGCCTGGTACCTGTGGGGCTGGCAAGTGGCAAAAATCATCAGCTTCCCGCTTTTTTTCTTCTGGCTGGCCATCCCGCTGCCCAGCTTCCAGCAAGCCACCACGCATTTGCAATTGCTCGCCACTGCACTGGCGCACCATGGTGCCGGTTGCTGCGGGGTGGCCACCTACACCCAAGGCACTGATATTTTGCCGGTCAAGGGCGACTGGCCGCCGCTGAGCATCGCCGGCGGCTGCAGCGGTATCCATTCCCTCATGGCGTTGCTCATGATTTCAGCCGCTTGGGCGTACGTCGCCAAAATCGCACTGTGGAAAAAGTGCCTGCTATTTCTTTCAGCGGTTCCTTTGGCGATTGCAGGCAACGCGCTGCGCGTCACATCGATTTTTGTCATTGCCGAATATGGCAATGCGAAGTGGGCCCGCGAGACTTGGCACGATTGGTCGGGCCTGTTGCTGTTTTACCCGTTCTCACTGCTGCTGCTGCTTTGCTTGCACTCGGTCATGGAAGGCGGGTTGCCATGGCAACACTCGCGTCATAAGCAGCTCAGGCGACTCACGATCAACCGCTCTGAGCCAGCCAACCCGCCCACTCCCACCGCATGAAACTCAGGGCATTGATCTTGCCAGCGCTGCTGGCCACCACCCTCGGCTCAATCCATATTCTGCCGCATGCAGGGGAGGCTGCCCAATCGGCGATCAACATGACACTGCCCGCCACTGTTGGCATCTGGCAGTTGCAAACCACTCCGCCCACTGAAGCGGAAATTGGCACGCTCGCCAAGGATACGAAATTTGCCAAGGCCATCTGCCTGAGCCCCCGCCCGGGCGAGTACTCGGACGAAGGGAACCTCATCCCCGACCGCGCTGACCTATCGGTGGTGCTCTCCGGATATGATCTGAATAACTCAATCCACCGCCCGGAGCGCTGCATGCCCGCCCAAGGCCACAATATCATCTCGGCCAAGGACGTCACCCTCAAACTCGCCAACGGCCGGGCCATCACTGTGCGCCGTCTGCGTTCCATCCAAACCCTAACCCATGCCGCCAACCGCAAGCTCGACAGCCATTTCGATTGCGTCACCTATTACTTCTTTGTCGGCCACAATCGCATCGAGCACGATCATTTCCAGCGGACATTATCGGATATGAGCGATCGCATCGTGCGCGGCATGGACCAACGCTGGGCATACATCTCGGTATCAATGTGGTTCGGCAAGATCCCCTGGATTGAAGTACCCGTCACCGAGCAGGAAGCGGACGCCAAACTCCAGAGTTTGCTCGCCAAGTTTGCCCAAACACAAATCAACTGGCAACAAATTACCAAGTGATAGATCACTCGCCCGGCGTTCCGGTCGGCTCGACTTGGGCACCTTTCAAAAATTCAATGCAGAAGTCCACGTCCTCGCGCAGCTTGGCTAAATCGTCTGCCGTCACTCCGCTAGGTAGGGGCCCGACTCTCTCAATAAAACCCCGCGCCTTCAAAAACAGCGCGAGCGCCGTTTCTGGGTCGCGCTGATGCCAGACACGCTTCGCCTGCAACCGCAGACGCCAAGCCTGAAGGTAGAGGACCCCGCCGCCGCCCGGCACCAAGACGACATTCCCAAACTCCTCGTCAGCCTCATGATCCCGCCCTGCCATGCTCAATAACACCCCCAACCGCTCCCCGATGGCAATGCGCAACGTCCACGCCTCCCACACCAACGGCTCTCCGCTTGGAAAACGATTGGACTTCACCAGCGCCTCCCGCGCATCTAACATAACGGCCAATGCCTCCTCCATCCGCTCTGCGGCTAACAAGCGCTCCGCCTTTTGACGCAAGTACGCCGCCTTGGAATAGCCCGCTTTAAAGCACGCCTCCATGCCTCCCTCAAGGCGGATCGCCCGCCCAAATTCCTCCAACGCCTCCGCATCCTTGCCTAACGCACCCAGCAGATTCGCACGGTTCACTGCCGGCCCGGGAGCAAACGGATTCAACTCAGACGCCCGCCGATAATCTTCCACGGCACTCATCATCGCCCCCCGGCTATTGCCTCCCTGCGGCGGATGAACGGATAGTTGTTGAAAGGCCTCCCCTCTCTCCTGATAGAACGCGCCGGTGGGCCACAGCCCCATCGCCTCGTTAAGCGCCGCAATCTTAGCCGCGGGCGCAACGTCCGAGCGTTTGACTCGCCGCTCAGCCCACCGCAGCGCCGTCACCCGGGTGCCTGCCCAACCGATTGGCACTAACAAGGCAGCTCCTGTCAAGGCTATGGCGCTAACCGCGATGGCCGGAGCCATGGCTTTCAAGCCCTGGCTCTTGCCTGGGGTGCCCTTGCTTGGGCCGCTCTTGCCTGGAGCGACCTTGCCTGGGAAACCAGGCAGCGCCACACCGCCAAGGCACAAGCCTAACAGTAATGCGCCAGGCACCAGATGGAAAACAAAACTAAAGTTAGATGCAATCAACATTCCGGCGAGGCCGGCCAAGCCGCCGAGCAGCCACCCATCCGTATTTGATTCCTTGTTGCTGGTATCTGGAAACAAGGCGCGAATCACCGCCAGCACTACCAACACCCCGATAAATGTTCCTAACAAAACCGCGCCAACCAGTCCGTAATCCGCCGCTGCCTGCATGATCTCATTATGCACCTGCTCGAGCCGGGCACCGCCATTACCGTACATATCGGTCTCCCAAAACCGGTTGCATTCCCAACTGAAGCTTCGGCTCCCCCCTCCTGCGAGCGGATGCAAGCCGACACATGACACGGCGATATCCAGCATGTAGAGCCGGATGGTATTGTCCATCAACCGATCCATACCGGCCTCCTGCTTTCTTACCACCTGGGCATCGCTCCAGCCCTTGAACAAAAACCCGACGACCACTAAGCCGATCAGCGGAACGGCGACGATTCCGGGTGCGAACCAGCGTGCCCCCTGGTGCTTGCCGATAATCAAGGCCATCAGCGCAAACATTCCCAGTCCGCATGCGGCACCGCAAATCCCGCCACGCGAGCGGGTAAAGTAAACTGCTGCTATTCCGGCCACCGCAATCAAGCCCCAGAGCCAGCGTTCCAGTTTGTGGTAGCGACCTGCCAATGCGGCACCGCCAACGAGACACGACGCGCCGATCAGGAAATTTGCGCCATCATTATAGTTGCCGAAAAATCCCGAGGGCAAGTCGAAGCGTGCCACCAAGCCCGGGGAGAACGCCGGATCGACCACCTGCCTCGCCACCACCACCGCACTCGCCAGCACGAGCAATGCCAGCCCCCATAGTAACACTCGTTGCGCGGCGAGCTGTTCATGAATGGCAGCCACCACCAAAAAGCATCCCACCACACCAGCCAACAGCAGCCCATCAGCCATCCCATATTCCACAACCGGCGATGTCAAAGCCCGCCCCCCGAACCAAAGCACCAGCAAGACCCCCACGGCCAACATCCAGCCCCCTGTCCTGCGCAGGCCGCGCCGCCAAATCGCCGGCATCGCTGCCAACACCGCCACCCCTAGCGCCAGCAACGAGGGCCCCCATTGCCACGCATTCAAATCCGGACCTAGCAATACAGCCAGCCACATCGACATCACCAAAAATATTGCTGCCACCACGCTCATACTGGGACCTCCGCTATACACCTACCTGCTACTTCGCCCCCTTACCGAACAAAACGGCAGGAATTGTCTTGAGCAGGATGCTAAAATCTAACCACAACGACCAATTGTCGATATAGTGCAAGTCAAGTTCCACCCATTCGTCGAAACTGCTGATTTCGTTGCGTCCTCCGGCTTGCCACTCGCAAGTGATTCCCGGCTTGACGCTCAATCGCCGCCGGTGCGCTATTTGACTGAAAGCGGCCACCTCGTATAGCGGCAATGGCCGCGGACCCACCAAGCTCATGTCGCCAAGCACCACATTGAGCAATTGCGGCAACTCATCAATGCTGCGGCTGCGCAACCAAGCACCAAACGCAAACACCCGCGGATCATGGTCCAACTTGAATACCGGCCCGTCCATCCGATTGCCATGCTCCTGTTTGATCTTCTCAAGCAATGCTTCCGCGTTAGGCACCATCGTGCGAAATTTCCACATCCGGAATGGCTTGCCATATCGCCCCGCCCGCATTTGCGAAAAAAACACAGGTGCGCCCGGACTCGTCAGACGCACTCCAATATAGGCTAACAGCCACAGCGGCGAACTTGCCAAAATCACCAGCACTGAGGCCACCCGGTCAAACACGGCCTTGAACATCACTTCCCATGAGAGTTCGGGTGTCGAGCGCAGTACCAGCATCGGTTTCGATCCCACCATGTCAAACTCCGGCCGCGCAATCTGCGCCCTGATGAACGAAGCGGAAATCCACGCTTCCACGCCTTGCAACTCGCAGGCTTCCACTGCCTTAGCCACCTTCTCAAACTCAGTGTGCCTCGCCGTAAATAATACCCGCCCCACCGCCTGGTCCCTCAGCAGATCAAACAAATCATCAACTCCGCGCAAACTCAAATCAAAGCGCTCCACGATATTCCAATCCGCTGTGATCTCCGGATCCAACTGAGTCAGAAACTCATCAATTTCCGGGCCCGAACCCGCTATGACCACCCGTTCCCGGGTCGCCTCATTGCTTCTGCGCCGCTTCAACCAAAGGGTCGTCATCCGATCCCGCAGCAATAACAGCATGAACACTAAAATCAGACCGATACCCAAAATCAAGCGACGTGCATCAAACAACTTGGCAAACAACGCAATGACCCCGATGAACAAAATGATCACCACCAGCACCCGCAACAACTGCCCCACTGAGGTCTTGGTGGTCTTCTGGCGCATGCGTTCATAGAATCCGAAGCGCTCCAGTAACAACGGGGTAAACGGCACGCAAATATAAAGAATCCAATTCATCGCGGATAGCATTTCCGCATCGACGATGCCCATTCCAAGGAGGAAGCGGACCATATCTCGAAGCTGACCGCCCATCAAGAATGCCACCCATACCAGCAGCGCATCAGCGACCTGAAACGCATGGGTGATGAATGATTGTTTGCGACTGAGTGCCATACCAGAATCCTATGCTGCGGCCGACGGCCTTGCTCGCCGCGAAGCAAGGCTATAAATCTGGATTAAGCAAGCTTGAATATGCTTGAAAATCTCAATTTTTGCGCAGTCACGCCAGCCATCGGATCTTGCGCTCTTCAGCAACACCCTTGAAACGTCTCCTCTGTGCAACTCTCGGCTCCTCGGAGCAGCGGGAGCTACTCGTGAGGCTTGGCGGGTTTTTCGTGGGCCTTGCGTTCTGCCTCCGCCTCTTGCGCTAGGTTTCGTGCCACGACGGCTGCTTTTGTAGCAGGATCCAATTCCGCAATTGTACCTAAGTCATTTTTGCTGCGACGTAACACCACGGTCTGCAGGAAGCCGCCACGCGAACCGTCAGTGGAGGTAAAGAAGCTCGCACCGCTTTGCAACACAATTAGCTGAGCTTGTTCATCAGCGCGGACAGTGGCGATGTTGTTTTCCTGCTCGACCCAGTCGTCGTCTTTTTGATAGGCAAGTTCGTAGATAACCTGCCCGTTAGCGGGTACGACCACTACGGATTCTTTGGTGTGCAATTTGCTGAGCATTGTGCCGTTGCAGCGCATAGCGATGAACTGGGGACTGAGGTTGTGAATGCGCAAGCGGCCCAGAGGAAGCTTTGCTGGGTCGTCGTCAATGACATAGGCGATGAAGGTGCCGGCAGTCGCAGGAGCTAACAACACTGTGACGTGTTTGGAATCGCTTGGCAAGAGGGCCAGAGCGACCAAATTGGGATTATCCTTGCGTTTGGCGGCGATGGCTGCCGCAAGTTGCGCCGGGGCATCGGCGGCGGGAGCATCGGCGGCGGGAGTATCGGCGGGAGGAGGCGTGGTGATTGCAGGCGGCGGGGCGGAAGGCTGGGCGGTGGAGGAATTTTGCGAGATCTCGAGGACGTTAGGTCCGGTATAGGCCACGGGCTTGGAGTAGCGGAACGCGAGTGCGGTGAAAGTTTCGCCGCCCTTGCCGGATTTCAGACTCAGGCCGGGGATGGTTTCGCCCCAGGCGACCACATCGATTTTCATGGCAACCTGTTGGGTGGCCTTTTGGGCGGAGGCCGGGAGGACACTCCACAGGCAGGCGAGGGCAGGAAGGAGGGCGAGTTGTATGTTAGATCTCATTGGAGGAAAGCCAGCGGAAGGACACGATTTGGAATTTTCGGCCGAATAGTTTGTTGATGGCGGTGAGGGTGGTGTCGCGGTCGTTGGGAGGATTGGTTACATCGACGTAGGGCGGGAGGCGTTGGACGAGTGCCTCGCACCAAGCTTTGGCGACGACTGTTTTGCCGTCGGGCGAGAGGGATTCGCCATAAGCGCGGATGCGGAAAGCGTCGGAACGAGCGGCGATGGAGGGGCCGATGACTTGGAGCACATCTGCCTGCGTGATCCAACCGGGGATACCCGTGGAGCGAAAACCTTGCTCCGGGATGAGCTTGCTATCGGTGAGCATGTTGCGGTCGGCCCAAATGCTCGCGGCGCTGCCCGGATTCAAATCCTTCGATTCAGAGCCCCACACCGGCAGCCCATTCTCGGTGTCAGTATAGTCGGTGGTGGGACGCCCGCCCCACATGTCGGCTTTGGGGGAGTTGCCGTCCATCTGGATTTTGAGTTTATCATCGCTGATGCTTACTTTGGTGAGTGCGGATTTTTTGCCATCGGGGGTGATGTTGGCACCGCTCAAGTCGATGGCGCTTTGGAGGGCACCAGAGCGGCTCATGGTGGGAGCGGTGGAGTTGCTGGAGCCGATGTCCACCAGTGTTCGGTTCACAAAGTGGGAGAGCGAGACAAAGGGGCCGCGCAGGCGCACTTGTTTGACGAGTTCGTCGGCGAGAAGGTCGATTTGCGCGGGAGTTAGTCGGCGGTAGCCAGAAAACGAGTCGTCGCCGGTGCCGGTAGGCGGAGTCGCGCTGGGGCTTCGTTGTTCGAGGCTGCGGGGAAACAGCGCGTCGGTGACGGCTGATGAGCCGTCGGCGGGGTGCTTGAGGAAGCGGTTGCCTGCCAGCAAAGCCTTCCACGCATCCTTGTTGGTGGAATTGATGTTGAACGCGCCGTTTACCATTAAAAAACCGGCGGCCGCGATCGGATCGCTCAGGCTTTCGGTGTTAGACGGCGGGGTGACGATGGTGATGCTGGGATTCAACGGCTGGGAGGCCGCGCTGGGGTTTTCGCCGAGGGTGGAGAAGTAGAAGGTATCCCACAGCGCGGCATTGAGCAGATAGGAGATATCATAGTAATTGGCGGTGGTTTTGTCTGCCGGCGGATTGTTGCCGCCGGTGATGACATAGTTGATGCGGGACTGGATGACGTGTTGGCGTTTCACAAACGGGGTGGCGTAGGAATTGCCGAAAGCATTGCCGGGTTGCTGGCTGATGGAGACGTAGCTGTCGTCTGATGTAAGATCGATGTGTTGGAGTTGGGCTAGGGAGACGAATGTTTTGGGGAACGTGAAAAGAATGGCTTTTTTAGTATTGCCTAGTGGCGAGCGGCCCCACGCCACGGGAGAGACGGCGAGGTTGCGGGTAAAAGCGGTGCCGGTATCGCCGCCAGGGGCAATGAACGGCAGGGTGGCAAGGCTGTCGCTGCTTTCCATGAAGAACGGCGCGGGATTGTAACTGGTGATAAATTTCCCAAAGCGCACAGCCTGCAAATTAAAGTCAGTGAAGGTGCGTAGCGTGGAATTGCGTGTGCCCATCAAATCTGCGGAAGGCAGCAACGAGGCGTAGTCCATGCCGGGTTGGCTCACCTGGAAGCTATAGAGTTGCAAGGGGAACGGCTGGGTCATGGTGGTGGGAGTATTGGCATCCACACCGCGCCTAACCGATCCGTAGAAGGCGTTGTCCAGCTCGAAGCGTTCGAGCCTGCGTAACAGTGACGTGCCGGACGGACCGCCGGGGATGCTCAGCTCGGCAGTGGGCTGGCTGGCGTCCCAGCTTTCACGCACGTCCAGAGCCTTGCCGCCGCTGTTAGCAGCGGGTTCTCCCAGCATGATGCAATTGCTGAAATTGAGCGGATCGCTCGACATGAAGGGGGCTAGAACGACCGTGACCTGGCTGAGGTCGTTATCCGGGCGGTTCACCGGGGCGCTAATGGTGTAGGCCTTGGCTTCGCCGGGGGCGAGTTGGCCCATAGGGATAGAGAAAACCGCGTTATTGAAGACGCCGGGTTCATTTCTACCGGCACGGCCGAGGAAGCCACAGCGACCGGCAGCTTCCCAAACCCGGGCGGAGCTGCCGGTTTGGAGAGATGTCTCATCAATGAGTTGCAGATTCAGATTGGTCTTCCACTCCAGCGTATATGAATACGGATTGGCCAGCGTGACGGCAATTTTTCCGCAGGGGTTGATCCGGTAACTCGAGGCGTCGATCGTGATCATCTTGACGCCCATGAGCAGGCGCAAATCCACGATGATGGGGGCGATGGTGATGTCGGTATTGGTGGTGGCGGAGGCTGCCTTGACAGTGAGTTTGTTGCCGCTGACTGCGGTTTTTGATTGGTTGTAAAACGCCCTCAGAACATCCCATTTCGGGCCTTTGAGATTGGAGGTGAGTTTCTGGCCGTCGTCGGTGATTCTAGGAATGATATTGCCGCCTTGTTTGGGCGCGTTGGCAAAGGTGGACTTGTTGGTGGCGGGAAATCCCTTGGCCAGATAGGTGGTTAGATCCAGCCGCAGGCCGCCTTGCAGCGAATCGGCCAGCACCCCGAAGCCATCCGTGGTGGCGGTGTGAAACAGCGCCGTGGGCGTGCCGGCCGTCGTAGCTAGCGATGAATCCAATAGCTTGGCTTCAGGCAGGGTCACCACCCGCCCCAGCATGGTGTGGCGTGCCGAGTCAGCGGGTGTGGGATAGGTGCTCAGTGGGGGCACGACCTCCCAGCCCGCACGTTGGCTGGCCAGGCTCTGATAGGTAGTGACATCACTGGGCGAGCCCGGAGCCGAGCGGTTGATGCGGGCTTTGACGCCCTCGTCGCCGATCCACCAAGCATAACGGCCGCGGGTATCGCCGCCGAGAGGATTTGGGATGACCATGCCCACCAGCGGAGCGGACACATAGTTGTCGATACTTGTCGGAGATGGAGCCCCGACGGTGTTGGTGCCGACGAGGACCACGGCGGCGGATTTGTCAGCCACGCTGCCGTTGGGCGAGACCTGGGCGACATGGGACTCGGGCGTGAATGCTTGGGGGGTGGAGTTCTGCACTTCATTACCGCTGATGAGCCATTGGACGCCGGTGGCACTGGGGGTTCGGGTGTATATCTGGGAGGCCGGAGCGTTGGCAGTGACGGTATTCCAGACGCCGGTCCAATAGCGGGTACCGGGTTGGATGGCCGACATCCCGTTGGCGATACTGTTGATGGATTTGTCATTGCGCGGCGGTTTGCTGTCGGCCAGTCGCAGCCCGTCGGTATCGCCCGCAAAATCCGCAGGTGCCGTCACCCGTTGGTCCGGCCCGGCTGCCTTTTGGAGTTGGCCCAGGGCAATGATCAGGGCGACCCGCGCATTGCTCCGCGCCATGGCCATCGCATTGCTTTGCGCAGCGCTGCGCAGCGCCACCGTGGAAAGCGACAATAGGCCCACCACCAGCAGCGTCAACAGGACCATCAGGGCCAGCGTGATAACCAAGGCAAAACCACTGGCTGTCACCCATTTTTTGGCCCTCAAAGCGCGGAAATGTGTGGATCGGAGTGTCATGGGAATGCTCTGCGGACTCACTATGCTGAAATTGCCGCCTCGTGCAAGTAGTTAAAATGGGTGAAAAAAATTAGCGTTGCCAATTTGCCAATACCAGTATTCCCTGGGGGGTCGCCAGCGACGCGGGTGTAGTTCAATGGCAGAACGTGAGCTTCCCAAGCTTGAGGTGCGGGTTCGATTCCCGCCACCCGTACCCGCTGCAAAACGGCCGTTTTTCCTTGATATACAAGGGATGGACGAGCCCAACTGCAAGTTCCCCACCATGAGCCAATCCATCCCCAGCCAGCCGTGCCCGCACGCATCCACCAGCCGTACCCTTGCCCTGCTTTGCCTGTTGCCACTTGCGTTGGTGACGCTAGCAGCCGCCGAAGACCCACAACCGCCGGTGATCGAACCCGGCGCGGTGGTCGGTGCTGCGCCCTCGGATGCCATCGTACTGTTTGATGGCAAGGATTTATCAAAATTTCGCGGCGAGCGCAGCCCCGATCCGAAATGGAAACTCGAAAACGGCGTGATGGAAACCACCCCTCAGGGCGGACTGTTTACCAAGGAGGAGTTCGGCGATTGCCAGTTGCACGTTGAGTGGGCCTCACCCACCATCGTCAAGGGCGACGGCCAGGGCCGCGGCAACAGCGGTGTCTATCTGATGGGCCGCTACGAAATCCAGGTCCTCGATTGCTACAACAACAAGACCTATCCCAACGGCCAGTGCGGTGCGTTTTACGGCCACAACGCTCCGTTGGTCAACGCCTGCCGCAAGCCCGGCGAATGGCAGAGTTATGACATTATTTTCCACGCGCCCAAGCGGCTTGCGGAAGGCAAGGTGCAGGACGGGTCCTACACCGTGTTGCATAATGGCGTGCTCATTCAGGACCATATCGCAGTCGGCGAGAACAGCACGACAGCCGCACCGCTCAACGGCCTTGTCGAGAAGGCTCCGCTCTATCTGCAAGACCACGGCAACCCGGTACGCTTCCGCAACGTGTGGCTGCGCAAACTCTGATGCCGAAAGAGTGATTGAGAACCGGGAGGGGGTCCGTGACGCGTTGCTGCAGTGGTTCGCCAAGTATGGCAAGGACTACCCGTGGCGACGGACTCGCGATGCCTATGCGGTGTTGGTGTCGGAGGTGATGTTGCAGCAGACGCAGATCGCCACGGTGTTAGGAAAATCTTATTATACCCGTTTTCTAGAGAGTTTTCCTGATGTGACGTCGCTGGCTGCGGCCGCTGATGATACCTTGCTCAAGGCATGGGAAGGGCTGGGATATTACCGCCGCGCCAGAATGCTGCGTGCAACCGCCCGCGCCCTTATCGCCAATCACGAAGGCATTTTCCCCCAGAAAACACCTGAATTGCTAGAACTGCCGGGCATCGGTCCCTACACGGCAAACGCGTTGCGGGCGTTTGCGTTCGACCTGCCGGGTGCCGTGGTGGACGGGAATGTGACGCGGGTGCTGGCACGCCTGATGAATTTCCGCGAACCGGTGGATACGAGCGCCGGCCAACGACAGGTGGCGCAATGGGCGGAAATGTTGGAGGACAAACAGCATCCGCGAGCTTACAACTCGGCGCTCATGGAATTGGGCCAAACACTGTGCCGCCCAGGCCAACCGGATTGCGCACATTGCCCGCTGGCGTCCTTCTGCCGTGCGCAAACCCCCGCTCTTCTGCCACTCAAACGACTCAAAACCGTCATCACCGCAGTGGACGAGCACGCCCTGTGGCTGCACGACGCCACCGGTCGCCTGCTGATGCATTGTGAGGATGGCCGACGCCGCACCGGCCTGTGGAAGTTGCCGACCCGCGCAGCGGCCGACATCGCCCACCTGCCGGTCGTGGCGGAGCAGCATTACTCGATCACCCGCTACCGGGTTCACCTGCGGGTGCATGCCGGCACGCCAGGGCATTTCCCCCTAACGCAGGGCGAGGCTTGGCTCGACCCCGCAACCCTCGACCTCCTGCCCATGCAATCGCCTTTCCGAAAGGTATTGGCAAAATTGTTGCCAAAATCGACAATTCAGATGTGACGTAACGGGTAGATTGTGGTTTATTCTCCGGGCATGACATGGGCGGGAACATACGGCTTGGTATTGCTGGCAGGATTGCTGGCTCTCGGCTGCGTGGCACCGCAACCCCAGGAAGCGGCCCCAAGCCTGGCCACGCGCAACCTCGTCGCCCAACGGGTCAGTGCGGTCCTGGTGACGCGGCGGGCCAACATCCAAGGCTGGGGTGACGGGCATTTCCCCAGGATGTATCAACGCGAGGATGTGGACGGTGGCTCAGCCGCCCCAATCACCGCCGATGGCTACTTTCTCACCGCCGACCACGTCCTCAACACCGCCAAGGGCCGCAAAATCTACCTTGTCTATGGCCGCGCCGAATCGCTCCGCGGCGACCTCGCCCGCGTGACCAATCAGGTCGCCTGCGGTCGTCGGACGCCACGCCAGCGGCGAGGGCATCGGTTTTTTGCGCCGGAGCGTTTTCATAGGATTCCCGCCTCCTTGAAGCTGAAATATCCGGTGCTATTCTCGTTCGGTACGGCCACGATGACGTGATCGAGCATTGAGACCTGCATTAATGTACCAGCTTCGCAGATCCGCCGGGTCAACCGATGATCCGCCTCGCTTGGGGCCGCATTTCCGGAAGGATGATTGTGGACCAGGATGAAAGCATAAGACGCGGATATCAAGACAGGCCGCAGAATGTCTCTTGGATGCGCGATGCTCTCGTTGAGGCTTCCCATCGAAATGAGCGAAAATCCGGAAACTTCGTACCGGGTGTTCAGCGTCAAAACAACAAGATGCTCCTTCATGTCGTCAAACCACTCTTTTGTTTTCACAAACTGATTCCAGTAATCAAACGCCAGCACCGGTGAATCAATTTTCATTCCGCACGGGATCGGCTCGCCAATTCGGGCGATCTTAAACTGTGAGCCTATGTAATTTTCGGCACTGTTGAGAGTTTTCATCAGGGTTAGGCGGCAAGTTTGCGTCCGCCCATTTGACCGAAGCGCAGGGCGATATTTTTGGCGTGGGCGGCGGTCAGTTCCCGGACGGCCGAGACTTCGCGCAGGGTGTCGGGTGCTTTAAGCAGTTTGTCGCGGCATTCCGTGACTAGGCGTGAGACATCGGGATTCCCCGCAATATTGAGGGCCGGGGCGATTTCCAGGACTTCCCGCAGGTTATCAATGAGGCTGTCGCGGAACACGGCTTCGGGGTCGGTAAGAGTTTCGCAGATTTTGGCAACACGGGAGAGAACCCGCGCCATGACCTGCTGGCCGGCCACTTCCCCGGCCCGTTGCGCTTCGCCGTCGAGTTGCTGGCGAAGGGCAATCAGTCTGTCTTCGGTGAGAAAATCGAGCACCACGTCGCCTGAACGGGGCATCGGCGCAGTGAACAACGCGAACCGGAATTGTTCACGGACGAGATGTTTGGCGGGATAGAATTCCGGTTTGAACTGGCCGTTGTGGATGCGACGTGCCTCGGCAAGAATGTCGTCGTATTGGTCATGGAAGACACGGGCGGCATCGTTGAAGGAGTCGATGAATCCGTTGATGCGGAGCTGGTAGGCTTCAAACAGCACGGTAGGGAGGATGTCACCGAAGCTGGAACAGACGGTTTGTGTCTTGTGATAGCGCCGGGCTTCACGGGCGACCTTCTGAACGGGGCGCAGGTAGGCGGCGGGGTAGAGGTTTTTGACATAGCGCCCGGCATGGGTGTCCATGTGTTCGCGGTCGTGAACTTCCTCGGTGATTTCCTCGTCGGTGCCAGTGTTGCCAAGCATACTGATCGTCGGCTTGACGATCAGGACTTTGGATTGGATTTCATTCATATTGATTTTCCAGTCTTACGTAAGACTCGATTATTCCTTCGCGTTGAGGGAACCGCTGTTGGCCGAAATGAACGCGCGGATTTTGTCGCTATTTTCGAGAACAGTGTTCCACTGCTCCTTGTAGAGCGTGACCGGGAACCGCCCCATTCCGTAAAGGCTGACGGCTCCCTTCTTGGAAACCTTGAGGGTCAGTTTCGGCGCGGGACGGCCTGCGAGTTTCGCTTTGAGTGCTTCGTTTTCGGCTTGGAGTTCGATGAGTGTGGGCATGGTTTTGTTTTTGGTTTGGATATGATTTTACGGCGCGGGAGATCCACGGGTTCACCAAGGCATTCGAGCAGGTCGGCGATATGGGTGAGGCTCGCGGCGATTTTCTTCCGGTTGCGGACGATGTGACTGGTAAATTCCTGAATGTTCATTGGGGGTTCTTATTTGTGCCCGAAGGAGACGGCGGAATTCGTTCCATTGCTTGCGATCGGCGCTCTCCTTTTTAACGACGGGCGCATCCAGGCCGAGGTCGGGCTGGCTAGACGGCCGCGATTTCACGACGAATACCTTTCATGTGGAACCGCCAGTTGGACGGACGGCGTACGAGGCACCGAAGATGCAACGTGGCGCGTTCAATGCGCCGGCCGGTGAAAAAGTCGATGATGTCGGCGGTGCCGGACGGATGTGGGGTTGCGTCGGGTGCGAGACGGAGTAATGGCATAATGGTTCCTTTGAAAAGAACGGACGGAGGACGCGCGAAAAAAAAGCGAAGAAACCGCTCACTTCCGCGCCGGTCGAAAACCGGCGCGGAGTGTGAACAGGCGGGTTTTATGCCGCTTTGCGCTTGGATGCCGCCGGAGCGGCTTGTTCGATCGGTGTCTGAATGATGCCGGACAAGGCCACGATGTTGGCCAGTTCCATCAGCTTCCCGGCGACCACGGCTTGCTCTTCGGGACTGAGGTCTGCCATGTCGGAGAACACGCTGTCCAGAGTGTTGCAGAGATCGGCGGCCGTGCGCTTACGTGGCGGCGGCGGTGTCATTGCTTGTCAAAATGCAGCTAAAGCTTCTCCCGATGGATACACACTCATGCAAGGCTATGTGGCCACACTCGGAACTAGTCCAGCGACGAGAAGCAACCTCCCCTATGACCCTATTAAAGACTTCACCCCCATTGGGATGATTGGAGGTACCCCAAATGTTTTAGTTGTCCACCCCGGTGTGCCAGCTAAAAACCTTAAAGAGTTCATCGACTATATAAAGAAATATCCTGAGAAAGTAAGCTACGGCTCTTCCGGGCAGGGCTCACTTACGCATTTGACGATGGAGCTTTTCAAACAAGTTGAGGACAGCTCGATCGTGCATATCCCTTACAAGGGGATTGCCCCGGCATTTAATGACCTAATGGGGGGCCAAATCCAGGCCATGTTTCCAGGTCTAGCAGCTGCACTTCCGCACATTCGCTCGGGACGTGTCAAGGCAATTGCAGTGACTGGCACCTCCAGAAGTACTCAATTAAAAGACGTACCCACATTAGATGAGCTCGGATTAAAGGGCTTTACTGCTTTGCAATGGTACGGCGTAGTTGGCCCCGCGGGTATGCCCTCCTCAGTAGTACAAAAACTCAATGAAACCTTAAAAGTCACGTTGAGTGCACCCGAGCTCAAAGACAAAATGTCTGTCGAAGCTGTTGAACCCATGCCTATGAGTCCAGATCAATTCTCAAAATATATCAAAGCCGATTTGGCTAAGTGGACCAAGTTGGCCAAAGAAAGAAATATTGAACTCGACAATTAAATAAGTTCAGTTTTCAATCCTTAGATTATCATAATTTATTAATTCTATAGTACTTTACAGGGACTCACCAC
>Ga0118677_10008377_pt1 | contig 16603 bp, 14 predicted proteins | sample AliMusrvi5mmetaG_FD_86154 | JGI IMG/M metagenome (GOLD analysis project Ga0118677, IMG submission 86154) | reverse complement strand
CCCAGCGAGAACGCCGAGGCATTGCGCTGGCAGGAGACACTCGCCCGATACGACGGCTTCGTTTTCGTGGTGGCCGAATACAACAGCTCGATCACGGGTGTGCTGAAGAATGCGCTCGACCAAGCCTATAAGGAGTGGGTACGTAAGCCGTTTACTGCCATTGGTTACGGCGGGGCCGGAGCGGCGCGGGCGATTGAGCATCTACGCCAAATCACTAGTGCCCTGCAAATGGTTTCGACCGCAAACACCGTCAACATTGGTCAGCAGGCCGCCGGTGGAGAGCTGCAACGAGTTGCCGATTCCGCCGTATTCGCCGATCAATAAACAGGTTTGCCCAATCCCAGTGGCCGCCCCCATGTTCCAAGTCGCTCCGGGACCGGCAATCACAACCGAGTTGCTGTTAGCCCCGCCGGCGTAACCGATAAAGCTATTCGCAGCGCTGAATACTTGACCACCGTTAGAAATCGTCAGCGCGTTAAAGGCACCGTTGTAGCCGACGTAGAGAGGGTTGCCGTTGCTCCAAACGGAACCGGCTCCGGTCACAAGGACGCTGTTGTTATTGGCACCGGCGGTATAGCCGATGTAGCCATTGTTATTAGTCACCACGCCGCCGTTGGCAATCGTCAGCATGTTGCTGGAGCCGGAGTTGCCGACGTAGAGGTTACCAGTGTTGTACCAAGCGGAGTTGGTGTCGGTCACCGTCACAACGTTGTTACTAGAAAACGCATCGTAGCCAATAATCCCACCAAAGGAGGTGAAACCGCTGCGTACTGTACCGCCATTACTAATAGTCAGTGAGTTTCCAGAACTAAGATTGCCGACATATAGGTCGCCGGTGCTACTCCAAATAGAATTACTACCGGTAACAATCACCACATTATTGCTCGCACTATTTTGGTTGCCGATGGTGGCGTAGGTGTTAAACACAGCACCGCCATCACTCATGGTGAGCACGTTACCGAAACCGGCACCGCCGACGATGAGACCATCGCTGTTCGTCCAAACAGAAGAAGAACCGGTGACGGTGATGGAATTACTACTGCCACCATTATTCCCGATGTAACCACCGGTGCTAAACACGGTACCGCTATCGGCAATCGTCAGCAAGTTACCGACCCCTTGCGAGCCAACCATAAGATAACCGCTATTACTCCAAACCGAACCGGCACCCATGACAAGGCCACTGTTGTTGCTAGCGCCGGAACCGACACCAACGTAGCCGTTGAAGCTAAATGCAGTACCACCATTGGTAACGGTCAGCGAGTTACCGGAACCGCTGTCGCCGACATAGAGACTGAGACTATTACTCCACACCGAACCCGCCCCGGTCACAGTCACGGCATTATTGCTGACATTGAGAAGATTGCCGATGATCCCGCTGGCGCTAAACACGGTGCCGCTGTTGGCGATGGTCAGCGTGTTACCGGAACCACCGCCGCCAACAAAAAGGTTGGCGCCGTTGTACCAAATGGAGTTGGTGCCGGTGACAGTGACGGAGTTGTTCGCACCCAAACCATAACCAATGTAGCCGGCGGTATTGGTCACTAGGCCACCGTTGGCAATCGTCAACGTGTTACTAGAGCCGGCATCGCCGACGTAGAGGTTGCCGTTGTTATACCAAGCGGAGCCGGCATCGGTAACGATGACGGTGTTACTGTTGGTGCCGGCGGCAGAGCCAATGGTACCGGTGTTGTTGAATACTTGGCCGCCATTGGAAATGGTCAGTGTGTTGTAGGCACCGAGATTGCCAATTAAGAGATCGGCGCTGTTGCGCCATGTGGAGTTGGTGTCGGTGACGATGACCGCATTGTTGTTGGCGAGGTTGTTGTAACCGATGTAGCCACCGACGTTGTACACGGTGCCGCTGTTGGCAATCGTCAGTGTATTGCTCACACCCATCGCGCCGACGGAGAGGTCGCTGAGGTTATTCCAGACTGAGCCGGCACCAGTCACGATGACGGCGTTGCTGTTGGCACCGACCCCAGAACCGATGTAGCCATTGCGGTTAAACACGACACCGCCGTTGGTAATCGTCAGTGTATTACCGGAATCGAGGTTGCCGACATTAAGGTCGAGGGTATTGGTCCAGACGGAGCCGGCGTCGGTGACAAGGACGGCGTTATTGCTGCCACCCGTCTGGTAGCCGATGGAGCCGTTGGCGTTAACCACGGTACCACTATTGGCGATGGTCAGCGTGTTGCCGAAGCCGTTGTAGCCGACGTAAAGATTGCCGCTATTATTCCAGACGGAGTTGGTGCCGGTGACGGTGACAGTGTTGCTGGTGGCACCGGCGCTGTAGCCAATGGTGCCGGCGCTATCGAACACGATACCGCCGTTGGTAATGGTCAGCGAGTTGCCGGAACCGGCATTACCGATGAAGAGAACGCCACTGTTGCTCCAGACGGAACCGGCATCGGTGACAAGGACGCTGTTGTTTGTACCGGAATTGCCAATGTAACCGGTGGCGTTGACCACGGTACCACTGTTGGCGATGGTTAGCGTGTTGCCATAGCCATAGTTGCCGACATAGATATCGACGATATTGCTCCAGACCGAACCGGCCCCGGTGACGGTCACGGCATTGTTGGTGACGCCGGTATTATAGCCGATGTAGCCGTTGGCGTTAAGCACAGTGCCGCCGTTGGTAATCGTCAGCGTGTTACCGGTCCCGGCGAGACCAATTGTGAGGTTGCCAGTGTTGGTCCAGACGGAACCAGCACCGGTAACGGTAACCGTGTTATTAGTCGTACTCGAGCTTACGCCGATGATGCCATAACTGCTGGAAACTTTACCACCGTTAGCGATGGTCAGTGTGTTGCTATCACCATTGTAGCCAACATAGAGGGCGTTACTGTTATTCCAGACGGTATTGCTATCAGTGACGGTGACGGTGTTGTTACTGGAACTGGCGTTGAAGCCGATGTAGCCGATGGCGTTGTACACGGTGCCGCTGTTAGCGATGGTCAACGTGTTGCCGGAGCCGTAAGCGCCGACGTGAAGATCGCCGTTGTTGGTCCAGCTCGAACCACCACCAGTGACCAGAACCGCATTGTTCGTGCTGCCCACATCATAGCCAATCACGCCACCATAGGTACCCGCACCGTTGAGCAGCGTCGCTCCGTTGGAGACCGTCAGTGTGTTGCCCGAGCCGGAATACCCCACCAGCAGATCACCACTGCTATTCCAAACCGAACCGGTGTCAGTCACCGTGACCGCATTGGCCACGGAAGTCGCATTGCTGCCAATGATGCCGGTGCCGTTAAACACAAGGCCACCAGCAGAAATCGTCACACTATTCAACACGCCGGTATTTCCAACGGTCAGTTGCAGGTTGCTCCAGACTGAACCAGCCCCACTCACCAACGAGATGGAGCTGTTGTCCAACACGGCATTCCCATTAGTCAGAACGCTACCACTCACAATATTGAGCGTCCCTTGGTTCGTGAAACTACCCGCCACATACGTCGCGCTGGTTTGGGACATTGAATACGTGGCCCCGGCATCCACGAGCAGATTGCTGGCAATGACATTTACGCTGTTGGTCAACAGCAGAGCGCCACCGCTTCCCACTTCAAGGTTACCTAAGAAAGTGTTCGTGCTGGGGTCAATCACTGAGAGTCCACCGAAGTAGGCATTCCCGGTGAACGTGCCTTGTTCATTGATGAAAGTGGTCATGCCAAAATTGGTAAAGACTCCACTAAACGCCAACTGGCCGCCGTTGACCGTGAGCGAGGCACCGCTGGCCACATAGCCATAACTGGAGTTGATCACGCTGCCCGAAATCAGTAACGTGCCGGCACTGACCACAGTCGCCCCATTGTAGGTGTTGCTGCCTGACAGTGTTTCCGTGCCGGTGCCTGTCTTGACCAGGCTGAGTGCGTTGCCAACGCCGGCGTCAGTGATCACACCACCGAACAGACCGCTACCGTTGGCGTTGCCGACGGTCAAGCTCGCCGCGCCGCCGCTGTTGGTGACGATGCCGCCCGCCGCACCGTTGAGCCCGTCGATGGTCTGGTTAAAGCCGCAAAGGTCAAACGTCCCGGCGGAGTTCACGGTGAGGACACCGTTGCTGAACAACGCGTTATTGATGCCGAGTTGCAGTGTACCCGCGCTAATGAAAGTGCCGCCGCTGTAAGTGTTGTTCGTGGTCAAGATCAGCACGCCCGTGCAGCCCTTGGTCAATGTCGCCCCGCCAATACTGTCGCTGATCACGCCCTTGAAGTAGGTTGGCGCGTTGGTCGGACTATTCACGTCAATTTCCAAATTGGTGCCACCGAGGTTAATCCCGTTCATGAACGTCAACGCGGCCATCGCGTTCGACTGATTCAGAATGAACAATGAGGGGCTGAAGAAAGTCGTGCCATTAGTGAGGGTTGCGCCTGCGCCACCAATGTTGACGGTCAGCGTGCCGCCGATCGCGCTAATACTGCCGGCGACACCATCGGTCAACTGCCACTGATCCGCGCCCGCGCCGAGACTGTTCGTAAAACTGCCAAAGCCCGAAAATATGTTGGTGGCGTTTAACTTGGTACCGATGCTGTTGGTGGCGAGGAGTGCCATCGTAAGGGTAATGGTGTCCATGGTAATCGCGCCCCCAACACCACCGCCTCCTAGTGCCAACGCTCGGCCATCCAGCGTTGCGCCGGAATCCAGCGTGATGTCTGTCCAAGCTAGGATGTTCCCGTCTAAAATAGAGCTGGTTCCAAGCGTCGCCGAACTGCCGACCTGCCAAAATATATTGTCAGCCTGAGCGCCGCCCTTCAAGATGACCTGCCGACCCGATGTCAGTGTGAGTGTTGATCCGATCTGGAAAATCCAGACGGCATTCGGGTTGCCTCCGGCATCAAGCGTGAGATTCCCAGACGAGATCGCCAGTGAGGAAATCGATTTATAGAGCCCCGGAGCAAGAGTGAGCCCACCGATATTACCGGATACCGTGATCGGCGCGACGTTTCGGCTCGCCGCGTCATTATACGCGGTGAGCAAATCGGCTTGAGCAATTTGCACAGCCGCCGAACTTGCCACGCTTCCCGTGATGAAGGTGGCGTTCCCTATACCCGTGATGGAGAGGATTGGATACGTACCAATGTTCCCGCTAATCGTGGTCGGACCAGTGATGCTAATCCCAGCATAGGCCAAGGCCGCAAAATTGGTGTCCGCACCAAGGCTCACTGGGTTTTGTTGTTGTGCCGCAGCATGATGCTGGAGAAAGATGACAGTTACAACGACAAGACCGATTTTGATCCACTTTGTTCTGTTCTGCGCAGACCGCACTGGCAGTAAACTATTGAACGTTTTTATTATATTTTGCCTTTCATTTGTTGTTTACTGTTTTTTTCAACAAGCTGTTTTCGGAGAAGAATCGCCCTCTCACGACGAACATAGTCGCTAGTCCGAAGCAGACCAGCAACGCGTTGCCAAGCTCTGCACAACTGTCAGAGTGATAGCAGCCGGAATGGCAATGAGATTGTTGTCCAAGGTTACCTGTAATTTAGTATTTCAGTATAAGAGCAAGAGCCATTCCACAGGCCAGCACAACAGCTCCAATGGCGGTGGCAATCAAAGTGAGATTGTCGTTGATGGGTTTCGATTGTTGTTGGCAGTCCATGCCAGCAAGCTAAGACAGAACACAACATGTGCGGTATGGGGTAAAACCCTACCATGGTGGTGAATTACAGAAGCTTGAAACAGCACCACGAAATGAACCTCGGTTGCTTGCGATTGGCCGTGATTCTTCATTCACATCGCGGTGAGGCACGAAGCTAACCACCAGCCTTATGATCGCAAGCAACCGAAATGTAATGATCGAGCACGTTTTGAGATCAACTGTGCTGTGATCCCGCCATTTAGTATTTCATCGTAAATATAAAAATAATTCCGCTGGCAAGCACGACAGCGCCAGAGGCGATGGCGAGCAAGATGAGTTTGTCATGGATAAGGCTCAGGTGGTGTTGGTAGTTCATGGCATCCTAATAAGCCTGAGAAAGCGTATGGGTGCTATGGGGTAGAACCCCACCGTGAGGTAACTACAGGGCAGCGGTTGACTTCGTATCAAACAGGGTTACGTTGGTTTGGGAACTGCGAGAACGAGCGCGTTAGACGTTTAACGTAAAAGTTTGAACTTTCAGTTCTCATTTCTTTTGGTGGATGCCGACCCCGCTACTAATCAAAATCCGAACAACTCATAAAATAGCCGCATTTCTGGCAAACGAACTTACAGCGCATGTTAACCAGGCGGGTATTAGAAATCCACAGCATATGGTGATGGTGGCACAGGTTCTCCATGGCTAGGATTTGAGCGCGCAGTGGGTAATCAAATGACTGATGGTGAAGCCGCGTTAGCTCGGTATGCGATCTGGGCCAATACCGTTCGCGACAATATCGTTGAAGCCAGCCGTTTGATTGAAGCAGGCCAGAAAGATGAGGCTCAAAGACTGCTGGTACGCGCCGCTAATAGTTTGTCAGCATTTTCGGATGTGCAGGCGTATTTTGATCCGCTGAACGGCTAATCCGCACGTTAGCGTTTGCCTTCATTCAGCCGTGGTGCTATTCCTCGCCTAACAAGGAGATCACCAGACAGTGAAAGATTTGATTTTGTCAATTTGCACAGGGGTATTTGCCGTGTCGCTGATTCCCCAGTTAATTTTAATCTTCAAAAAGAAACACGCCGACCAGATCTCATTGTTCACCGCAGTAATGACCACAATCTTTCTGTGGATCATGACTTTTGTATTCTTGAGCATGAAATACTGGTTCACATTCTCGGCCGAACTGCTCCAGTCCATTTGCTGGACATTACTGCTGGTTGCGAAGTTGATGTTCAGAAGAGCAGACGGAACGGACAGATAATATCACTATGGGGTGTTGACCCCATAGCAATGGCTCAGTTCCTTGTTTAACGTGCGTCAGTAACCGTTACAAGCAGGATGACTGATGCCACACTTAGAAATAGTTGATGATATTTGCACCGAAGCCTGTCGTGGAAAGACAAGCTATTGCACGTTAAAAGAAATCATCAAACATTCAGGATTATCCGATAAAACATTGGAGCAAATCAAATGCGTCGAACTGTTTAAGTGGCAGGAAAGTATGCGCGAAGGGAAAGACATCGGCTGGACGGAATCCCATAAAAGGTGGGTTGAGCTTGGTTATGCTGCCAAATTTTCCGAAGTCTATAAAGACGGAATGACCAATAAAGAGTTGCATCCGATTGTCATGTCCTCCGCCCGATTAGACCTTAATGCTTCGGCCGCTGGGCTTGTCCGTGACCCCATTGGATTGACTGATAATTCGCACCAAATACCTTCGCGTTGAATGGCCGACGTTTTGAGCCTTTGCCTGCCTGACGGTTCTCAGCTTTGACAATTGGTTTGGTCGCTGGTGTGTCTGTTGGTTTCGCTGCTGTGGAGTCGGCTGGTTTGACCGCAGGGGTACTCTCCACCTTGGCAACAGATTTAACATCGACTTTGGCGGCTGTTGTTGGCGCAGCCTTGGTAACTGGTGTGGACGGTGTGACTGTTGGTTTGGTATCGGCGTCACTCATGGCGTTAGCATAAGCCCATACGCAACGATTGTCAGGTGATATCATGAGCCGACACGATAGATTTGACACCAGTACATGCATGGTGCTAATGGACGCTATCGTAGATTGTAGTGGTAGTTATGAACCGAGATACGATTCTACTTTGCATCATCATTGGGATCGTCGCAGTGATCTTCCTAGTCGGGGCCGTGTGTTTCGATAGTAAAGGCCATCCCCGCACTTGGCTTGCCAGATTATTAAAACACCGCACCCGATAAATTATTCTTCCGCAATCCCGTTGACACATTTGCCGTCGAGTGCTACACGGAACTTAACAAGGAGGTCGTACCCTGGTGAACCATCTTCACCAGCGTTTGAGCAGTCAGAAGTCCAGGCATGGTGTCTTCGCTTCCAGTGCTCCCACCTCATAAATTAAGGGGGTAGATATGGTTTGGTTAATGTTGCTTGGTGTGGTTTGGTTGTTGATTGTCAGTCTGTTGAAAACGAAGCACTGGCAGTGGCGAATCATCAAGTTCGTACAGGATCGGGCCAACACTTTCGTAATCAGACGTGTCCTAGATAACTTGGCGGCGTTTGCTGTTCTCGGTCCAACGGCGGCCGTATTTGTCGCGTTATTCTTATATGTCACCGATACGACATTCGCATCGTTCTGGGGATTCATGTGTCGCGGACCCGTGGTTACTGTCTTAGTCGTTTATGTCTTCATGTATATTGGTTCGGTGATTTCAGAGTCCCGTGATGTTCAAAGACCCATCAAAAGAGACGCTGGGGCGCACCATCGTATCAGTGAAGATTGGCCGAAGTCGCTTTGAGCGATCAAGGAGGCTATTTATGAAATTCTGGTCAATTTTGCTCATTGGGTGCTGTCTGCTAAGTCTTGGGGGTACCACCACATACTCAACCACGCTGCCGACTACTACAGCACAGGATGAGACATTGATTCAACTCTGCCAGCAGGATTATCGCGCCCAAGCTGTCCACTGCGATACATTCTTCAATTTCGGCTGGGGAAATGAAACCAATACCAATCAAGTCAGGCTGGCTTCCAAGAATGCTGTAAAAAGCCTGGAACAAATCAAGCGCGAGGCCGAGAAGATCACCGTGCCTGAAACACTGAGTGGCCTCAAATCCCAGTTACTGGCAGACATTGATGGGTTGAAAGGATTCTATGTTGTTGGACGGGATCAATACGGGGCCACGAATGCTGAACAGGCTTTGACCGAGAGCTGGAAGGTCTATGATGCGGCAACGGTGGCGTTTCGCAAGACCTTGGATACGGTCGTGACCCATTCCGCCGAAATCAATCCACACCTGGGGATTGGCGTGATTGACAATAATGCAGGCCAAGCGGCTGAACAATTTCGTGATGCCTTAAAACTCTACGATGCAAAGCAATTGAAAGAGGCATATGCCAAGTGCGAGGCATTGCTACCAGTGGTCAAATCCACACCACTCGAACACAACTGTCTGGTGTTGCTGGCCGACATGCTGCTGGGAATGAAGAGCGAGTACCCAGAAATGGTGAAATTGGATCCCAACGTCGCTGACAAACGCGGCAAACAATACCTGGAGCAGATCGTGAACAGCGGTTTGTACTCACCTGTGCTGGCCATGAGCTATCGGAAATGGCGGGCGACCATCCAAAGCCATGATAACGGCATGTCCAATTTCTCTCTTATTCCAAATGCAATGTATGACGCGCAACGGGTTAAGGTGTTGCGTGTAATTGCCAGTCATTTGCAGACCCATCCCAACGATACTTGGGGAGCGGATCAATTCTATGATTTACTGACGTTGCCGTGTTTGCATCGCGGGACGGACTTCGGTAATTCAAACCTGAGTGAATGGGCCGAGGCCTTTCCGCAGGATCTGTGATCGATTATTGCCTTGATTCGGTTAGTGGTCGGCGTAGTCTGCAAACCAACAACTAAATAATTTGCGTAGCTTCGGCTGCTGTCATTGCGAAACGTGGAAATTTCGGTACTAACGACAGCGCATGGAAGCACGCCCCACAAGGGCGTGCTGAAATCGCTTTGTTAGGGCATCCACGTGCCTGCAATGGGGTGAAAGTAAGTACGCCCCTTTTGTTTCAGGCACTGGTTGCTCTTGGAATTCCCACCGATTGTTCTGACCTGTTGGAGGGCGCAGGAACGAAAGGATCGGCAGGATGAACACACAGTCTGGTCAATCACATCGCGCAGTTCAGTTTGGTGTATTAGGTCTCTTAGGCGGGATCGTGTTGGCTGTTGTTGTTAGGTTCATAATTATTGCTGATGCACCAACGATACCTCGCGATCCTGAACCCGTACTCCAACCTGCTCCCACTGATCCTACGGCGTGGGCACTTGCATCTCCCGTTTTCAAAACTGGCCCAGTTAAACCTAGTTCCCTTGTTCTTCCACCCCCACCAGTTATTCCAGGTCCTCCAGATCCGCCAGCTTCCCCAGTTGCCCCTCAGCTAGATCGTAATTCACAGGCGTATCGGTTGCTGATGCAGGGAATATCCAGCAAAAGATTGTCAGTATTGAAAGATGACGCTGATAAGGCGTATAGCGCGAGTGCTGACCCAGCACTGCGATATATTACTGATTGGTTTTCGCGTTTGGCTACGGTGGTGCAGCAATGTGGCTTAGAAACATTGGAATTTGATGAAACCAGCACGCTGTCAGCAGCGATTAGGTTTGTTGTCATGGTACATTTAAACCCTGATGTAGCCTCTGATATCGCCATTAAGTTTGCCGCTCTCATAGCGCAGGTAAAACTCGGTGATTTCGATAAAAACAGGGCGAGTATTGATGCAACATACCCACCAAGAATTGCGGTCTACAATGAAAGATTCCAACGCTACCAACAAGACATGCAGGAATACCCGTTAGTCGTACAGCGAAATACGCAACAATATGAGGCGACCGTCCAGCGAATAAAGTATCAACACGATACCGATGTTGAGCAAACGAAACAAAAGTATAATGCGGATGTTGAGCGCTACCAACAAGAGATGCAACAATACGAAGCTGCCGTACGGCGTACAAAGGAAGAGCACGACGCGGCCGTCCAGCGATATCCGCAACAACTGGAAGAATACAATGCAGCTTTACAACAATATCCGATAAAGCATCAGGCTTGGCAGCAGGATGTTGAACGGAGGGAAAAACAAGCGACGGAAGCAACGCGGCGCACTGCGAACATGTGGTTTTGGATAGTGCTGATTGCGATGCCAGTTACTTCGGCATTGTATGGTGGCACCATAGCGGTGACAGAGATTGTTTCGGTCCATGTTGAATCAACACCAGCGGGTGCTGAGATTTTCGTGGACGGAGATTTTGTTGGCTACTCACCTGTGGATTTTCAAATCGCCAAGGGCAAACATGTTCTCTGTATCGATAAGCAAGACTATCAGAGATGGGAGCGCAGTATCAGCGCAGTTGATGGGATGAAGCTCGCGCCCACATTGGAAAAAGCAACAACTCCATCTACACTGACCACAACTCGCCAAGAAGCTGTCAAACCCAGCCATGCGCAAGGTCAATCACGTAAGTGGGCATTGCGGGGATTATTGATTATCGTGGTCTGTGCAGTCGGACTGTTGGGTGTATCAATAATTGTTGATCACCTAACAGCGGGAAGTATGTGGTTTCTCATCTATTGGCGGTCATTCGGCATCAGTTGGTGAAATCAGCGATTTGGTAATCGTAAAACCATAACATGCACTACAGGGGTTTTGTGGATATGGATCGAGAGTCTGTTGTTCGAAGTGTGTGTGGCATCTCGCTAGCACTGTTCTTGGTTTTAAGCCCCAGCGGCTGCTCTTCCAAATCTTCGCAAAAGGAGTCTGCCAAAGCCGCGCTGGATACCATGCGGCGAATTAATAGTTTAGATTTAACAGTCGAGCACAACCGAGCGGAGTTGAAGAAATACTGTACGCCAAAGGGGTATAAACTTCTGTTGGCAGTCGCCACAGCAAAAGAATCGCACAAGAATATGCTCGCACCCCCGTACAGTGGTCCACCCAGTATTACGAATGGTGTGTGCAGAATTCCGATGGCTGATCCGCCATTCATCCAAAAGGGCTATTTCAAGGTAGTCGTGAATACGGGTGCGGCAGGCGTCGTTCATAAACTATTGTCAGTACTCGGCGACAACAAGGCGACTTGGAAGCTTGACGATATCTTTATCGCATCGGGTAGCAGCGGTGAAATGAATATCTTTTATTCGGACCTGCTCTGCCAAGACCATATCACGAGGGTGGTACGGCAAGATCGGCAAGTGACGGATTTGTTCTCAAAGGCCGACCACAACCACCCGAACTGGCCACAGGATTATCTTGCGACAATCCAGCGGATCAACATTGCGGATTGTCCTGGAGATTTTCAGAAAGCCTATAAAAACCTGGTCAAGGCTGGTCAGAGAATTCTTTACTGCCAGAGTTGGAAGCTGGCCCGAATGGCCTTCTTTTCACCTGTGGATGATTTTGCCAAACCTGATGAATTCTCGAGAGATGAGCAACGCGCGTTGCGCAAGTGGATCGACTGTCGAGAAGATGTGATAGAAACTGCTATCAGTTATGGCGTCGATGCCGACACGGACGTTTGGCGGAACGCAAAAACACACCTGATGCATCAAGCTGACATTATTGAAAATCACAAAAAGCGGTAAATCTAATGCCAACAGCTTGCCTTCCTAGCTTAAAACCTGCCTAAAAACTGGCATAATTAACTGACCTGTTGGTAGCACTATCAGCAGGTCAGTTGTTTCCCATCGTACCCGCAAACCATGCATTTTGCCTGGTTTGCCAACCCATAACCCTGTCTGCAACCCCTAGGAGGAGTGTTTTTATGACTGTTTTGATTGATCCCGAACCGACTGAGAAAGAAATCTGGCTGTTTAACCGCATCTACGAGTCCGCCACGCAGATTATGGCCAAGGAAGGCCATCTGGAGCCTGTGGGGTTCTTTCGTACAGGTGAACATCCCACAATGCAAGGCATGCCCAGCGGGATGATCGTGCCTGTGCAGATGGACATGCCAGGCACGGATGCTGGAAAAGACGCCCTGGCGCATGTTTTACGTCGGGTGGTGAAAGAAACCGATGCTGATTTGGTGTTGTTGGTGCTGGAAAGCTGGATGGTGAAGCCAACCGAGCAGGAAGCCCAATACTTCAAGCGCGAAGGGTGTTTCCAAGTCCCACCGTCGCAGCATCCCAACCGCATCGAGATCGTCTTGTTCAGCCTGAGCAAGTCCAATGGCGACAGTTGGAGTACCTGGGTGGAGATCCACCGCGACCAACACAACCGCCCTTCCCTGCCTGAACACCCACCAAAGCTTGAGTACCTGAAGACAGGCGGACGTTTCGGTGACTTATTCGAGGCGGATGCGCTTCAGGAGCTGGCAACAGGAGGTGCGACCCATGGACCAGCCGCAACCTCCAATAATTGACCCAAATAAGAACACCAGCTGGCACAACACGATTGCCAGCTTCATGAGCCGCCATGTCCGTCATGTGCGGGCGGCGAGTAATGAGTGGATCCATGTGAATCGCTCAGGTGGTGGTGGCAGTAGCAGTGGTGGGAATGGAGGCAACCATTGGGTGACACTGATTGCTGCCGCTGTAGTGATCTGGGTGGCCTACGAGGTCGTGACCTGGATAGTGGCCGTGGTCCAAGCCATTGTCAGTGCCATTCTCGCCTTCCTGTCTGTTGCCGTGCCAGTGGCTGCCGTGATCGTGGCAGTGTTGTTCTGCATTCGGATCATCCGTTCCAAGTAATCCCCAGCCCTGGGTAATCCCACCACCTCGCACTCGCCTCGCCCACCATGAGGTCACCCAGGGCTTCCTTTTCAACCCCAACCAAGCAAGGAGAAGATGTACTCGCCCAAAATCTGCGAGGAATTGATCCCTGTGCTGTACCGACTGGCGCAGCACAAGCAAATGCCGATGACCAAGCTCATCGATGGCTTGTTGCGCGAATCGTTAGCGCAGTACCAGGCCCAGCAAATCCCCAAACCCCAAACCAAAGGAGATAGTCATGTTGAAAGTCTGCACGTCGTATAGCAAGAAAGTGCCCACGGGAGAGCAGTATTCATCCCAGCAGTTCCATGCCAGTGTTGAAGTCGAGTTGAGTGATGCGTTATCGCCAGAGCAGTTGCAGGAACGCATTCACCAGACATTCACGGTGGTTCGTAATACCGTGGAGAGTGAGATCGATGGCAATGGCGCCGCAACGCCAGCCCCTGCATCCCGCATCACTGGTGATCATGCCGCTGGTGATAAAACCAATGGCAATGGCAAAGCCAGCAACGCGCAGATCAAGTACCTGACCTCGCTGGCGACTGAGCAGGACATTCGGCTCAGTGCGTTGAATGCCTACTGCAAGGACAACTACAAGGTCGAGACGATCTACGACCTCACCAAGAAGCAGGCATCGGAATTGGTCGACAGCCTAAAACATCACAAGGTCAAGCTCACCGCGTAACCAAAATTACAGCCGAGGCACGTGAGGGGTAACGGACAGCAGGTCTGTTGCCCCTTCGGCTGTTCTAGGAGAAATCATGTCTTCGACATTGAAAGAATTAGCAGCAGATCGTGAGCACTGGTCGTACAGCAGTCTCAACCAGTTCCTGAACATCTGCAGTTTACAGTGGGCGTTTCAACGGTATTACAGGCTAAAACCTGAGTTCGTGTCAGTCAACCTGGCGTTTGGTTGTGCGTTTCATCGGACATTGGAAGCCATCAGCCTGCAACGTCTGGACAGCAAGATCATGGCTGAAAAGGAAAGCCGTGATCTGTTTGCGGATTTCTGGACTCGGCAGTTGCAGGAAGACCCCAATGTTCGATTCGATGAAGACCAGGATGCCGAGAAGTTGAGTGAACAAGGCCGTGGCTTAGTGGCCTGCTACCGAAATAGCATTGATCCTGCTGAGGAAGTGCTGTCATTCAACCAAGCGTTCTGCGTCCCGTTGATTGACCAGCATGGAATGGTGCTGGAAAAGCCATTAGTAGGCGAGTTCGATCTGGTTGCCCGTAAATCTGGCAAGAAATCCATCATCGATTGGAAATCCTCTGCCACACGTTGGAATCCAGGCAAAGCGCATAAAAACATGCAGCCTACGCTCTACCTCTACGCTTATGACCAGAATAATGGCACAGGACCATTGCCAGAATTCCGTTTTGACGTATTGGTGAAGAACAAAACCCCAGTCTTCGAGCAGCATGTCACCAAACGCGGACCAGACTCGTTTCATCGTGTCGTGGAAAAGATCAAGCTGGCAGAGAGTATGATCGCGGCTGAGCATTTCTGTCCGAGTGATGAAGGAATGTTCTGCAAGAGTTGTAGTTTCCAAGGTGCCTGCAAGTCTTGGCACCGCGAGAAGAGCAAGTTGATCAGCGTGGCATCTCAAGCCGCGTGATCCAGTAGTACCCAACCAAAACAAAACCCAAGGAGTGTGTTCGTATGAGTAAGAAAACCAATGTCGTAACCTGCTGGGACGTGGTCTCAGCAGTTCTGAGTTCAACCAATCGTGCGTTGTTGCATGGTCCTCCAGGCACCGGCAAAACATTTGCCGCGTGTCGTCTCGGTCTGGCTAGTGACCAGCAGAAAGTGTTCAGCATCACATTGACCGAGGAAACCCCAGCGGCTGAACTGCGTGGCCATTACATCCTCAAGGACGGCAAGTACGTCTGGCATGATGGCGCGGCTGTGGCAGCCTGGCGATGTGGTGGTCGTCTGGTAGTGAATGAGATCCAACGTGGCGGTCCTGATGTTCACAGCCTGTTGCTCAACATCACGGATGACATGGAGATCGCCGAGATGGATCTGCCCAGCGGTGAGAAAGTAAAGCCGCAGAAAGGTTTCATGTGTGTCGCAACAATGAATGGTGATCCCAAGGAACTGCTTGATCCTGCGTTGTTGGATCGGTTCCCTGTCTCCATCCACATCGACAAAGTGCACCCAGCCGCCATCCAAGCATTGCCCAACGATGTCCAACAGGCAGCCGAGAAGACTGCGTTGATCGAGGAAGAAGATCGGCGAATCAGCGTGCGGGCTTGGTATGCGTTTGCCAGGCTTCGTGAGAAGTTGATGAAATCCTTGGATGAAGAACAAGCCGTCGATTATGCAGCCAGAGCGGTGTTCAACAGTCGGGCTGGCGATGCCCTGGATGCCTTGAAGATCGCCAGGTCGGATGCAGGATGAATGCATCGCCTGCATATCCACTGCCAGAAGTGGTGGATCAAAAACATCGGAAACGCTGGTTGATCGAACAATCAGGTAACATCTCACCCAGGGCCGAGCTAACACATGGTGTGCTGATTGTGCCACTCGACCAATCGGATCAATCACGGTTCATGCGGGATCATGAACTGGGACATGTCCACTGGAGTCCGAAAAGGCCCGATCAGCAGGCCCTCAAGAACAAAGTCTCACCTGATGTGTTGGCGGCCGTGGAAGACATGCGGATCAATACCAAGTTGAGTGAATCAGGTGTCGATACCAGTGCTGGCGGTTGGTCAAAACCTGTATGTACGGCACTGGCCAAGGATGTACTGCGCCGTAAAGATGCACGGTTGCTGGTGCTCATGGCCGTGGCAGCGACTGGTAGCGGTGTCATGGAGGCAACCTTCAGTGATGTATTGAAAGATGATTCCATCGGTGCCTCAGCATTGGAGATTGCTCGACTGGCTCGCAATGCCATGTGGAGCGTGCCTGTCCCAAAGTTCAGGGACACGATCCGCGTCAGCAAATGGCTCCAAGCATTGCTAGACACTGGCATGGCACCACCGCCCAAGTTGTCAGGCATGTCAGGTGCGGGTGATGTCGGAGCTGGTCTGGCATCGGCACTGAAGATCGCCAAGGAAGCAGGCACGTCGAAACGCTCTGTTCGTCGTATCCCATGGGGCAAGATGGTGTTTGATCATCCACCACGAAATCATCGGGTGGCTGGGTATCTTGGCAAACGGAATCGGGCCACTGATGAGGGTAGTTATCCACGGCAGTTGCATCGGTTGTTGATCGACGGAAAGATCTTCAGGCATACCCGTCGTGGCAAAGGTGGGTCGGTGCTGATT
>Ga0118677_10008376_pt1 | contig 16604 bp, 15 predicted proteins | sample AliMusrvi5mmetaG_FD_86154 | JGI IMG/M metagenome (GOLD analysis project Ga0118677, IMG submission 86154) | reverse complement strand
GCGGCCGCCGCGGAGATCCGTTCGCATCGGAGAAGCCGGTCCTGACGATCACGGCCAAGAACATGGACCAGTACGCCGCCAAGCTGACCGACGGCGTGAAGGCCATGCTCAAGAAGTACCCCGACACCTACAAGCTCGAGGTCTACAAGACGGCCCGCACGGCCGCCGCGCCCCAGTGGGTCTACGACAACACGTTCAAGAACGCCACCCAGGCGAAGACCCTCAAGGGCGGGGATGCCGTCGAGGGCGCCTATGGCGGCATCCCGTTCCCGCTCCCGAAGACCGGGGCGGAGGTGATGTGGAACGGCCTCCTCTACTGGCGCGGCGCCAGCTGGAATTTCCACGTCAACCAGTACCTGATCACCGCCTCGGGCGGGCACGTCCTCTCGACGGAAGGGGTCGCCGAGCAGCAGAGCCCCTACTACCTGAAGGATGTGAACCCGGCCAAGTGGGGCGGCGAGTACTGGATGATCCGTCTCGTCAACACCGGCCCGCCGATCCGGGCCGGAGAAGCGGTCGTCGGCCGCGAGAACGTCGACCCCGACAAGACGCTCTCCTGGGTCTACCTGACCGGCCAGCGGCGCGTCCGCAAGCTCCCCATCGCCTGCTGCGACACGCCGACGCCGGCCACGGCGGGCGTGATGTCGTTCGACGAGCTCGAGGTCTGGACGGGCCGCCTCGACCGTTTCGACTGGAAGATCGTCGGCAAGCAGGAGATGTACATTCCCTACAACAGCAACCTGACCCTCCAGCCGAAGAAGGACACCGAGGTCCTGATTCCGGGCCAGCACCACCTCGCATCCGACAAGGTGCGGTGGGAGCTCCACCGGGTGTGGGTCGTCGAGTCGAGCCTCAAGCCGGGGAAGCGTCACCAGGCGCCGAAGGGGCGCTACTACGTCGACGAGGACACCTGGATGCCGGTCCTCGGCGACCGCTGGGACGCCAACAACCAGCTCTGGAAGACCCTCTGGAGGATCCCGGCCGTGATGCCGGACCTCCCGGCGACCGTTGGATTGACGTTCGGCTACTACGACCTCCTGTCGGGCGCCGGCTACGTCGCCAATCTCTTCAACCAGATGTCGGCGCAGTACACGCTCGTGCCGACCTACAAGGACTCGGTCTTCACTCCCGACGCCATGGCCGGGGAAAGCGTCCGCTAGTCGACTGGAAGGGGCCGCGCTCGCCGGGCGCGGCCCCCTTCCCCGTTCCGATCCCTCCCAGAGCCCTCGGCGGAACCTCCAGAGGAGCACTTCGAATGAAACGGGCCTTCCCCCTCTCCTTCTCGCTGTGCAGCCTCGTGGCCGCCGGCCTCCTTCTCGCCGGCTCCCTTCCGGTCCGCGGCGAGAGTGCCGCCGAACCGCTGAAGCGGCCTGCGATCGTCTCCGCGCAGGCCACGAGGTCGGTCCTCCTCGACGTCGCGCAGGCCGGGAAGAGGCTCGTCGTCGTCGGAGAGCGGGGGATCGTCCTCCTTTCGGACGACTCCGGCGCACAGTGGCGGCAAGCGAAGGTCCCCGTCAGCGTGACGCTCACCGCGGTGAGCTTCGCGAGCGCCAGGACGGGCTGGGCCGTCGGACACTACGGGACCGTCCTGCGAACGGACGACGGCGGCGAGAGCTGGACCAGCATCACGGGCCCCTTCACCCGCGACTACATCAGCGCCATCGCCATCCACCCCACCAACACCCGCATCCTGGTAGTGGCCGCGCAGACCGGTCTCTGGCGCTCCACCGACGCCGGCAAATCGTGGACCGGCATCAAGGGTGCGCCCGGCGGCGACGATTACCAGAACCTCTGGATCAACCCCAATAATCCCGACATCATCCTGCTCGTCAGCGATCAGGGCGCGGCGGTCAGCGTCAACGGCGCGCGGACCTGGAGCTCTTGGTACAACCAGCCCACAGCCCAGCTCTATCACGCCGCCACCACCTGGGACTTCCCCTATAAGGTCTGCGGCGGCCAGCAGGAAAGCGGTTCCGTCTGCATATCCAGCCGCGGTAATGACGGCGCGCTCACCTTCCGCGAGTGGCATCCCGTCGGCATCATCGAATACGGCTACGCCGCGCCGGACCCGCTCAATCCCGATATCGTCTATGGCTCCGGCCGCGGCCAGGTCTCGAAGTTCCGCTGGAGCACCGCGCAGGTCCAGATGGTCACGCCCTCCCCCCTGCGGGAGCCGAAATACCGCGCCGACCGCACCCAGCCCATCATCTTCTCGCCCGTCGATCCCCACGTCCTCTATTACGCCGCGAACTACGTCTTTAAGACGCTGGACGGCGGCAACTCCTGGCAGACCATCAGTCCGGACCTCACCCGCGAAAAGCCCGGCATCCCGGCCAGCATTGGCTCCATGGCCGCGAAGGACGAAGCGGCCGCGAAGCAGCGCGGCGTCGTCTACTCCCTGGCGCCGTCCTTCAAGAACGTGAACACCCTCTGGGCCGGCACCGACGAAGGGCTCCTGTGGATCACCCGCGACGGCGGCGCGCACTGGAAAGACATCACGCCACCGGAGATCACCGCCTGGAGCAAGATCACCCAGCTCGAAGCCGGGCACTTTGACGACCTCACTGCGTACGCGTCCGTCAGCCGCTTCCGTGTCGACGATCTGCACCCGCGCATCTTCCGCACGCATGACGGTGGCAAGACCTGGCAATCCATCGCCGCCGGTCTGCCCGACGACGCGCCGGTCGACACCATCCGCGAAGATCCCACCCGCAAGGGCCTGCTCTTCGCCGGCACCGAGAAGAGCGTCTGGGTCTCCTTCGACGATGGCGACCACTGGCAGTCCCTGCAGCTGAACCTGCCGCACACCTCCATGCGCGACCTCTGGATCAAAGACAGTGACCTGATCGTCGCCACCCATGGCCGGTCTTTCTGGATCCTCGACGACATCACACCGCTCCGTCAGCTCAGCGAAAAGGCTCTGGCCGAATCCGCCTGGCTCGCGAAGCCCGCCAAAGCCTGGCGCGTACGCGATAACAACAATACGGATACCCCCCTGCCGCGCGATGAGCCGTTCGCCGAAAATCCGCCGGATGGCGCCGTGATCGACTACTACCTCCGCGATAAGGCGGATCTGGTCCAACTGGAAATCCTGGACGCCGCCGGAAAAGTGGTCCGAAAGTACACCAGCAAAGATGAACCGGAGCTGAACGCCGAGGGCATCAGGAAACTCGCCATTCCCGATTTCTGGGTGGAGCGTCCGCGCGTGCTCTCGAATGAGCCTGGCATGCACCGCTGGATTTGGGACCTCCACTACACCGGCCCCGATACCGAGCGGCACAGCTACCCCATCGCCGCCGTTCCGTTCAAAACGCCCCGCCTTCCGCAGGGCGCCCGCGCTCTTCCCGGCGGCTACACCGTGAAGCTCACCGTCGGCGACAAGAGCCTGACCGCGCCGCTCACCGTCCGCATGGACCCACGCGTCAAATCCGGCCCGGCGGCTCTGCAGCAGCTTTTCCAGGCGGAAACGCGCCTCGTTTCGCTCATGACGCAGACCACGGACGCCATCCGCGAAGCCCGCTCCGTCGTGAAGCAGACCGGCGGCCTGAAAACGCCTCTCGCCGAGGCCGCCGACAAACAGGCGCGCGCCGCTCTCGCCGAACTGGCCAAATCGAGCGACCAGATTGCCACCCTGTACACCGATATCGACAGCGCCGATGTTGCCCTGACCGCCGCCCAGTCCGCCGCCATGGCGAAGGTCGGTCCGGATCTCAACGGCGCGCTCGGCCGCTGGCAAAACTTCACCAAAACCGAAATCCCGGCCCTGAATCAGAAACTCGCCGCGGCCGGGTTCGCCGCCATCAAAGTGGATAAGGACGAGAAAGAGGACATCGTCGAATGATGATAGAATTCGGGCAAAACATGACGCGCCGAACCTTCGTCTCCGCTGCCGTTTCCGCTGCCGGGTCCAGCCTTCTGGCCGCGCCCCCGAAGAGCAAAATGGGCCTCGCGACCACGTCCTTCATGACGTACGCGAAATACCGCGAGCCGCTCGATTTTCTGGAACGCTGCCACGCGCTCGGAGCCACCGGCGTGCAGGTGCAGTTGCCGCCGGACGCCGCCACGCTGAAGAAGGTGCGCGCGCGTTCCGAAGAACTCGGCATGTACGTCGAAGCCATGGCGACATTCCCGAAATCGAACGACACATCGGAGTTCGAGCAGACCCTGAAGAACGCGAAGGAAGCGGGCGCGGTGGCCGTCCGGACCGGCACCAGCGGCGGCCGCCGCTACGAAAAGTGGAACTCCCTCACGGACTGGAAAGCCTTCGTCGAAGAGAGCACGTCCGCGGTGAAGAAGATCCCCGCCCTTGCGGACCGCCTCAAGATTCCGGTCGGCATGGAGAACCATAAGGACTGGACCATTGAAGAGCAACTTCGCCTGATGAAGCAATACGGCAGCGAATACTTCGGCTCGCTGCTCGATTTCGGCAACAATATCGCCCTGCTCGATTCGCCGGAATCCATCATGGAACTGATTCCGTACGCGAAGATGTGCCACGTGAAAGACATGGCCGTGCAGCCGTATTTCAAAGGCTTCCTGCTCTCGGAAATGCCGCTGGGCGAAGGCTTCCTCGATCTGAAGAAGATTGTGGACGGCGTGCGCAAAGCGAATCCCCGGGCGAAGTTCTCGCTCGAAATGATCACGCGGGATCCGCTCGAAGTCCCCTGCCTGACCGACAAATACTGGATCACGTTCCCGGAGCGGAACGGCCTCTATCTGGCGCGCACCCTGACGATGGTGGAAAAGCAGTCGAACCGGCTGCAGCCGCTGCCCGTCTACAGCAAAATGTCGAAAGACTCGCAGTTGCGCGCGGAAGAAGACAATGTCAAGACCTGTCTGAACTACGCGCGCGAAAAGCTGGACCTCTGATCGGGATTTTCCATTCCGAAGCGCGGTCTGTCCTGACGCCGGTGTCCGGGTTCCTCCGCGAAGCGGGCTTCACGCACTCCCTGACTCCGGCGCGCAACTGCACCTTCGGCTGCAGTTACTGCTACGTGCCCACCATGCGCGTGCAGGGCGGCCTGAAGCCGGAGGACTGGACCCACTGGGGCCACCACACCACCTTCAAAAGTAACGCCGCCGCGCTGTTGCGCAAAGCGCTCCGCCCCGGCCAGATCATTTACTGCTCGCCGCTGACGGATCCCTACCAGCCTGCCGAAGCGACGGAACGCCTGATGCCGGGCATTCTCGAAGCGCTGGCGGAAAGTCCGGTGACGCCCGCCGCGTTCGTGATCCAGACCCGCGGGCCGCTGATCCTCAACGATCTGGAACTGCTGCAACGAGCCGCGCGGCGTACCCGGCTGGCGGTCAGCTTCTCCGTGACGACCGATCGCGAAGACGTGCGGCGGATCTTCGAGCCGCACTGCGCGCCCGTCGAAGAGCGCTGGAGCGCCATCGCCAGCCTGCGCGCCGCCGGAATCGACGTCTTCGCCACGCTCGCCCCGATTCTGCCCTGCGACCCGGAAGCGCTGGTCCGCCGGGCTCTCGATGCCACGGCCGGCCCCGTAATCGCCGACCCGTTTCACGTCCGCGAAGTGAAGCGCTCCGGCGCCACCACCCGTCCGGCGGCTGTATCCATCTGCCGCCACCACAACTGGCTGGAATGGCTGGAGCCCGCCTTCCAGCGCGGCGTCCTCGCCCGCATGCGTGCCATCGCGGCGGAACAGGGCAGAGCGTTTGCTCACGGTCCGGAGGGTTTCGGACTACTTACCGGCCCCCGGGAACATACTTCGCTTCCGGGGAGTCTACTATCATGGAAGGCAGTTTCCGAGGTTTCCTTTTGAACGGCGCCCTCTCACTCAACCTCAATTCGAGCCTGACCCCCGAACAGGAAGCGGCTCTCGAAGACCAGCGGCTCATCTCCGGCCTGCAGGTCGGCGACGAAGAAGCCTACGAACGTCTGATCGAACGCTTCCAGACGCCGGTTTACAACCTGGCCTGGCGGCTGCTGACCGATCCGGCCGATGCCTCCGACGTCGTGCAGGAAGTATTTCTGAAGATTTTCCGGAATGTCGGCAGTTTCCGGGGCGATAGTACGCTGCGAACGTGGGTTTACCGGATCGCCGTCAACGAATCGCACAACCGGCGGCGCTGGCTGGTCCGGCACCGGCGCGGCGAGACCGGCCTCGAAGAGGAATACGAGGACTCGGAAAGCCGTGAGCGGCCCCTGACGGACGGCGGCGAAACGCCGTTCGATTTCACGATGAACCGCGAGGCGCAGTTCCTTCTGGAAGAAGGGCTCGCTTCGATCAATCCGGTCTTCCGCGCGGCCTTGGTGCTGCGCGAGATGGAAGACATGAGTTATGAAGAGATTTCCGAGATCCTGCAGGTCTCCATGGGCACGGTGAAATCCCGTATCCTGCGGGGCCGGGAGGCTCTTCGGCGGTATCTGGCCAACCGGCTGGATCCGGTGCCCTCGATGGAGCTGGTACCAAGGCTTCTGAAGTAAGAAACCGATGGCCTGAAGTAGAAACGATGGCCTGAAGTAACAAACGATGGAAAGACATGTCATGGACGACCTGAGTTGCAAAACCGTGCGCGAGTCCTTGTGGAGCTTCACCGCTCACCGATCCGGAGGCGACCGCCAGGACATCGCGTTGCATTTGAAAGTCTGCCGAGACTGCGAATCGCATTACGGAGAAGTGAAATCTCTGCGTACCGGACTGAAACATCTGCCGGTGCGTCCCGTGCCGGCCCTGCTCAAAACGCAACTGAGCGTCCTCGCCTCGCGTGAGCGGGTGCGCCGGATCAACCGCCTCAACTTCAGCGTCTGGGCGAAAAATCAGGCGTCCCGCGCCAAACTGTTCTTCGACAACCTGCTGAAACCGCTGGCGGTGCCCGCCGCGGGCGGCTTACTCGCCTCGTTCCTGTGTTTCGGCGTGATCGTCGACACCCTGCATTACGTGCCGGACTGGCAGGACGATATCCCGCTGAACTTTTCTTCGGAAATCGCGATCGATGAGCTTTCCCCGTTTTCGGTGAAGGGCAAGGATCTGATGGTGCAACTGACCATCGATTCCCAGGGGAACGTCACGGATTACTCGCTGCCGCATACCAACAACCCGTCGTCGGAAGAGTTGCAGCAGATCGGGAACCTGGTTCTTTTCAGCACGTTCACTCCGGCGATGCGGCTGGGCCGGCCCATCTCCAGCAAACGCTACATCTACCTGGGACACATCAGCGTCAAGGGCTGAGTATCTCTGCGGTAGACGACAATAGTAATATTGTCCCGTCAAAAGCTCGGTCAACATTTTCTTGCCAGTACCAAGGCTCTGCAGCGAATCGTCAAGGCCGCCAGCACGGGCGGTTCGGGTCTTGCCGTGGAAATCGGCCCGGGCAAGGGCGCGCTGACGCAATACCTGCTCCCGGCTTTCGAACGCGTGATTGCGATTGAACTGGACCGTGATCTGGTGCAGTTTCTGCGGGACCGCTGGTCGCACGAGCCACGTCTGGAAATCCTGGAACGGAACGCCCTGCAGGTGGATTGGGAGCCTTTCGGAGCCGGCGTGGTGGTGGGAAATCTGCCGTATTACGTCGCCACGGCGATCATTTCGTCGTTCGTTCAGAAGCCCGGTCTGCTGGGTCCAGGTATTTTTCTGATCCAGAAGGAAGTCGCCGAACGAATCACCGCGACGCCCGGCCATCGCGAGTACGGCTATTTATCGGTCGAGTGTCAGTTGCTGTGCAAAACGGAGTTGCTGTTCAGCGTTCCGCCCGGCGCGTTTCAGCCCCCGCCGCAGGTGGATTCCGCGGTCATCCGGCTTACGCCGGTTACGCCGCCCGCCGATTTGGATGTGCCGTCGTTTCTGCAGTTTGCATCCGCTTGTTTCCGCCAGAAACGGAAGACGCTGCGCAATAATCTGATATCCCGGTACGACCGCGAGGTTCTCGAGCCGTTCCCGGAAATGGGACAGAGAGCCGAACAGCTCAGCGTCGCGGAGTTCGTGAAGCTTTACCGGGCTTTGGAACCGCGCATCCCGCCGATAGCCGAAAGGGACGCCAGTGCCAGTCCCGAAACCAGCAGCAGCCCGGCGCCTGGTTCCGGAACCACCGTCGGCGCATCCGCCGAAGCGCTGTTAACCGGCTCCGGGCTTACCGGCTCCGGCGAAATGTCCAGTTCGAAGATCGCCAGCGTCGGATCTCCCGCGAAGTTGTAGAAAGTATTCCCCGTAACCAGAAAAGAAGAAGGCGCGGCGCCCAGGTTATCGGGCGGAGCGAACGGCCCGAAATACAGTGGCGTGAGACTGAACGAGAAGCCCTGCAGCGGAGAACCGGGAAAATTCAGTGCGGCGGCATCGCTGTTGTAAACCAGCGCGTTGGGCTTGCCGCTTTGGTCGATGGTTGATCCCCATGCCGAAGCCATCGGGAGAACGTTCAGCGCGAACAGCGTCGCAGCCAGACTGAAAGCCCTTCGTCTCATACCAGGTTGCCCGATCTGGTTCTGGCGGACATCATGGCCGCCATTGTATTGAGGGCAGCGGGTTTTCGCAATACCTCCACTTTCAGGCGGAGGTACCTCGTACAATAAAAGACCGAATGCCGCAAACCCTTTCTATCCTGATTCCCCTCTACAACGAAGAAGAGTTCGTAGGTGAACTCCTCTCGCGGGTAGCGGCCGTTCCTCTGCCTGGCGGTCTGGAACGTGAAATCGTGATCGTGAACGACTGCTCCCGGGACGGGTCGGTGGCGGCGGTCGAGGCGTTTATCGCGTCCCGTCCCGACCTGGTGGTTCGCCTGATCCATCACGAGAAAAACAGCGGAAAAGGGGCGGCGATCCGAACCGCCATCGCAGCCGCCACCGGAGAATTCAGCATCATCCAGGATGCCGATCTGGAGTACGACCCCGCGGAGTATCCGAGAATGCTCATGCCGCTTCTCGACGGCCGCGCGGACGTGGTCTACGGCTCCCGCTTTCTGGCGGCGGGAGAGCGGCGGATTCTCTACTACTGGCACTCCCTCGCCAACCACGCGCTGACCACGCTGTGCAACGTCGCGTCCGATCTGAACCTGACCGACATGGAAACCTGCTACAAGGCGTTCCGGTCGTCTCTGGCCAAGTCGATCCCGATTCAGAACGACCGGTTCGGCATCGAACCCGAACTGACGATCAAGTTTGCCCGCCGCAAAGCCCGCATTTTCGAGGTGCCGATCAGCTACAACGGGCGGACCTACGACGAGGGCAAAAAGATCGGCCTGAAAGACGCTTTCGAGGCTTTGTTCGTCATCGGCAAAGCGACCATGACCAGCAAGCTGTACACGGACGAGGGTCATCAGGTGCTGGACGCAATGGGCGAGGCGCCGAAGTTCAATCGCTGGATTGCCGACACCATCGCGCCGTTCGTCGGGAAAAGGATTCTGGAGATCGGGGCGGGCGCGGGCAATATGACGCGGCAGATCTGTCCGAAGCGCAAACGTTATGTCGCGACGGATCTGGATACCGAGCACCTGGTGCAGTTGCATGCGATGTTTCGGCACCGTCCGGCCGTCGAAGTGGCCAAGCTCGACGCGACGAAGGCGGAGGACTTTATCCCGTTCGAAGGTCAGGTGGACACGGTGGTCTGTCTGAACGTGCTGGAGCACATTGAGGACGACAAGAACACGCTGAAGCGCATCCGGACATTGCTGGAGCCGGGCGGCCGGCTCATTCTGCTGGTTCCGAACGGGCCCGATGCCTACGGCAGCATCGATAAGGCGATCGGACATTTCCGCCGCTACACGCAGCCGGGCCTGCGGGCTTTACTGCTCGATTCCGGATTTGAGTTCGAGCAAATGCTGGAATTTAACCGGATTTCGAAGCCGGCGTGGGTTTTTGCCGGGAAAGTGGTCAAAGCGACGTCCGTTTCGCCCACCAGCATGCGGATTTTCGACCGCATGGTCTGGCTTTCCCGGAAAGTCGACCGCAGTTTGCCGTGGGAGCCCACGTCGATCATCGCGATCGCGCGCCGTCCGGCTTAAGTAATACCGTCGAAACGGAGGCGGCAGCGGGCGGGACATCTTCTGCCGGTCCCATGCGAATCACCCTGTCCGGCAACCTGCGGGTCAGTAGTGCCGGGGACCCGGCAGCCGCGCGAGCGCCTCGCGTTCTTGCTGTGGCGGGAATCGGAGGAGTCCCGGGCGCGCACGAATCTGCGGCGACTCCTGCACCATCTGCGGCGCGCGCTCGCGCCGGGACCATTTCAGCGTGCAATGGCGCGAGGAGGAACACGCGAAATCGTGCGGCTCTGATGCCGGCCTGCCGGTCGGGCATGCACCTGTACCCGGTCAATGGGAAGGCGAACCGCGTGGGGGCGGACGAGACGGCGTTCGGGCACAGGGATGCCGTGTTCAGTCAGGTGATTGTGGGCGTGGATCCGGATCGTATCTGAACTTCATGATGAAGGACGGGGAAGACCGGATCGGCGGCAGTTATCGGGGGAATCATGACCGGTTGGCGGCGACTAAAGCGAAGTACGATCCGGAGAATTTTTTCCGGGTAAACCAGAATATTAGGCCGGCGGGTGGGGAGCGCGCGGCGGCGTAAGTTCAACACGGACTGATTAGCACGTCCGCAGGGGGTGCGCTAATCGGTTTCCGCCGGGAGATCCCGATCCAGTTTCAGTTCCTCGGCAGTGCGCCAAAACTGTACCCTACCCCGAAGCGCGCGGAGTTGGGCATAAGGGTACGCGGCAGCAGTCGGTTCAAGACCGGCCCGTTCCGTTTCGGTGGTTTCCATCGCGTTCTCCGGCAGTTTGGCCGGAGCTTCGATGGGGATTTTGCGACGGGTACTCACGCCCGGAGAATAACACGAATTAAGCGGCTTCGAAACTGACCGGGCATCGCACCGGAGATACGGAATCAGGCGGCTGAGATGACCTCAATATCCATCGCAACTGTAGACGGCGCGGGAATCGGATCGCCGAAATCGCGCAGCGCCTGCAGGTGTCCCCCGATCGCTTCGCGGATATTTCGTTCAGTGTCGGCGAGCGTAGCGCCGGTGCTGACGCAGCCCGGCAGATCCGGCACGTAAGCTGCCCAATTCTCCGGCGCCTTCTCGAATACAACAGCGTATTTGAAACTCATCCTTGTGTTCTCCAATCCTGCAGCCTTTAGAATGCTTCGCAGCGTTCCCAATCGGGAGGTCATCAACCGGATGTCCCGGGATGGTAACCACATTCGGTTTTGAGGGATGTTTGGAACGCCGATGGCTGCCCGCTGCTCGGACATGCTTCCAACCGTCAGCCTCCAGCAATCGCACCACATCCCTGACCCTCACTGAGTCCAGTTGAATCCCGGTTCGGTTAGCCGGGCATCCGGTGCGGGCAACCGAAATTTCCAGGCTTCCGCGAGGCGCTACGGTTTTGAAACCACTTCAATACACGCCAAAGCAAACGCCGGCAAATCATCCGGTTTCCGCGAAGTAACCAGATTCCCGTCCACCACCACTTCCGAATCCTCCCAAAGCGCCCCCGCGTTCACGACATCGTCTTTAATGGCGAAAAACGAAGTCGCCCGCTTGCCCCGCAGGACGCCCGCCGAACAAAGCACCCACGGCCCGTGGCAGATCGCCGCTGTCAACTTCCCCTGTGCCGCCACGTGGCGCACGAAGTCGATCGCAACCGGATGCCGCCGAATAAAATCCGGGGCGAACCCGCCGGGCGCAATCACGCCGTGAAAATCGTCGGCGCGCGCCACATCGTACGAAATATCCGCCTTGCACGGGTACCCCAGCTTGCTCTTGTAAACCTCGCCGGCGGTCGCGCCGACGGTCACCACTTCCGCGCCCGCCTCGCGCAGACGGTAGAGCGGATACCAGATCTCCATCTCCTGATACAGCTGATCCACGAGCATCGCGATTCGTTTGCCTTTGAGACTCATGGCTTCAGTCTATGACCTGCGCGCATTTGTTGCAGGCCCGAAATGTTATTCTGCGGTCGAGTGAACACGGCGGATTCCCAGGCACTTCTCGACCTTCTGGCGCGGCGGCCTTCCGATATCGAACTGGATCACGCCGCTCTGGAACTGGCGCGGGTGGAATACCCGGATCTCGACACCGGCCACTACATCCGGGAACTGGATCGCCACGCCTTTGCCATCGCGGACCGGGCCAGCGATCTTTCCGATGGCCGGCAGTTCGTCACCGCCGCCAACGAGTATCTGTTCGGTGAACTCGGCCTCGCGGGCAATCAGGACGATTACTACAACGCCGATAACAGCATGCTCAATCGCGTGCTGGAGACGAAGCTCGGCCTGCCCATCAGCCTTTCCGTGATCTACATGGAAATCGCACGGCGCCTGGCCAAACCGGTATCCGGAATCGGACTGCCCGGCCACTTCGTGGTGTATTACGACGACGGCGACTTCTCCACCTACATCGATCCGTACAACGGCGGGAACCTGATCGATATCGCCGGTTGCTGCGAACTGGCGCAGATCGACGCGCTGGAGCCCGGCATGCTGGAACCGGTCGACCGGCGCTCGGTGGTCATGCGGATGATCAACAATCTCCGCAATGTCTACTTTTCCCGGCGCGAATCGGCGAAAGCGGAACGGGTCCTGGAACTGCTGATCACGGCGAATCCGCAGAGTCCGGAAGAGCACAAGCAGATGGGCGTGGTCCTGCTGCAGCAGGAACGCATGGCCGATTCCCTCCAGGCCTTCCAGCGTTATCTGGAACTCTGGCCGAATGCGCCCGACCGCGAACGCGTCAAGGAACAGGTGCAGAATCTCGGCTTCTGGCTCGCGGCGCGGAACTGAAGAATACGATTGGACGATGGCTCTTTCTTCCGACTCGCTCCGGCTCACCGGCGTTATCCCGATTCTTGCGACCCCCTTTTACGACGATGAAACTCTCGACCACGCCTCCCTGACCCGCACGATTCAGTTCTTCGCGGCCACCGGGGTGAGCGCGGTGACGCTGCTGGGCGTACTGGGCGAATCGAACCGCATGACGGATGCCGAGCGTTCGGCGCTGATCCGCACGGCCGTCGCGGCGGCGGGAACGCTGCCCGTGGTGGTGGGCTGCAGCCATACCGGAACCTCCGCAACGGTGGCTCTGGCGCAGGAAGCGGAGGCGCTCGGCGCCGCGGCCGTGATGATCGCGCCGTCGAAGCAGCCGGTCCCGAACGACGACGCGATCTTCGCGTACTACCGCCGGGTGGCGGAAAAAGCGAAACTGCCCATCGTGCTGCAGGATCACCCGGCTTCCACCGAGGTCCACATGGCGACGCCCCTGATTCTCCGCCTCGTGCGTGAGATCCCGTCCATCGCCTGCATCAAGGCGGAGGCGGTGCCGAGTCCAGGCAAAATCGCCGCGCTGCGGAAGGGGCTCGACGGCCGGCCGATGCCGATTCTGACCGGCTTGGGCGGATTGTACGGCTTCTTCGATCTGGAGCGGGGTTCGGACGGCTTCAATACCGGATTCGCCTTCCCCGAAGTGCTGCTGGCGATCACGGAACGGGCCAGGGCCGGCGACTTCGATTCGGCCTACGCGATCTACCGCCAGTATCTGCCGCTCATGGTGTTCGAGCAGCAGCCGGGGCTCGCGGTGCGGAAAGAGATTCTGCGCCGTCGCGGCCTGCTGACCAGCCCGCGCGTGCGCCATCCGGGCGGGAATATCGACCCCGCGACGGCGGCTCAGGTGGGCAGCCTGCTGGAACGCAGCTTTCCGGGGCAGGACCTGACCATGCCGGTTCGCGTGTAGTCGCTGCTATCCTGAGAGTTTTGGAGTTCACCTCATTTTGAACCGCATCTTACTTGCTTTCCGCGCATTTTTCGCGATTCTGTTCACCGGCGCTCTGCCGGCCGACATCCTGGCGGCGATGAACGCCATCCTGAAGTCCGACATTCCGGCCCTGCCGCCGCCCAAACCGGAAGTGAAGCCGGAGGACGGCGCCCTGCAGGTTTTAGGGATGCTGCAGCGCGACGCGCGCATCCTCGACTTCTTCATGGAAGACATCACGCCCTACTCGGATGACCAGGTGGGCGCGGCGGCGCGGGATATCCACGCCAACACCCGCGAGATCCTGATTCGCCACTTCGCGCCGGTCCCGGTGATCGACGCGGTGGAAGGCACGCCGGTGAATTCGGACGGCAACCCGGCGCTGGTGAAATTCATCGGCAACGTCCCGGCCACCGGCAAAGCTGTTGGCGGCATGCTGCGGCATCGCGGATGGCGCGCCGGCACGGCGTCGCTGCCCAGGGTCAATACGCGGCAGGATCTGGCGATTCTGGCGCCAGCCGAGATCGAGGTCGAGTAGTCTTGCCGCGGTCGGGCGCCCAGTACAGCATCGGGATCGACTTAGGCACCACGAATTCGGCGCTGGCATATACCCGTTTGGGCGCGGGAGGGGATCAAGCCCATGCGGAACTGGCGCGGATTCCCCAGCTGACGGCGGCGAACGAAGTGGGGTCGGAGCAATTGCTCCCGTCGTTCCTGTACATCCCCGGCGCGACGGAATTCCCGGCCGGTTCGGTTGCGCTGCCGTGGAATGCACAGCCGCCTTTTGTCGTGGGAAAACTGGCGCAGCGGCGCGGGGCGGAGGTTTCCAGCCGCCTGGTGTCTTCGGCAAAAAGCTGGCTGTCCTACTCGGCGGTGGACCGCACGGCGGCGATGCTGCCCTGGAAAGCGGCCGAAGGCCTGCACCGGATTTCGCCGGTCGATGCCTCGGCCGAATATCTGAAGCACCTGCGATCCGCCTGGGACAACGAGCATCCGGAAGCGCCGTTCGCGGACCAGGATGTCCTGGTCACCGTGCCGGCGTCGTTCGACGCAATTGCGCGGGAACTGACGCAGCGGGCGGCGGAAACCGCCGGCTTCCGGAATCTCACGCTGCTCGAAGAGCCCCAGGCGGCGTTCTATGCCTGGATCGACCGGCATCCGGACTGGCGTCGCCGGGTCGCCAAAGGCGATCTGGTGCTGGTGGTGGACATCGGCGGCGGCACCACGGATTTCACGCTGATCTCGGTTACCGAACGCGCGGGCGAACTGGAACTGGAGCGCGTCGCGGTCGGCGAACACATTCTGCTGGGCGGCGACAATATCGATCTGGCGCTGGCGCATACCGTGGCGGGCGATCTGGCGTCGCGCGGGACAAAGATCGACGGTTTCCAGCTGCAGGCGCTGTGGAGCAACTGCCGGCTGGCGAAAGAGCGGCTGCTCGATCCGGAATCGAACACGGACGAGACGCCGGTCACCATCCTCGGCAAGGGCAGCAGCCTGATCGGCGGGACCATCAAAGCGAAGCTGCGGCGGGAGCAGATCGAACAGGTTCTGGAAGGGTTTTTGCCGCGGGTCCCGAGTACGGAAATGCCCACCGGCGGTCGCCGGGCTGCTCTGCAGGAAATGGGCCTGCCCTACGCACAGGACGCCGCGATCACGCGTCATCTGGCGAAGTTCCTGCGGCAGCAGATCACCGGCGCGCGGCAGGGCGCGAGCGGCCTGGCCTGCCCGACGCATATTCTGTTCAACGGCGGCGTGCTGCATGCCCCGTTCGTGCGCGAGCGGCTTCTGGAAGTGCTGAACGGCTGGCTGGCCGAAGAAGGCTTCGGCGCCGTGCAGCCGCTGGCGGGCGAGGATCTGATGCATGCGGTGGCGCGCGGCGCGGCTTACTACGGCGCGGCGCGGCAGGGCAGGGGAGTGCGCATCCGGGGCGGTGTGTCGCGCTCGTATTATGTCGGGATCGAATCCGCCATGCCCGCCGTGCCGGGATTTCCCGCGCCGGTCAAAGCGCTGGCCGTCGCGCAGTTCGGCATGGAAGAGGGTTCCTCCGCGCGCATTCCGAATCGCGAGTTCGGTCTGATCGTCGGCCAGCCGGCCGAGTTCCGCTTTTACTGTTCGGCATCCCGCAAGAGTGACGCGCCCGGCGAACTGATCGAAGATTTCGGGGACGAGCTTGAAGAACTCTCGCCGGTGGAAGTCCGGCTGGCCGCGGAAGGGCAGACGCAGGACATTGTGCCCGTCTCGTTCGAAACCCAGATCACCGAAACCGGCATGCTGCAGTTGTGGTGCGTGGCCCGCGACGGACAGCGCTGGAAGCTGGAGTTCAACGTTCGGGAAACCGTTTAAAACATGAAAGTCGGCATCGATTTAGGCACCACCAACTCCGCGCTCGCCTGGATTGATCCGGCCGAGGCGGAAGACACCAGTTTCCCGCCCATCCACGTTTTCGATATCAAACAGCCGGTGGCGGCGGGGCGCGTGGAACCCCGCCGCACGCTGCCCTCGTTCCTGTTCCTCGACGAAGGGCAGCCGGTGGGCACCTGGGCGCGCGAACTCGGCGCCATTGTGCCGACGCGGCTGGTGCACAGCGCGAAGTCCTGGCTGTCGAATCCGGACGTGGACCGGAACGCGAAAATCCTGCCCTGGGATGCGGGCGAGGGCGGGCGCGTCATGTCGCCCGTGGAAGTTTCGGCGAAACTGATCGGCACCATTCGCGAAGCGTGGGACGCGTCGGGCAAGTTCCCGCCGCTCGCGGAACTGGACGTGGTGCTCACGGTGCCGGCGTCCTTCGACGAAGAGGCGCGCGAACTCACCGTCAAGGCCGCGGAAGAAGCCGGGCTGGGCAAGCTGACGCTGCTCGAAGAGCCGGCCGCGGCGTTCTATTCGTGGATCGCGAACAACCTGGCGC
>Ga0118677_10008375_pt1 | contig 16606 bp, 13 predicted proteins | sample AliMusrvi5mmetaG_FD_86154 | JGI IMG/M metagenome (GOLD analysis project Ga0118677, IMG submission 86154) | reverse complement strand
ATATATATTATCAGACATTATAAGTACTAATTAATCTCCCTCGATAATCCCGCCAACAACGCTTCGACGGGCACAGGCATCACAAATCAACTATCACAGGAATGATGTTTTTTTGTTGGGCAGCATCGAGAAATTTCTGCGGCTGAGGTGTTTCATCATTGATTAATCTTGCAATTTGTAATATAAAATTTAACTATTTGAATACATAAGCAACTTACATCTGGTTTATTATAATGACACAAAAAGCGACCACTGAATCAGTTTTAATGGGCAATGAAGCCATAGCTCTTGGTGTTATTGAAAACGGTTGCACCATGGCGGCCTCATATCCTGGAACACCTGCATCTGAAATACTTTCATCCATTGCCCAGTACCGTGAGGCTTATGGGCTTAAAATGCATGTTGAATGGTCGGTTAATGAAAAGTCCGCCTTTGAAGTAGCGCTTGCAAACAGCTATTCAGGATGCCGGTCAGCAGTCTCGATGAAACAGGTCGGCCTCAATGTAGCGCTTGATCCGCTTATGAGTTCAGCCTATACGGGTGTAGTCGGCGGTTTTTTAGTTATATCCGCAGATGATCCCGGCCCGCACAGCTCCCAAACGGAGCAGGACAGCCGTTTTATAGCCATGCTTGCAAAAATTCCCGTGCTTGACCCGTGTTCTCCCCGGGAAGCCCATGAAATGATTGCTGCAGCCTATGATCTATCGGAAAAATATGGTGTGCCGGTAATGCTGCGGCCAACAACAAGAGTTTGCCATGCCCGTCAGAATGTTCTACCTGGTAAGCTGTTAAAATTAAAGCGAAAAGCCATGTTTTCAAAGGACTCTACCCGGTGGGCTGCAACGCCAAAATACCGGTATAAGCTGCACAAGGATTTAAATGAGAAACTTGCTCTCATTGCGTCTGAAAAAAAACTTCAACCACATTTTTATAAAAAAGCTGCAACAATTCAAAAATACTGCATTATTTCTTCCGGAGTATCATACTCCTATATTTTGGATTTTCTTAATGAACAACAGCTTCATGAGAAAGTTGGCCTGTGCAAAGTTCCCATGCCCTACCCTTTGCCGGATAGCTTTCTTCAATCCATAACCGCTACATATGACAGCATCCTTGTTATTGAAGAAACCTATCCGGTCATAGAGCTGCAAATTCCTGATCGCAGAAATGTCATCGGCAGGCTCAGCAGGCACGTACCCAATGAAGGTGAATTAACTCCAGATACTATTCACCTGGCAATCAGAAACTTTTTAGGCATTCCCCCTGTGCCGTTGAAACAGGTTAAAGCCGGTGGCCAGCGCCCGTCTTTATGCCCCGGTTGTCCACACCGGGCTGCTTATTTCGCCATAAAAAAAGCATTGCCCAAGGCCATCTATCCTGGGGATATCGGCTGCTATACCCTAGGAATTAACCTCGGCGCGGTTGATACCTGCCTGTGCATGGGCGCCTCGATCAATCAGGCTGCTGGTTTTTATCATTCCTTCAAAGCAACGGGAAGCGAGGCAAAGCCCATAGTAGCTTCAATCGGGGATTCGACCTTCATTCATTCCGGCATTACCGCGCTTATTAACGCCGTTTATAATGATGCGCGGTTCATACTGGTCATTCTCGACAACAGCACGACAGCCATGACCGGCAATCAGCCAACAGCAGCAACAGGTATGCGCGCTGACGGTTCATCGGGCAGAGGAATTAAGCTGCAGAAACTGCTTGAGGGATGCGGCGTAAAATTTATTAAAACCATTGATTCCTATGAAGTCCCTCAAATGATTTCCGTACTGAAAGATGCTGATCAATACACGCGATCCCATGATGGCGGCATTGCCGTCATTATTGCGCAGCATCCCTGCCTTGTAGGATCAAAACGGCAGAAGGGAGCTCCCATACAGATAACCGAGAGTTGTACGGGCTGTAAATACTGCATCACAAATTTCGAGTGTCCTGCTCTTGTACATGAAAACGGCAGAGTTTCCATAAACCCGGTGTTGTGCAGTGGCTGCGGCGTCTGCGTCCATGTCTGCCCGGTTCATGCCATAAAGGCGGTGTAACGATGAGCAAACAAAAACAGGTTGCTACACAGATCATCATCTGCGGCCGCGGCGGTCAGGGAGTGCTGTTTTTGACCCGCCTGCTTGATGAGGCGGCAATTTCACTTGGCTGCAATTTCATATCCTCAGAAACCCACGGTATGGCCATGCGGGGTGGCTCAGTTGCCTCCCATATCCGCATAGGCGCCTTTGAATCACCACTGATCGCTTTCGGTGAGGCTGATATACTGCTTGCCGTCAATGAGCATGAGGCGCCTTTAAATATGCACCTTCTTAAAAAGAATGCTCAGATATATATAAACGCGGTACCACGAAAGCAGAACTGTGTTCAAGCGGAAAAAATAGCCCGCCAGCTCGGATCCCCCGTGGTTACTAATCTGGTGCTCCTCGGTTTTGCCTGCGCGCATCCTGATTTCCCCTTCAAGTATGAGCATCTTTTGAAAATATTGCAGCAGATAAGCCCGGCCAGGGCGCTTGATTTAAATCTTAAGGCATTTGCCGAAGGTTTTAAGACAGTTACCAATTAATCCTCAGGGAGAATGTATAGCCATGTTTCAGCCTGAACTTGAGCAGTTACCCCAGCCAGCACTTCAAAAACTGCAGCTTGAACGCCTGAAGAAAACCCTTCGGCGAATAGAAGCAACCAATCCTTTTTATTTTAATAAAATTAACGGCCTGCGTTCTGATGATGCCGACTCGCTAGAGGACATCTGCAAATTTCCATTAATGACCAAGGATGACCTGCGCGACGGTTATCCTTATAAATATACTTGTGCTGACAAGTCGTCATTTCTTCGCATGCATATGAGCTCGGGTACGACCGGAACACCCATCATAAATCCCATGACCCGAAATGACCTGCGCCAATGGGGCGATGTCATGGCGCGTTGCTACGAAGCAGCGGGACTTTCAGCAAGTGATGTCATACAAATTACCCCGTCCTTCGGTTTATTTAACGGCGGCTTCGGATTTCATTACGGAGCCGAGACGCTTGGGGCAATGGTTATCCCCATCGGCGCAGGCAGAACGCTTTTGCAGCTGAAATTTTTAAAAGATTTCGGCGTAACCGCCATCGCGGCAATAGCTTCCTATCCTTTGCGGCTCATCGAGGTTGCGGAAAAGGAAGGTTTTAACTTTCGGGATACGGGGCTAAAAGTCGGCATTTTCGGCTCCGAAGTCTGGAGCGATGAAATTCGCAAGCGCATTGAAGCGCATATGGGTATTGAGACATTTGACATTATCGGCATGACTGAAACCGGGGGTGTGGGGCTCGGCATCGACTGCAAGGCCCATGACGGCATTCATGTCTGGGAGGATGATTATCTGGTTGAAATCATCAACCCCGAAACCGGCTCTCCCGTACCCGATGGCCAGGAAGGCGAAATGATTTTAACAACACTTAATCGCGAGGGCCTGCCGCTTATACGCTACCGCACGCGGGATATCACGTCGGTCATTTCAAGAGAAAAATGCGCCTGCGGAAGAACATCGCTTCGCGTCAACCGTCTCAAGGGCCGCAATGACGACATGCTGAAAATTAAGGGCGTTAATTTTTATCCCACCCAGCTGGAAAGCGTTTTGATGCAGCATGAGGAACTTGCAAGCCATTATCAAATAGTGCTTGAAAACCCTAAAGGCAGGGATGTCCTCACGGTCATGATTGAAACGAACAGAGAGGTCAGCTCGACGGTGCGAGAGAAAATCGATATGCAAATTTACGACATGCTGGGCTTTCATGTTGATAAATTCAATTTTATGGCTGAGGGGACGCTGCCGCGCGTACCCGGTAAAGCGGTGCGCGTAGTTGATCATCGGGGAAGCTGATACGCGCGTCCTCATGTTTTTTTACCGCCTCAGTTACGGAAAGGAGCCAGAGTAATTGAAAAATATTCTTGTCCCGAAAGAAGTATTCTTTACGAAAGGTGTCGGAACCCATAAAGATGAACTGCGCTTTCACAGGCTTCACAGTACTTGTTTTATGTCTAGAGGATAACGCACAGCATTCCGCGCCCAATGCGGCCAGATGCCTGACAATTAAATAGCGCATTCCGAAAATCCGTTTGCCGATCATGCAGGGCAAATTTAAAAACTGAATTTTATGCTACAAAAATCTTTTATAAGGAGGCGCCATGAGCAGGATAGAACAGATACATGCACGAGAAATACTTGATTCACGAGGCAATCCCACGGTGGAAGTTGATGTTATCTTAGAATCAGGGGTTATCGGCAGAGCAGCCGTACCGTCTGGCGCCTCCACCGGTGAGCGCGAAGCCCTTGAACTGCGAGACAATGATAAAACCCGCTATCTCGGAAAGGGTGTTTCTAAGGCTGTTAACAATGTTAATGAAAAAATACAGCCGGAGTTGCTTGGTATGGAGGCCCTTGATCAGGTGGCCATTGACCGCACCATGATCGATCTTGACGGCACGGATACAAAAAAAAATCTGGGCGCAAATGCAATACTTGGTGTGTCCATGGCAGCTGCTAAAGCAGCAGCCTGCGAACTCAATATACCGTTATTCCGCTATATCGGCGGAGCCAATGCCAAGGTGCTACCGGTGCCCATGATGAATATCCTAAACGGTGGCGCGCATGCTGATAATAATGTAGATATACAGGAGTTCATGATCATGCCAGTGGGGGCAACGTGCTTTGCCGAAGCCATACGCATGGGCGCTGAAGTTTTTCACAACCTAAAAAACGTACTCAAGGGCCGCAAACTCAATACCTCAGTCGGCGATGAGGGCGGCTTTGCCCCTGATCTGAAATCAAATGAAGAGGCCCTGCAGTGCATTATGCAGGCAATTGAAAAAGCCGGTTATGAACCCGGCAAACAGATCATGCTCGCTCTTGACTGCGCTGCCAGCTCATTTTTTAAAAACGGCAAGTATATTCTTGCGGCTGAGGCAAAGCCCGAGAAATCATCCACCGAGCTGATTGACTACTATGAATCGCTGGTTGACCGGTATCCCATTATTTCCATTGAGGATGGCCTTGATGAAAATGACTGGGATGGCTTTGAGGCAATGACAAAACGGCTTGGTGGAAAAATTCAAGTTGTCGGGGATGATCTTTTTGTGACCAACACAAAGCTCCTCAAGCAGGGCATCCAAAAAGGAATTGCAAATTCAATTTTAATTAAGCTCAATCAGATCGGAACAGTCACGGAAACCCTCGATGCCATTGAAATGGCCAAGAAGGCAAATTATACAGCGGTTATTTCGCATCGTTCCGGTGAAACGGAAGACACGACCATTGCCGATCTGGTCGTTGCCTGCAATACCGGACAGATCAAGACAGGCTCGGCCTCGCGCACGGACCGCATTGCCAAATATAACCAGTTGATCAGGATTGAGGAAATGCTCGGAGATTCGGCGCAGTATCTCCAGATGGCATCATTTTACAATCTAGGCTTAAAGTAATAAATATTTGTTCATCGGGTTGTGAACATATGTCGCGGGGGATTTTTGTGTCGTACAGACTGCGGCGCAAAAATCCTCCGTTTTATTTTTAATAAGGGGCACAACATGAAAAATAGAAAATTCGAGGAACTGGTTACCACGGGAAATTCAAAAATTATATTTCTAATTATGGACGGACTTGGCGGAGTTGAAAGTTACGAGCAGGGCGGAACCGAGCTGCAGGTTGCACAAAAGCCCAACCTGGACGGCCTGGCGGCACAGTCAATTTGCGGACTTCTTGATCCTATCTCTCCGGGCATCACCCCTGGCAGCGGACCTGCGCATTTCGGCTTGTTCGGCTATGATCCGGTAGAATACAATATCGGTCGCGGCGTACTGGAAGCAGCGGGTATTGATTTCCCCTTTACCGATGATGATGTGGTGGCGCGAATCAATTTTTGCACCGTCGGTGCGGACGGCAGGATCACTGATCGCCGGGCAGGACGGCTGGCAACTGAAGACAATATAAGGGTTTGTGAAAAGCTCCAAAAAAAGATACATAAACATGCTCAGCTCTCAGATATGCTTATTAAACCGGTAAAAGAACACCGTGCGGTTGTCGCCTTCAGAGGCGCGGGCTTGTTCGGAGATCTTGACGATACCGATCCACAGAAAACCGGGGAGCTGCCGCTTGCGCCGCGTGCCCTTGATGAGAAGTCTCAATCTATCGTGCCGATCGTTGCTGATTTCATCCAGCAGGCCGCAGACATACTGAAAGATGAACCCCGAGCCAATATGCTGCTTTTGCGAGGCTTTGCGAAATACCGCCGTTTTCCCAGCATGCTTGACCGCTTTAAATTGAAGTCGCTGGCCATTGCCACGTACCCCATGTATAAAGGAATTGCCCGTCTTCTTGGCATGGACGTGCTTGAGGGCATTACCAGTATTAAGGATGAGTTTAAAGCGCTTGAGGAAAATTACTCCAAATACGATTTCTTTTTTCTACATATAAAGCCGACTGATTCCCGCGGTGAAGATGGGGATTTTAGCGCAAAGGTCAAAGTAATCGAAGAAGTTGATACCTTCATACCCGGCCTTTTGAAGCTTAATCCGGATGTTCTGGCAGTAACCGGTGATCATTCCACCCCTGCCCTGCTCAAAAGCCACAGCTGGCACCCGGTGCCGGTCCTGCTGTCGTCTAAATTCTGCAGAAAGGACCGGGTTGCAATTTTTGATGAACTGAACTGTATTACCGGCGGCCTTGGACGCATGGAATCGGTGTATCTGATGCAGGTAGCGCTGGCCAATGCTGACCGGCTTGCTAAATTCGGCGCCTAAAACAACATGAGACTTGCTGCTATGAATCCTCAGGAGAAAATTCCACAACTCCGCTCGCAACTGCAGTATCACAATTACCGGTATTACGTTCTGGATGATCCTGAAATTACCGATGCCGAGTATGATCTGCTCCTGCGTGAGCTTGAGCATCTTGAAAGAGAGCATCCTGAGCTTATCACCCCTGACTCCCCAACCCAGCGCGTCGGTGCACAACCCGCTGAAGCATTCGGCGCGGTTGTGCACTCAGTTCCCATGCTGAGCCTTGCCAACGCCATGAATGAGGAAGAGCTGCTGGAATTTGATGCGCGCGTCAAGCGCCTGCTTGCAACCGGCACTGATGTGGAATATGTAGTCGAACCCAAACTTGACGGGCTTGCAATAGAGCTTGTCTATGAAAACGGCAAATTTACCGTGGGATCAACCCGGGGGGACGGCAATACCGGAGAAAACATCACGAAAAATCTCAGAACAATCAGGGCGATTCCTCTCGAACTTTTTCAGGCAAATAATTCCCCCTCCCCTAACCGCCTTGAGGTGCGAGGGGAGGTTTTTATGGAGAAAAAAGAGTTTGAAAAATTAAATACCCAGCGGGAGGAAAATGGAGAGCCCACTTTTGCCAACCCGAGAAATTCAGCAGCAGGTGCAGTCCGGCAGCTTGATCCCCGTATAACAGCCAGTCGTCAGCTTGATATTTATTTTTACAGCACTGGCCGTGCTGATGAATTGCAGTACCAATCTCAGGACGAACTGCTTGCAGCTTTAAAAAAACTCGGTCTTAAAACTAATCCTAATATTAAAACTTGTGGAGGTATTCATGAGGCATTGAGGGCATGTACTGAGCTGGAAGCCCGGCGCAATGATCTCCCTTATGAAATCGACGGCGCAGTCATTAAAGTAAACAGCGTACAGCAACAGCTACGTCTGGGCGAAATATCCCGCAATCCCCGCTGGGCCATCGCTTATAAATTCAAACCGCAGCAGGCGCAAACAACGGTTAAGAATATAGTAGTACAGGTCGGCAGGACCGGCGTTCTGACTCCCGTTGCCGTGCTGCAGTCGGTGCGCGTTGCCGGTGTTGAAATACAGCGTGCAACACTCCACAATCAGGATGAAATAGACCGCAAGGATATACGAACAGGTGATAGGGTTATCGTCCAGCGGGCAGGTGATGTAATCCCTGAAATTGTGCGTTCTCTGCCGGACCTGCGCACGGGAAAGGAAGTTTCATTCAGCATGCCTGCCGAGTGCCCCATATGCGGTGAAAAAGTCGTCCGTATTACTGGCGAGTCCGCCACCCGCTGTATCAATGCAGCTTGCCCAGCCATATTAAAGGGCGCTCTGGAGCATTTTGCATCGCGCAAAGCCATGAATATTGAGGGTATGGGAGAGAAACTGATAGATCAGCTTATAAGCCGTAACCTTGTCCAGTCTGCTGCTGATCTCTATACACTTCCATTACAAACTTGGCTCAGCCTTGAGCGAATGGCGAAAAAATCTGCGGAAAACATAGTAGCGGCGCTTGAAAAAAGTAAAAAGGCCGGTCTTGAAAAAGTTTTGTATGCGGTGGGGATACGGCATGTGGGCGAACATACCGCACAGGTTCTGGCAAGGCATTTCCAAAATATTGAAGCCCTTTCTCATGCAACAAAAGAACAATTGCTCGAAATTCATGAAATAGGTCCAGAGGTTTCGGACAGCATGCAAGCATTTTTTGCAACTGAAAGCAACCGGTATTTATTTCGGAAACTTAAAGACGCCGGAGTGGTTTTAGAGCCGGTTCAGGCAGTTGTAAATAACCCTGCTTTTTTCGGAAAAACATTTGTCTTTACCGGCTCCCTGCAGCAATATTCCAGACCTCAGGCTGAAGAAATGGTAAGACTGCGGGGCGGGAAGGCCTCATCCAGCGTATCGGCAAAAACAGATTATGTCGTGGCGGGAGGCGATGCCGGCTCAAAGCTTGCAAAAGCGGAAAAGCTGGGCATTGCGGTTTTAAGCGAGCAGCAGTTTCAGGAGCTTATCGGCGAAAAAAAATAAATTCATATCGCTACTGCTGCTTTCTGTAAACTTTAACCATGTTTCTTCCGGCTGTTTTTGCCGCATACAGCGCATCATCTGCAAAACGAATAATATCGGTATGGGATTTTGGATCGTTTTCCGGCAGGCAGGCAACCCCCAGGCTCACCGTCACCTTAATGCTGTTGTTATTAAACCGGAAATCGGTTTCCTCAACACTGCGCCGGAGTCGCTCGCTGAATTTTACGGCATTATCAAGCCTCGTATGCGGCAATATGAGGGCGAACTCCTCTCCTCCGTATCGTGCCCCGATATCAACATCGCGGATATTATCTAAAATTATTTGAGCTAGCTTTTGCAGTATATCGTCTCCTGCCTGATGGCCGTAGGTGTCATTTATCTTTTTAAAAAAATCTATATCCATCAGCACGCAGCTTACCGACAGTCCGTAACGCTTGCAGCGATTGAACTCATCAACCATCCGGTCATGAAAATACCGATGATTGTATAAATTGGTCAATCCGTCCTTTTTCACCAGCTCTTCAAGAAGTTTATTTTTTTCCTGCAGCTCATCCCAAAGGATTTTCATTTTTACCTGAGTCGCCACACGCGCCTGCAGTTCTTCATGGTCAAAGGGCTTTTGCACATAATCGGCTGCCCCCAATTCAAGGCCCATTACCTTATCAACAATCTCAGCTCTGCTGGTTACCATGATTATGGGGATATCTTTTGTCTGGTCATCGGACTTTAAGCAGCGGCAGACCTCATAGCCGTCAATTTCAGGCATCATGACATCCAGAAGGATCACATGCGGCTTGAAGGATTTAGCAAAAATTATCCCTTCCGCGCCATTGTTGGCGACTTCGACGGAATGGCCTTTTTTGAGCAGCAGCATTGAAGCAAGTCTTTTTATGACCGCATTATCATCAATTACCAGAACTCTGCCGACCTGATCAGCCATAAATATAGTCCCGATCAAATTTTAATTATTTCATAATTTCTGCTGCCCATGCCCAGACTTTCTGCATAGGAAAGCTGCACTGTCCAATCAACCAAAGGATACAGGTCCCTAAATTTATCCTGTAGCGGTTTAATGTTTTTCTTTAAAGCGGAATTTGTAAAGCCGGGCTGAGCATTTACAAAAACAACAGATGCCTGATCAAGGGCAACGGGGTCAGTGGAGGCCAGAATGCCGATATCGGGAACGATAGGCTGGTCAGCATGTCCATAACAGTCACACTGGGGACTTATATCGGTCAGGAAATTTACAAAGAAAATTTTTTTTCTTTTTTCCTGAAAAACACCAAGCGCGTATTCGACCATCTTTTCCTGAAAAAGCTGAGAATTTTCATCCCAGCTTATTTTAACTGCTCCTTGCGGGCACTGGCTGATACATTTTGCGCAGCCGATGCAACTATCCTGGTCAATTGAAGCTTTTTTCCTGGAAAGCGTAATGGCAGCTGCGGGGCATAATTCAATACACCGGCCACATCCGATGCATTCTTTTGATTCGACACTCGGGCTGATATCGGTATGCTGCTTCATTTTGCCCTCGCGGGATGCGCAGCCCATGCCGAGGTTTTTCAGCGCACCCCCAAAGCCGGATAATTCATGGCCCTTGAAATGCGAGACGCAGATTACTGCATCCGCCTGCAGAATTGCAGAGCCGATAAGCACATCGTGAAAATGTTTGCCTTCTATGGATACCCGTATTTCATCTGCCCCGCGAAGCCCGTCAGCGATTATAACCGGTGCATTGAGGGCGGTATAATTAAAGCCGTGCACAAGGGCGATTGTGCTATGGGAAACAGCTTCGGTTCGTTCCCCGCAATAAAGCGTATTGGTGTCAGTCAGGAATGGCTTGCTGCCAAAAGCGGTAAGCGAATCGATGATGTCTCGAATGAACAGGGGGCGAATGAAGGCGGTATTTCCTTTTTCTCCGAAATGAAGTTTCACAGCAACAAGATCTTTTTTCGAAACAATTTCCCTTAAACCTGCTCTGCCAAGCAAAACATGTATTTTTTTAGAAAGATTATGCGAACCGTCTGCACGAAAGTCGCAAAAATATATGGCTGATTTTGCACGGGTCAATCTTCAAACCCTTTTTTAGTGGTATTTCCGAGCCCTCGCAAATAAAATTTATAGTTAAAGGAGGTATCGGCGCGGCGGCCGGAGCTTGCTGCCCGCGTTTCAATTGAAAACTGGCTTCCCCAGCACTGGGCAAAATAGTCAATGCCGTACTCCGCATTAATTTTATCGTCACTTTTATTATTATTATACCGCACATGGAAAAAAGCATACAGCGAGTGCATCAGTTTAAATCTGCCCCGTGCCCGCCATCCTTCGAAACGGTTCTTCTCATCGACATAGCCGAACATGAAATGCTCATCCAGCTCGTTAGACCAGGTAATCAGCGACTTGAAGTACCGAAGGCTGTGGTCATAGGGAACATAGGCTGCCTCGGTGCGGAAATACACCCGTGGACCAAAATTTACCCGTAAGTCGGTGAATACATCGGAGTAATCCTTATTACGGTTGCCCTCGTCATAATAGCCTTCCGTTGGATGCGATATATTATAGGCCTGGCCGATAAGAAAATAACCGAGCTCACCATCTTCATTTTCACCGGTTGGCGTATTGAAAAGCCCTGCAAACCGGTTTTTCAGATAATAGCCAACGCGATGCGTTTTATAGAAATTGTCAGGGACATCAAAGCTCGGCAGATCATCCTGATCATCACTTGCCGTGTACTGATAAAAAAGAGCTGGCTCAAGGGTATGGCGCAACTTTTGAAGAATTTTGCCGTCAATGGAATATACGCGAACAAAATCAGCAGACAGCTTTGAGTCAATAGTGGGGAAAACAGCCGAATTATTCACTCCATGATCATCTTGAACCTTATAGGCTAAAGCCCGGACACCGACCTCCGTATCAAATTTCAGCCAACCGTCATGATTGAGCGGCAGTGAAATCCGCGGATACGCGTCAAGGCGGTTTCCCTTGTTGCCATCACCACTGTAAAAATAATTATAGGCTGTGTCAAACTTGTAAAAAAACATTGAGTCAGCCAGGGGCATCCGCATCGTTGAAAAAGCAATTTCAGGAACAGGCTGTGCTGTGGTTTTGTCTCTTGAGTTGAGGTCTTTATAATATTCCGTGTTAATAAGAAGATTGCTCCAATCAAAATTTTTATTGAAGAAAACAAGTGACTCATCATACGGGCGTGTGCTGATGCTTGGTTGGTCAAGTTCGGCTTTTGTACGCCGCACCTCTTTGCTGTAATCGTCATAAAACTGGCGGTCCGTAGTATAGGAACCCTGCGCCTTGATATAGGCATCCTGATTGAAATAATGCTCCCCTTCAAAATTCATATATCCGCGTTGCGGTGAACGGTCTTTCTTGTCTCGGTATTCATCATGAATATACTGGCTGCTTTCATCGGCAAAATATCCATAGAACTTTCCCCAGCTGTCCTCTTTTAGCTTGAACCGGTACTCAAGACCGGCGCCAGGACCTTTCGTTGAGGCTGCATCAAGCCATATGGTCGAGTCGGTATTTTCAGACATAGCCCAAAAAAACGAGTTATTGAACTCAAAGCCCTTGCTGGAAGACTGGCTGATTTCCGGAAACAGGAATCCGGACTGACGGCTTGTTTTGACCGGCACAAAAGCAAACGGAAGATAGGCAACGGGTATTTTCTTTATTCTGAAGGTGCTGTCATCGACTGTTGCATAACCGTCGACAGTGACATTGATTTTCTTGGCGTCAATGCGCCAGGCTGGAGAGTCAGTATCGCAGGTCGTGATCGTTCCATTATTTATTTCATACGTGCTTAAACCGAGCTTTTTAATTTCTTTGCCGGTTATATGCAGATTATCCTGTTTGAGAAACAGCTTTGCATTTTCAACATGGCCCATTTGCGTATCAAGGTTAATATTGAAGGCATCGCAGTGAAGTATATCGCCATTCTCGTTCAGCTCGACATTGCCTTTTGCTTCCGTATCTTTAGTTTCAAGATTAATCTTGACATAATCGGCTTTCAGCAGACGGCTGCCCTGTTCAATTTCAACCCTGCCTTTGGCAATCATATTCTCGCCGCTTTTGTCATAGCTCAATTTAACAGCTTTGATTTTTGTAGGAAGCTCAGCATCGTCTGATTTTTCCGGGCCGAAAAGCTTCGTTGCGGCAGGAGAATTGGTGCCGGAAAAAATAAAAAGCAATAATGCAAAAATAAAATACAGGTTCAGTTTCTTCATTTTTTTCCCATGAGCTTACAGTGCTATGCGGCCAGAAGTTTTTGATGTTTTTTTTAAAATTATTTCGCGCAGTTCGCCGACAAGAAACAGCGAACCGGTTATACAGATTAGATCATTTTTCTCTGCAAGGCAGAGAGCTTTTGCATAGGCATCAATTGAATTTTCAAACCAAAATACCTTTTTCTGTTCAGAAAAGCTAATAAAATTTTTAAGTATTTCATATCCGGCGGCACGATCGATCTTTGGTTTACAAAATATAATTGCTAAAGCTTTTTCCGTCAAGATGTGCAGCATTCTGCCGATATCTTTATCCTGCATTATACCCAGCACTAAAATACGTCTTTTACCGGAGTAGCGCTGGGTAATAAATTCTTTTAGAGCTCTCCAGCCTTCAGGATTATGCGCTCCGTCGGCTATGACGGCAGGTGATGACCTGAGCAGTTCTAGCCGGCCAGGCCAGCGGACATTCTGTATGCCATTTCTTATAGCGGAATTTTCAATGCTGTAGCCTATTTTTTTCATGAAATATGCCCCGGCAATGGCAACTGCTGCATTATCCAACTGATGAGCACCGGCAAGGCCGGATTGCAGATCCGGGAGGAGCACTCCCCTGCCCTCAAAAGTAAATCCGCCGCTAGTGTTTTTTCGCGTCATGAAATCATTATCAAGCCTGATGAACTTAGCTCCAGCTTCCCTGCATTTATTTTGAAACAGATTCTGAACGGATTTTTGCCGGACGCCGCAAATAAGCGGAATGCCAGGCTTTATTATGCCCGCTTTTTCTGAGGCTATGGCGCTAATGGTAGTTCCCAAATATTTCTGATGCTCCAGACTGATCGAGGTAATCACCGTAAGCACCGGGGTAATACAATTTGTGGCATCGAAGGCGCCACCCATTCCTGTCTCAACTATAACCGGATCAACGCTATTTCTAGAAAAGTAAAGAAATGCCAGTGCCGTTGTGAATTCAAAAAAGGTGATGGTGTGGAGTGATTTTTTTTGACAAATCCTTTTTATATCGGCAACAAGCTCAGCAACGATTAATTTCGTAACGAAGACATCGTTGATTCTGATCCGTTCGGTAAAATCACTCAGATGCGGAGAGGTATACAGCCCTGTTTCATACCCGGCGTGCTTAAAAATTGACTGCAGGAAAGCACAGGTCGATCCTTTGCCGTTGCTGCCCGCAACATGAATGCAGTTGAGTGATGCGTGCGGATCGCCAAGCGCTGATAAGAGCTTTGAAATATTTTCAAGCCCGAGCTTGATGCCGAATTTTTGCAATCCGAACAAATAATCAATTGCCTGCTGATAGCCCATATTCAGTTTGTTTCTGGTATTTATGTAAACACAATCTGCCACAAGTACTACGTTTTCAACAAAACAATAAGACTACTGAAACGAATTATATTCGGGGAAGGCTGTATACCGCAGAAGGAAAGCTGGATTTCGCACACGTAGGGTCGAATTTCGTTCAGGCTTTTGCTCAGCCCCCGCCGGGATTGATAACATTAAAGAGGTCAAGCACCTACGCCGCTGGCGGAAATTTAAAGTCACTTGCCAACGGCACAAAAAGGTGCCGGTGTTTGCCCGTGAGAGGCGTCAGGAAAAACATGGGGTTTTGAGCTTGCCTGAAAACAAAAAAACAGGGAAATTTTCATATTTATCATCCGCTGCGCACCGCACCTGGTTTTGAATAAATGAAACGGCAACAATTCCCTGTTGCGTTAAGGGTCGGCAGCCATTTGAGCTGTAGTCGCACATACTCACAGGGCTTTGGCAATTACAGCTTTTAGCGCCTCTTTAGACTGAACGCCAACAATCTGCTCGACAACTTCCCCATTTTTTAAAAGGATCAGTGTTGGTATTCCGCGAATCCCGTAGCGTTCGGCTATTGCTGAATTTTGATCGACATTGAGCTTTCCAACTTTGACTCTGCCGGCGAACTCAAACGCAAGTTCATCAATAATCGGCGTCAGCATGCGACAGGGGCCGCACCATTCCGCCCAGAAATCAACAAGTACGGGCAATGAAGATGAAAGAACTTCAGTTTCAAAATTAGCCTCAGTCAAAATTATATCAGCGCTCATGATTCTCTCCCCTGATTACAGTGAATTGTTATCCTTGTATTATGGTTTTATGGCATATTCAACAGTTAAAATCCAGAATAAAGAAATTGTGCAGGCCGGTGAACACTGCATGGCCTTACTATAAACTTGACTTTTTTCATACCGTCTATATCATATTCTAACAATTGAAATTAACACTATCTAATCATGAAGGAGCAATGAAAATGAAAAAAGCTGTAATTGTTAGCGCTGTAAGAACACCGGTCGGAAAATTCGGTGGGTCACTGAAAGACATTCCTGCGTATCAGTTGGGATCAATCGCCATAAAGGAAGCGATTAAGCGAGCAGGTATCAAGCCCGAACAGGTTGATGAAGTTATTTTCGGTCACGTGCTGACCACGGCGCAGGGCCAGAATCCTGCCCGGCAGGCTTCATTGAACGCTGGCATCCCCAAGGAAGTGCCTGCGTTCACTATTAACAAAGTCTGTGCATCCGGCCTTAAGTCGGTTGCCCTGGCTGCGCAAAGCATTAAAGCAGGTGATAATGAAATTGTTATTGCAGGCGGTCAGGAAAACATGAGCGCAACGCCATATGCAGTACCTTCGGCCCGCTGGGGTGCTCGTATGAACAATGCTCAACTTATCGACTGCATGGTGTACGATGGAGTCTGGGAAAAATCCAATGACTATCATATGGGCATGACAGCAGAAAATATTGCCGAAAAATATAATATTTCCCGTGAAGAACAGGATCAATTTTCAGTTCAGAGCGAAAATAAGGCTGAAAAAGCGATCAAAGCCGGCCTTTTTAAGGATGAGATCGTACCGGTTATCATACCGCAGCGCAAAGGCGACCCCATTACCTTCGATACCGATGAATACCCATCCCTTGGTTCGACAATTGAAAAACTCGGCAAACTCTCCCCTGCTTTTAAGAAAAATGGCGGAACAGTTACCGCAGGTAATGCCTCCGGTATTAATGACGGTGCCGCAGCCTTTGTGGTCATGTCAGAGGATAAGGCCAAAGAGCTTGGCCTAACATCGCTGGGTTCCATAATTTCATATGCCTCAGGCGGCGTTGATCCGGCCTTTATGGGTATGGGCCCGATTCCTGCCGTGCAAAAAGCTCTTGAAAAAGCAGGTCTTAAAGTTGCCGATATTGATTACTGGGAACTCAATGAAGCATTTGCCTCGCAGGCTATAATTTGTATAAAAGAGTTGGGGATCGATCCGGCAAAAGTTAACCATAACGGAGGCGCCATATCAATCGGCCATCCGATTGGTGCAAGCGGCGGCAGGATTCTAGCGACAATGCTGTATCAAATGAAACGACTGAATGCTAAGCTTGGAGTTGCATCTCTTTGTATCGGCGGTGGCATGGGTCATGCTTTAGTTATCCAGCGTTAAATTTAAGCATAAAAAGAATAAGCCCTGAATATTTTACATTCAGGGCTTATCTTTATTTTCGATATATAAATTTTT